>Ga0209536_100005848_pt1 | contig 18999 bp, 12 predicted proteins | sample DeeMarSeWOR28_12_FD_187461 | JGI IMG/M metagenome (GOLD analysis project Ga0209536, IMG submission 187461) | Marine sediment microbial communities from White Oak River estuary, North Carolina - WOR-2-8_12 (SPAdes) (version 2) | ecosystem: Environmental > Aquatic > Marine > Intertidal zone >... | reverse complement strand
GGGATTCACCCCTCTCACCATTTTTCGATGGAAGCGAAATTTCCTGGAGCCCGGATGGAAAAACCATCGCATACACCTGTAAAAAAATGAAAGGTAAGGAATATGCCGTCAGTACGAACTCAGATATATACCTGTACCATATAGAAACGGGTGAAACCGAAAACATTACCAGGGGAATGCAGGGGTATGACAGATATCCGGTCTTTTCAAATGATGGAAAGAAAATCGCCTGGCAAAGTATGGAAACTCCCGGTTATGAAGCTGATAAAGACCGCTTGTTTATCATGGACATGGAAACCGGGGAGAAAGTATATATTACAGAAGAATTTGACCAAAGCGTTTCCAGTCTGACATGGAGTGAGAATGATGACCAGATATGGTTCATCAGCGGTGTTAAAGCAACATATCAGGTCTATACCTATAATATTGAATCTGGATCCTTTCATCAGGTTACACATGGTATTCATAATTATTCATCCTTCGCTATACATGGCAACACGATGATCGGAACCAAAATGTCGATGAGTATGCCCACGGAAATATTTAGTGTTGATATTGAAACTGGTGATGAAATCCAGCTGACTTTCACCAACCAACATATTTTTGATCACATCACAATGGGAAATGTGGAAGAGAAATGGATAAAAACAACTGACGATAAAGAAATGCTTGTTTGGGTAATATATCCCCCAAAATTCGATCCTGCAAAACAATATCCTGCACTCTTATTTTGTCCGGGTGGACCACAAAAAGCAGTGAGTCAATCCTTTTCCTACAGGTGGAACTTCCAGATGATGGCTGCTAATGATTACATAGTCTTTACCCCGAACCGAAGAGGAGTTCCAACATTTGGACAGGAATGGGTTGAACAGATCTCCGGGGATTATGGTGGACAAAACATGCTGGATTACTTAAGTGCCACGGATGCAATGAAAGAAGAACCATTTATTGATGAAAACCGACTTGGAGCTGTAGGCGCCAGCTATGGAGGTTATTCAATATTCTGGCTGGCCGGACATCATGAAAAAAGATTCAAAGCTTTTATCGCACACTGCGGGATCTTTAATTTTGAGAGCATGTATGGTGAAACCGAAGAAATGTTTTTTGTTAACTACGACTATGAAGGTCCGTATTGGCCGGATCCCAGACCAAAAAGTTATGCTTATTCACCCCATTTATATGTTCAAAATTGGGATACTCCAATCCTGATAATAACCGGACAATATGATTTCAGGATTCCATATACACAAAGCATGCAAGCATTTAATGCAGCCCAATTGCTTGGGATTCCAAGCAAGCTGTTGTTTTTCCCGGATGAAACCCACTTTGTACTCAAACCCCAGAACGCAATCCTGTGGCAAAGGGAATTTTTTAGTTGGCTGGATCAATGGTTGAAATAATGAATCTGAATCAGTAAAGCAACTCGTTATGAACAATTTTTTTCAGTTTCTTCTTCATTTCATTTTCATAGCAACTTTTTTGTTTGTTTTTATCATTGCTATTATCATATTGAAGCCATTCAGGCTCCACAGAAAAAGAAAGATTTCAACTATCTCCTTGAAACTGAGCTATCTTCTTTATCTTGCTTTCTTCCTGGGATTTGTATACCTGGTCCTTTTCTTTGCAAACAATGAGGTCAATACTGAAGAAATAATGGATGACGGAACCTCGGTAATGTATTATATTATCGTGCTGATCTCATTCTTTCTTCCCAACATTGGAATCATGATTCGAAGGAAATTCAAAAAAAACAGGGGTATTTACAACTATACTGTAACTTTTATGAATCTGGTAGTTATACTGGCCCTTATTTTTATGATGAACCAGATCGAGTGGTCCTTTTAATAAACGAAAACGTGTTGGGCTTAAAAGAAACCAAAATAATCAATGAGGTAAAAATTACTATAAGCCTAAAGAAATAATTAATAGATACACACGGCCTCATCTCTTTCAACTATTGATACCATTGAGGCCAATGCCAACAATGCTCCAATTGCCACAATAGCCTCAATTGCTTCATTTTAATAACTACACCTATTGCAGCCCTTGGACTAAATGCCTCAAATGTCCTCAATGCAAATAAATGCCTTAAAACAAAGAATAAAAACTGAAGGATTGGCTAAGGAAAATATATTTGGGCGACTATGTGCAATGTGATTGTGAGTGAATATGCATCAAATAGCCAGAGTAATATTCAACCCCCCTGAAAGGGCGAGAAAATGAATAACCCCTGGTAAACGAAGTGCAATCAGGGGATCAGGATGTACCAGCTTACGAAGTAAGCGTGCATCATCCACGAAGTGGTATGTAACGGCTGCAAAGCAGCCTCTACCAGCTCACGAAGTGAGCGTGTATCAGCCACGAAGTGGCGTGCACCGGATGCAAAGCAGGCCTGTACCAGCTCATGAAGTGAACGTGTATCAGCTACGAAGTGGCATGCAACAGCTGCAAAGCAGCCTGTACCAGTCGCGAAGCGATGTGTATCAACTGAACACCAACTAAATTACAACTGAATCTCCATCAATGACAACAAATGACTACTTAATGACACCCAATTACATTCTAAATTGTACAATAAGTAGAAAAATCATTTTTGCCGATAAATCTCCAAATTTAACCAAATCAATATTTTATCAATCTCAATAGGACAGCGCATTATTTATAATAAAGCCATTACCTTTTCAATTCTTTCCTTTATTGGTATTTGACCATCAAGCCAATGAATCTTTATTCCATTTCTTTCCATTCTTCTAAACCATGTCATTTGTCGTTTTGCTAGCTGGTGGATGGCTGTGTTCAGTGAATTGACCATGGATTCATAATCAATATCACCTCTCAAATACAACGTAATGTACTTATATTCAAGGCCGTAATATATTAGCTGATCATATGATAATCCTGAATCCAATAATTTTTTCACCTCTTTGATCATTCCACCCTCAAATCTTTGCATAAGTCTTTCTGTGATTCTCATCCGCCTTGTTTCCCTATCAAAATGAATTCCAATAATCAGTGTATTCAGTTCAGGATAATCGGTTTGATTTTCAGGATGCCTATTATAGTATTCCTCTATTTCAATGGCCCGGATCAATCGTTTTCTTGTCTCAATATCTGTTTTGTTGTGCAATTTTTTAAAGGATACCAGGATTTCGGTAAGTTCTTCCATGCTTTTCTTATCAAGTTCCTTTCTTAATAAAGAATTTACGGGTACATTGATCAGTTTGTATCCCTTTAGAACTGCCTCAATGTATAATCCACTACCACCACAGAGTACAGGGAATTTTTTCCGGTTAGTTATATCCTGGTACGTGGCAACGAAATCCCGCTGATATTCATAAACATTGTATTCATACCCCGGATCAACAATATCCACCAGATGATAGGGCACCTGCCAGTCATTCACAATATAATCTCTATAATCCTTCCCTGTACCTATATCCATTTTACGGTAAACCTGACGTGAATCCGCACTGATTATTTCCCCTTCTATCTCTTTAGCTAGACAGGCAGCAAACCGGGTTTTCCCGGAAGCTGTAGGTCCAAGGACTGTGATCAGATTATAGTTTTTAGAAAGATGCATATTGAATACAAAAATAGGGATTTAGAGAATTTAAGAGTGATTATAAATCCACCTGAACAACTTATGTCATTCAGTCGGATGGGAAGTGGTATAAAGAGCCACAGAATCATTCTTCTCCTCTTAGGCAGATTCGGAATTTGACCAATGTAGTTGGGGCTTCACCCAATGAAGTTTGATGACGAGAAATCAATATGATTTCACATACATGTCATTTTCTGGTGTGACAGTCAGGGTATGACTTGAAGTCATGCCCTGACTTGTCACTCACCAACAAAATGTCTCCTCCGGGCATACCCTTCCCACCTCGGCTAAAATGTCGTTTTATCCGAAAAAAGAATAATCAGTCTAGACTTAGAAAATCAGCTTTCTATCCTTTAATGTAAAAAGGACTCGAATCTCGTACTGGAAATTCATCTTTTTTTCATTTTTTTACTTTATGATCCAAACATACCTGAGATGCGCGCCTCTAATGAATTCATTATTTGTTGGTTATGCGATGATTAAGATATAATATTTATGCTTTTCTTTCCAATGGTTCTTTTTTCTTATTTTCGCAGGGAATTTGGGTTATGGAAAATAAGATCAACATAAAAAACAAGAAAGCCTATTTCAATTATGAGATCCTGGAAAAATACATTACCGGGATTCAACTTACCGGGACAGAAATTAAGTCGATCCGGCAAGGAAAGGTAAGTCTTGCCGATTCGTATTGTTTTTTTACAAACAACGAATTATTTGTAAGAAGCATGCGAATATCGGAATATGATCAGGGTAGTTACAATAACCATGAACCTTATCGGGAAAGGAAGCTTTTGCTGAACAGAAAGGAACTGAATAAATTGGAGAAGAAGGTAAAGGAAAAGGGGCTCACGATTGTTGCGTTAAGGTTATTTATTAATGAAAATGGGCTGGCAAAGGTTGAAATTGCACTTGTACGTGGAAAAAGGGCATACGATAAGCGGGAAAGCATTAAACAGAAAGACTTGAAGCGCGATATGGAAAGACTGGGAAAAGTCAGGTGACTATTGCACAAAAAAGAAATTGATCACTGCATAAACCTCCTCCGTATCCAAGTTGGATGTATAATCAAAGAAATCATTGATCGCACTCAACAGCTCATCGAAACTGATATAGTTATCCCCATCTGTATCGAGTGATTGGTATTTCTCCGGCATATCTGACAAAGACATTCTTTTCCCTTCCTCAGAAGTTAGAAAATAGAGGCCGAGATCGCTTCGTCGAACAGCTTCCTTGGTACTAAGCATGGCGATTAATTCCTCTTCTGAAAGGGTGACTCCTTCATCGTTAACATATGCTCCCCGGGCAGAATTCAGTTCCTTATCCAGGTAATTTGGCACACCGTCATCATCATCGTCATATGGACATCCCAGCGTATCTACTTCGATACCTACGGGTGTGCCCAGGCAATTATCGGACGCATCTATCACCCCGTCACCATCCTCATCATCAAACATGGTATAATCGAAATCATCAAGTTCTGCGAACATAAGCTCTTCAGTTCTTACTTTGGGTTCGGAGAAAAGATCGAGGTGCATCGTAAGATAAGTAAAGCTGAAATAATCATTGCTTGAATTACCAACAACTCCAATTCCTTTGGAGCTCACATTGTCGATTAGATCTGTAAAGGTTAAATGAAATGAGGTACCCAGTCGCATCTTTACCCTGGTGGTAACATTGAAATCAATCCCAACATCGAATGGAATGGCAAATGCATTCTGGCTGTATTTACCCAATTCCCAAGGATCCAAATCCCTGAGATCAGATTCAAAATCCCAATCGCGATACAATATCGTATTGGACATAAGGTTTTTATCTGCTTCAGGTATATCCCTGATGGATCCGTCGGTCCAATAATGATATTGCCTGCCCTCACTGTCATATAGATCACCTTTAGAGCTAAATGAGAAATTTTCAAAACCAACAGATATAAATGGTTTTACAACAGGATCCTCGATGGGTATAAGGTGACCAAAATTATACTCCAGGTTTACTCCAAAAGATATGATATCGGATCTGAAGTTCAAATTTCTCATCAAGTCAGTTGTAGAGCGTTCATTTCCAGTAATTGATCCGAGAATCAGATTAAAATTGCCAATAAAGGCTCTTTTAGCATCAATATAGGTTGACACATTAACCTTAAAAGCAAAATTTCCAACCATCGGATTGGCAAAAGAATTGTTCACATCACCATAGAAATTCATTACCCCTGCACCAAAAGCAACAACTGGCTTGTACACCGGATTTTCCACGATGATTTCCCTGATCAGAAGTGAATCATAATCATCTTCGTCTTGTCCAAAACTGTTTATTGGAAGAAAAAGAAACGAAAAGATTAGAAAAATGTAAAAAACGCTACCGGTGATTCTTTTACGAATCCTGGTTATTTTCTCAGAATCTCTATTTTCTTTTCTAAAGTACAAATCGCATATTTTGGTTCACATTTCAACTACCTGTAATAGCAAATTTAGTCATCACCTGTTAATTTCATCGCCTCCGGTACAGTTATTCGCTGACCATTCTGGTAAGCCGTTATGAAAGCTCCGGAGATCTTTTTCTTGGTCACGACTATATCCTTAAATGCTTTCGCATCGCTATAACTATAGAACGAACCGATGGTGTACTTGTACCATCCTTCATGAAATTCAATCTTCACAGGTTTATCGAAATTATATTTTTTATATACACTTACAGGATCTATTAACCTGTGTACAGCGGCCAGCTGAACCCTGTAATAGGTCCCTGTCTCTACTGGTAATAGTCTTGTGGGAGGTATATCTCCATGCCGTGTTGTCTGTGGTTCTTTGGTTAAAGGTTGTGTTTCGGTTACGGTTTCCGTATCTTTTTCAAGCATATCCTTCTCTGTGTCATCCTTGGGAGGAGGAGGGGGTGGTGGAGCTTCTCCACTTTCAACGGAGGCAAGGAAATTTTCAATATTCGCCTCATCTACCTGTTCCAGGTCAACACTTTTCTGAATGATATCCACTTCAACATTCCTCCCCTGTTCAATATAGGATAATTTACCAGTCAGGGTTACATCTTCAACAGTCTGGTTGCCAGTAGGTATCAATCTGTAGGAAATGATAAAGCCAGGTTCGGGAGGAAGGTTCATCCAAACAAACTTTGCAAGCCCATCCTTGAACGTAAAAATGCCTTCTTTCGAATCCATACTTTTTGCATCAAAGCCATCAGGAATCTGTTCTTCAATTTTGGCAAACTTATTCATGTCCTTTTTATATACCAATATTTTTACTATGATATCGTTACCAGTCAGGGTTTTATAAGGAATTTGCCGTATACACGTAATATCATAGCGGGATTCAATTTCTGCCTTCTCAGCTGCCAGCACATCAGCAAATTCCGAAATATCGACCTGTTCACTTTCTGCAATGGTAGGAGATGGATTAATGACCATCGAGGCCTGCTCAACATCAACAGATTTTCTGACATCATCTTCCACATAAGAAAATTCACCCTTAATAGAAAACGTTCCCTTTAATCTTTCATTCACCATAACCTTATAGGAAATGTTGATCTCTTCTTCAGGAGGAAGCTTCAACCAAATATACCTAACCATTTGATTTTCAAAGCTGAAGTCGGCCGAACCAGATTGATCCTGAATTGCTTTTAATCCCACGGGCAGCAATTGCTGAAAACGTGAAAATTCTTCCAGGGCTCCTTTCTGGATAACAATGTTAATACTGAATTCCTTCCCGGCTGTAACTTCCGCTGGGGCCAGCATAGTAACATTGACCTGCGCAACGGTATCAACCCATCCGATGAACAAACAGATCAGGCTGAAGCTAAAAATTAATTTCTTAAGCATAAGATTTTCAATGTTTTGCATTATAAAGGTATAAATATCAGAAATAATTAACAACTATTCAAAACAATCAATCAACAAAGAGAATTACTTTAAATCTTTGGTTATAAGACTTATACTAAAGAATGAACAAGAAAGTTGCTAAAAATTAGGACTTAATAAATACTTACTATAGAAAGAATCAATTTGTTCTACCGCTTCTGCTGCCGTATCAACAATATGAAACAGATCAAGGTCTTCTTCGCTTATATTCGACTCTCTTTTCAGCATAACATCTTTAATCCAGTCCACCAATCCTACCCAGTAGGTTTTACTCACAAGAATAATAGGGAATCTACCAATTTTTTCTGTCTGAATAAGAGTAATGGCTTCAAAAAGTTCATCAAATGTGCCGAATCCACCGGGTAAGACAATAAATCCTTGTGAATATTTCATAAACATAACCTTTCTGACGAAAAAATGGTCAAAGGTGATGAGTTTATCAGCATCAATAAATAGATTGGCTGCCTGCTCGAAAGGAAGATCAATATTTATCCCTACAGATTTACCATTTCCCCTCTTTGCACCCATATTTGCAGCTTCCATTATTCCAGGACCTCCTCCTGTGATCACCCCATAGCCAAGCTGAGTAAGCTGGAAAGCAATCTCTTCAGCAAGCTTAAAATACTCATTATCAGGTTTGGTTCTTGCCGATCCAAATATTGATACACAGGGCCCGATACGAGCCAACTTTTCAAATCCTTCAACAAATTCCGACATGATTTTGAAAATCTTCCACGAGTCGGATGTTTGAATTTCATTCCAGCTTTTGTCTTTGAATGCTCTTTTTATTTTCTCTTCGTTAGTTCTCATAATGAAAATATTTTATGTGCCTGTTCTCAACCTACTATAAAGTTAAGATTAATCTGGGAAACCATTATTCAATTCATTTTTAAGAAATTGAGCGGTATAGCTGTCCGGGCAACGCACAATCTGTTCAGGATTACCCTGACACATAATCTCCCCGCCACGAAGTCCTCCTTCTTTGCCGAGATCGATAATATAATCAGCATATTTTATCACATCCATATTATGCTCAATGATGATCACTGTATTCCCCTTATTGACTAACTTATTCAATACATCCAATAAAACGCGTATATCCTCGAAATGTAACCCTGTTGTAGGTTCATCGAGAATATAAAGGGTTTTTCCCGTATCTTTTCTGGCAAGTTCTGCAGCCAGTTTTACCCGCTGTGATTCTCCCCCTGATAATGTCGTCGAAGGTTGTCCCAGGGTAATATATCCCAATCCAACATCCTGAAGTGTTTTGAGCTTTTTAGCTATAGAAGGAACATTCTTAAAAAATTCAACCGAACGATTGATGGTAAAATTGAGCACATCACTAATAGAATGTCCCCTGTACTTAACTTCCAGGGTTTCTCTATTATACCTCTTGCCATTGCATTTCTTGCACTGAACATAAACATCAGGTAAAAAATTCATCTCAATGGTTTGGACACCAGCTCCTTTACACTCTTCACACCTCCCTCCTGCCACGTTAAATGAAAATCTTCCTGCCTTATAGCCCCTGATCTTTGCTTCTGGCGTTAGTTCAAACAACTTTCTAATATCCGAAAAAACACCCGTGTAGGTTGCTGGATTGGACCTTGGTGTCCTGCCCAGAGGAGATTGGTTGACTTCAATCACTTTATCGATTAATTCAACACCATGAATGGAATCATATTCCAGGGGTTCTTTTATGGATCGGTATAATTTCTGACTCAGAATAGGGTGAAGGGTTTCATTTACCAAAGTTGATTTACCACTCCCTGACACACCAGTAATACAAATAAACATACCCAGCGGGAATATGGCGGTGATATTTTTCAGGTTATTTCCCCTGGCACCGGATAAGATCACCTGGGTATCATTTCCTTGTCTTCGGACAGCCGGTACTTTTATGGTCCTCTTGTTATTCAGGTATTCGCCTGTCAAGGTAGCCCTTTTCTTTAATCCGGTGGGAGATGCAGAAGCCACTACCTCACCTCCATTTCTTCCAGCAGTAGGACCCATATCCACAACATGATCAGCCGATTGGATCATCTCCTTATCATGCTCTACAACAATAATGGAATTTCCACTGTCACGAAGTTCCTTCAACGCTTTGATCAGCTTCAGATTATCTTTCTGGTGTAATCCAATGCTCGGTTCATCAAGAATATATAATACATTCACTAGTTGTGAACCAATTTGAGTGGCAAGTCTGATCCGCTGACTTTCTCCTCCAGAAAGACTTTTTGCACTCCTGTTAAGGGAAAGGTAATCGAGTCCTACATCAATTAAAAACCTCAATCTCCCCTTCAATTCTTTCAGGATTTCTGTAGCAATAATTTTTTGTCTTTTTGATAAAAACTGATCAGCATTACCGATCCAGTTATAGAGCTCAATGATATCCATTGAAGCCAATTCAGCAATATTTTTATCCTTGATCCTGAAATGCAGTGATTCTTTTTGAAGCCTTGCTCCATTGCATTCCGGACAGATTACTTTTTTAATATATTGCTCAGTGGATCTTAGATTTTTCTTCGAAGAATTTTCATACTGGTGACTGGAATGAATATAATTTACAATACCGTCGAAACTGAGAAAATAATTGGATGTATTTCCCAAAGGTGTATTTTGCAATTTAAACGACTCATCAGATCCGAAAAGGATTTTATTCATCGCCTCTTCAGAAATGTCTTTAATAGGAGTGTCAAGGGTAAATTTATATTTAGCGGCGACAGCATCCAATTGCCAGAATATTAAAGCATTACGATATGGCCCCAAAGGTTCAATACCCCCCGATTTTATGCTTTTCCCAGGATCAGGAATGATCTTTATCGTATCCACCTCATTGATTTCACCCAATCCATTGCATTTTTGACAGGCACCCTGTGGTGAATTGAAAGAAAAATTATATGGTGCCGGTTCATTGTAGGATATACCACTCGTCGGACACATTAGCTGTCGGCTGAAATAGGATTCCTCACCTTTTTCACTATCCAGTATCATCATAGTTCCTTTACCCAGGTCAAGGGCAGTTTTTAATGATTCTCCAAAACGCTTCTGATCTTCACCAATGATCATCTTGTCAACAACCACCTCAATATGATGGGTTTTATATCTGTCGACCTTTAGCCTGTAAACCAGCTCTGTTATTTCTCCGTCAATCCTAACATAGAGGTAACCCTTTTTCCTATATTGTTCAAACAATTCCCTGTAATGCCCCTTTCTCCCTTTAACGACAGGAGAAAGGATCATAACTTGTGAGCCATGAAACCGCTTATTGATCCTGCTTTTGATCTGGTCATCTGTGTATTTAACCATCTTTTCTCCCGAAATCCACGAATATGCATCGGCAGCACGGGCATAAAGCAATCTCAGGAAATCATAGATTTCTGTAATCGTACCAACTGTGGAACGCGGATTTCTTGAAGTGGATTTTTGCTCAATGGAGATAACAGGACTTAATCCTGTAATTTTATCAACATCGGGCCTTTCCATATTACTCAGGAATTGCCTTGCATATGCCGACATGGTTTCCAGGTATCTTCTCTGACCTTCAGCATAAATCGTATCAAATGCCAGGGAAGATTTACCGCTGCCGCTCAAACCGGTTATTACTGTAAGCTTGTTCCTGGGAATCTCAACATCAATATTCTTCAGATTATGAACACGCGCGCCCAATACCCTGATATATTTATCATCCTCTAAAAATTCGCGATATGCCGGATTTTTATTCATTTTATTTCCTGACGCATGTTCTGTTCATTAAAATTTATTTTAACCATAAAACCATTATAAATCCCTAAACTGGTGAAATCTTTTATCTGGTCAATGTTCCGAAAATCAGCGAGAAACCTTAAACATCAAAGATCGTTTGTTTTCCGGACGGTCAACTGACAACGGTCAACTGTCCTCCCTGTATCCTCTCTCTGGTATTTCCACATAATATGTTTTATGTTTGGAATTGGTTAATTTAGAATCTCTCAGCCAGGGATTGAATATCTTCAATACTTTATAATTTATGGAGTATTTCCTGGCAAAATCTGCAAAATTCTCAACAGGCCCGTCAATGGTTACCTCAAATGTGGGTATCCTTGGATAAAGATCTTCTTTCTCCAGATAAAATCCGTATTGATCCGGATTTGAAATGATGAGCTTTAAAGCTAACAGGCGAAAGATATAACGTGATGTCTCAGGATTTAGCAGCAGGTCATAATATTCATTTTCTTTCTGTCTGTCGATCTGCCGGTTTAAACCGTTCCTACCCATATTATAACTTGCTGCAGCCATTGTCCAGCTTCCGTATTTCTCATATGATTTTTTCAGGAACCTGCAAGCAGCTTCCGTTGATTTCACAAGGTGATACCTTTCATCTACTTCATCATTTACCTCCAAACCATATTCCATTGCAGTGGATTCAACAAATTGCCAGAAACCGACTGCATCCATCGGAGAGATAACGTTCATAAGATCACTTTCAGCCATAGCAATGTATTTTAGATCATCAGGCATACCATTTTTATGTAATACGTGTTCAATTACCGGGAAATACCTGTTTGCCCTTTTGATCAATAACATAGTATGGGATTGCCAGTATGTATTTACCAGGAGCTCACGGTCAAGACTTTCCTTGACATCAAAATAGTCAAGGGGAACCGGTTCATTTGCAAAATCGAGCTCTGAAGGTATATCTACAGGGTATACAGCATGTTTATTCTTCGACGTATTTGCCTGACTTTCTGAAGGATTGGATTGATTATCTGCATTCACAAATAGCAAAATACCTAAAACAGACATGGTCAGGACAATCAAACAAATGCCTGTTTGCTTTAAAGAGAACATTCTTTTAATCATAATTCATCAATTTGAAGGTATGGGATCAGCTCATTCTCCAATACTGGGAAGGCAAAATCCGGAAAATACAAAATTAGCCAAATTTTTATGGCTCCATGCATTCCCGGCTTCTTTTTAAAAATAGTAAATCAGACCTGTGAATAGTCCCAAAGAATAAGGGTGGGATTTTATTGCAGATTGGTCATTTATTGAATTAAGGTAATACCTGAAGGTGGGTTCAAGATTAATATTTAATCTTCTGGTAATTGCATAGTCGAAGCTAATTCCAACTATACTGCTATAATTTATTTGTTTAATATTGGTGGTTTTGCCAATTTTCTCTTTTGAATCATTTTCCCGGAAATAAGCATTACTTCCTATAAGGAAATTTGTACTTAATCCTCCCAGCAAATTGAATCCCAATTTCTTGTCGATTAATCGATATCTGAGAACCATAGGTACTTCAAGGTATTCAAAATGCTGGATGATTTCCCCTTCATAGTACATCACATTCAGCTCATTGATATAGGTTGTGACTGATGCCTGATCTCTTCTTTCATCATAGTTTGTAACATAATCTATTTCTTCACCATTACCGAAAAAGATCTCTCCTGAAGAATTTGATATCTGATTTGATTTCATAGCAAGAGCATCTGCGGATGCAGGAGAGGCCATATTGTCGATGAAATAATCATGATCAACCGATAATCCCAATTTAGAGTAATAGATCCCTGATTGGAGGGTTAATCTTTTGGCTGGCTTATAGTTTACATGAACACCTCCGGCATAGGATATCATGCCAGACTCAATCTGGTCGTAATAGTTGCTGGGGGCCATAGTTGAACTTTCTTCAATTCCAAGGTTGCGATAACTGTATAAAGGTGATACCTGGGTGCCGACTCCCCACTTATTTTCAATCACAGTGGTTTCCGCAAGAAGGTTTTCACCAAATTCTTCAACCGGATCCGTTTCTCTAACAGGAAAATCAGGAGTTTCACGGGTATATTTTGCTATCAGAACCTGTTCTTGAGCCAGGTGGGCAGCGTTGTAATCCAATTGGTAAGTAATTAATGCTGCAATCATGTCCAATTGATCCCTTGATTCACCAATAATCCTTGCTTCAGATTCACTCTGTATTGCCTGATCATCAAGATCTCTGTCATCATCAAACTGACTAACCCGGTCAGCAATTAAATCATCTCTATCCAGTTCATCTGTTTCTACTTGATTTTCATCAGGTTCAGGGATTATATTTTCTTCAGCCAGCATTTCTTTTGTATTTTCTCCAGGATCATCCTGTAAAGCCTCAGGTGTGGATTGTTCCACTGTAAGTTGTTCTCCAGGAACAGAAGTATCACCCTGATTATTCCTTACTAAAAAATAACTGATTGACAGTATAGCAATCAAGGCCATGGAAGCAGCTATCCGTGCAAAGATAACCATTCCCTTGCGTCTCTTAGTCCGATTCAATTCACCGGAAACATTCCACCAGACATCAGCCGGTGGCTCCTGGCTGTAATTCTTCAGTTTTTTATAAAATATCCTGTCAATATGATTCTTTCCTGCTTTCATGTATGGTTAACTGATATTTTCCGATGAATTATAAAATTTCTTTACTTTTTCCTGTAAAATACTTCTGGCCCTTGACAGGTTTGATTTGGATGTTCCGATTGAGATACCCAGTATCTCACCGATCTCCTTATGTGAATATCCTTCTATGGCATACATATTAAATACCATCCTGTACCTTGGGGATAATTCCTGTACCAGTTTAATCAGATCACTGGCAGCAAGTTTTTCAAATATCTCCTCAAATATAAATTCTTCAGTTTTCACATCTTTTTCTGTCAGAGGATAAAGGTGTAGCTGACTTCTGTATTTCTCCAGGGCCGTGTTGATCATTATTCTTCGTACCCAACCTTCAAACGATCCCTTGTGCTGAAACTGATCCAGCTTTTGAAACACCTTTATAAATCCTTCCTGTAAAATATCCCTTGCATCATCATAATCATTCGAATACTGTAAACACAAACCAAACATCCTTGATGAAAACATTTTATATAACTGTTCCTGTGATTTTCTATCACCATCAAGACAACCACTAATTATGTTTTCCAATTGGCCCACCAAATAATAACAAGTGTTTAGAACTATAAAATTATGACAATAATCTGGTGGACAAAAAGTTTGCCATCCTTAACAACTTCGTCAAATTCTAATAATCAGATGAATGAAATGAATAAATGGTTGCGTATGGTTACAGATAATAAATGAATCAAGAGTGATGGCGCAACCTTTTCAGATCCAGCATCATCATAAAAAATGAAGCATGAAAAATTCTTTGTGGCACTTTGTGATTTTTTACCCACTAAAGCTTTAGCGAAGGTGGGCTTGGTGTAACTTTGTATAATAGCTTTTAAAAATGTTACACTAAGAACCACCAAGGAAACCAAAAGATATTAGAATTCTATTACATAATAATAAGAAACCTATAGCAATGAAAAATGGATTATTGTTGAGTTTGATTGGCTCTCTGTTGATTTTCATACTGGCCTGTGAAGATTCAGGTATAGCCCATCATGATGAGCCTGAAATACAATATGGTATCGTGAAAGATTTTAGTCAGTTTGATGGATGCGGGTTGGTAATTGAACTGGATGATGGTACCATTCTGGTACCTTATCAGTTGGATACCACCATGATGCTCTCAGATGGTCAAACTGTGAATGTAGCCTTTACTGAGCTTAATAATGTTGATTACAAATGCAACGCAGGCATTCTTGTTGAACTTTCATACCTCGAACCGATAGGTTGTGTTCCTATCATTCCAATTGAATCTAAAATGCTTTCTTCCACACTGCCATCTGATCCTTTTACGATTGAAGATGCTGATATTGAGGATCATTGCCTGAAGCTTAGCGTAACGTATGGAGGAGGTTGTAAGATTCATGAATTCATCATGATTTATACCCCAGCACTTAATTTCTGTGATTATGGAGGAAAGCTTACCCTTTCACACAATGCTCATGGTGACATGTGTGAAGCCCTAGTAACCGATACACTTTCATTTGATTTGATATCTGTGCAGGAAGACGGTGCAAATGCCATTCGCCTGGTTCTGGAAAAGGAGGGGGATGTGACAGATTATCAACTTATCATTGATTATTATTATTAAATATGGATCACCTCCCCGTAAGCTGCAGCTGAAGCTTCCATTATGGCTTCTGCCATGGTTGGATGAGGATGAACAGATTTGATGATCTCTTCTCCTGTTGTTTCAAGGTTCCGTGCCACAACCATTTCGGCTATCATTTCCGTTACATTCGCTCCAATCATATGAGCACCCAGTAGTTCTCCATACCTGGCATCATAAATAACTTTGATAAATCCATCCTTTTGTCCTGCCGCACTTGCCTTTCCTGATGCAGTGTATGGGAATTTCCCAACCTTGAGTTCATACCCTGCCTGTTTCGCTGCAGCTTCAGTTAATCCGACAGACGCAATTTCAGGATTTGTATAGGTACATGCTGGAATATTATCATAACGGAGTGGATGGGTATCCTTCCCGGCAATTTTTTCCACACATAATATCCCCTCAGCAGATGCTTTATGAGCCAGGGCAGGGCCAGGTACTATATCCCCGATAGCATAGATACCTTCGATATTGGTACGTAAAAATTCATCAACTTTTATCTTTCCGTTATCTGTCTCAACACCCAGTTGTTCAAGTCCAATTCCTTCGAGATTCGCAGTTATTCCAACTGCAGAAAAAACTATATCCACCTCCCTTTCCTCCTCTCCCTTGCTGGTTTTAATCTTGACCTTGCATTTTCCACTGCTTGTGTCGACAGATTCAACAGTTGAACTGGTCATAACCTTCATACCGGCTTTCTTAAATGACCGCGCCAATTGTATGCTGACTTCCTCGTCTTCAAGTGGGACAACATTGGGCAGGAATTCCACAAGGGTTACTTCGGTACCCAAGGAATTGTAGAAGTATGCAAACTCACTTCCAATTGCACCTGAACCAACAACCACCATTGAACCGGGCAATTCTTTCAGGTTCATCGCTTCACGATACCCAATGATTCTTTTTCCATCTTGCTTCAGATTAGGCAATTCCCTTGATCTTGCCCCGGTTGCCACGATGATATGATCGGCATTGATTTTGCTCTTTTTCCCCTCGCTGTCTGTTATCTCAACCGTTTTTGGATCAACCAGTTTTCCAAAACCGTTTAGGGTATCGATCTTATTCTTTTTAAACAGGTATTCTATTCCCTTACTCATACTTTCTGCTACAGACCGGCTTCGCTCAATGATCTTTTTGAAGTCCGGCTGTGCTGAACCATCAATTTTTATTCCATAATCCCCGGCATGTTTCGTGTAATCATATACCTGGGCACTCTTCAGCAATGATTTTGTAGGAATACAACCCCAGTTCAGACAAATACCGCCAAGGTTTTCCTTTTCCACGACACCTACTTTCATGCCTAGCTGGGATGCCCTTATAGCAGCGACATATCCTCCCGGGCCACTTCCAATCACAACAAGGTCATATTTCATAAGATATTATTTTATCAAAGATTATTATTCTATTGCAGGTAAAAATAATAGAAAATTATTGAATGCTGTAGATATACAAAAATTAAAGGGGTTGTATCCATGACACAACCCCTTTGCTGTATTATTACTCTATATTACCTGGCCTGAATCACTTTTTTCACCATGCTTTCTCCGTTCACAGTAAACCTCAGGTAATATATACCTTCAGTAGATCCAAGATCGGCAGCTTTCAGCTCATAAATGAATTCACCAGGCGATTGGGTCTCGTTCACAAGATCAAGGATCCTTGCACCTAACAGGTTATATACTTCAACCTTGACATCTGCAACATTACTCAGTTGATAGGTTATTTGTGCAGTGTGATCAAACGGATTAGGATAGACCTTGAAATTGTATTTCTCACTCATCATATCCTGTAATCCACCAGGAGTTTGCAGCCTGTTGTCCTCAAGATTGGACAGTGAGTGGCTGTAAGGCCCGGCTCCAGCTTTTTTACCCAGGATCGCAGGTGCACACAATTCTGCTTTGACACCGGCAATCCGGTAATACATCGTATCACTTGGAGGATCAATATCAGGATAAAGAACATTATCACTGGCAATACTATCAAGTACCTCAAGCGTTGTTGGTGAATCACCCCTGTAAATCAGGTATTTGACAAATCCGAATCCACCACCTTCAACCTCATACTCCTGCCAGCTCAGGTTGATCCTGTCCGGACCAAGGTTGGAGGTTAGCAGCATGGTTTTATGATACGGACTGCGTGATGATTCATTCCCGCATGTATCTACTGCTGAGATCCTGTATTTATGTGACTTCTTCTCGGGTTCCGAAGTCATGTCAACAAATACACTCAAATCATCAAAAGATGAGGTGCCAATCACTTCGTATTGCCCACCCGTGGTAGTTTCCCTGTAGATATTATAATAGGCTATGCCAACATTGTCGGTTCTTTCCCAGATTACCATGTTCAATCCAGTTTCTTCATCCACGGTAACCAGGCATATTTCCTCGCCTTCATATGGGAATGCAACAATGACATCTTTCTCGGTCAATCCAGATTCGCAACCATCCTGTATCAATGACAGGCTAACCGATTTGGTCCCAGGAGTATCCCATGAAACCTCGAATGGTCCTCCATCTGATCCGGATATCTCATTGCCACCATCGAAATTCCAACCATATGCAGCATCCGGTGATGCATTACCTGTATATATAAAGGTCACGGTATCGTCACCACATACATTCATCACTACATCGAACTCAGAAGTTGGAACCAGGTTCACAGAAACGATTCCGTGGGAGGTATCCGAACTACAACCATTCTCCTCAACGACAAGAGAGATGGTCATTTCAGCAATGGTATCCCAGCTAACCTGGTATGGTCCAATGCTATCGCCTGAATGTATTGTTGATGTGGCGCCGAATTCCCAATAGAAATTACCATTTGCACTGGCAGAGCCTGTATATGTTATAGTAGCCTCAGCCGTACCACAAACAAAGTCAGGCGCAGTAAATGTGGATGTCGGGATCGGGTATACTGTGACTGCTACCGTATCAGTATTTTCACACAGGTTATCGTCAGTAACGGTGACAATAAATTCGGTTACACCAACGGGCGGACCAGCTTTTGGATTCTGAATATTTGGATTATCAAGTAATTCAGCGTTATTCCAGCTGTAGAGGACACCTCCCGTGGCAAGGAATTGTGTGCTATCCCCGTCACAAATTTCGGCATTGGGTCCTGCATATGCATCGGGTAACGGATAGAAATTCACATCCACCGTATCGGTAACCATTACACCACAAACACTTGTTACATCCACGTAGTATGTGCCTGAGGTATCTACAATAATGGATCCTGTTGTTTCCATTGTATTCCACAGGTATGAACAATCATCATTCTTGGCAAATGAATCGGCCATAAGTTCATACGCAACACTGGCACAGAATTGCTTATCTTCAAATAAGTTAACAGTTGGTGTTAAACAACCGCTATAGGCTGTCCGGAGAATTACCCCTGCATCTCCAACGATCCAGCCATTATCGTAATCGACAAAATCAATGGCATTAAGTGAGTTGGATGTACCCGATGGCTGGTCAAACCAGGTTGAACCACCATCATTTGTCCGGAGGATCTTACCGTTTGCAG
>Ga0209536_100005847_pt1 | contig 19000 bp, 22 predicted proteins | sample DeeMarSeWOR28_12_FD_187461 | JGI IMG/M metagenome (GOLD analysis project Ga0209536, IMG submission 187461) | Marine sediment microbial communities from White Oak River estuary, North Carolina - WOR-2-8_12 (SPAdes) (version 2) | ecosystem: Environmental > Aquatic > Marine > Intertidal zone >... | reverse complement strand
AAAAAAGAATGCCCAACAGGATTAGCAGCGACACGGACATTCCGAAACCGCCTTCTTCTATTGCCTCAGGGATAAGATGGATAAACGCGTCTCCGAACAATCCGCCCACAGAAAAACTGACCAGGTACAGGAGAATTCTTTCAAGCTGTTTGTCTTTTAACCATAAAACTAGCACGCCCATCAGGGAGACTGCGCTGATTAGTATTACACTTGCTATGCCTAGTACCCAACTGATCATGTGGTATTCCTACTTCTTGTAGCGTGAACATGTTTATTAATTCTTCCGTATTTTTTAATAAATCTTTATATGTCTAAAAGAGAATTCTTAATAATCATGAGCATCGTAAGTCTCTCAATCCCAAAAAGCCTACTAGAAAAAGTTGACCACTACATAAAAGAACAAGGATTCGCGAACCGCTCCGAAATAATCAGACAAGCCTTAAGAGCTTACATGTCTGAAAGCAGACGCCTAAGCGAACTCCAAGGAAAAATAACAGCAATCATAACAATCGTATACCAACGAGAAGCAAAACGAGCTCAAATAACAGATGTTCAACACAAATTTGGTCCCGTGGTCTTAACGTTTCTCCACACACACATAGAAGAAGGAAGCTGCATAGAAATCATAGTAGCCGGAGGAGACGCTCAAGTAATAAAAGCCCTGATCGAAGCCTTAAAAGTCAACGAACAAATATCCGAGGTTAAAGTCACAATACTAAACTAGCGTTTTTCACGCAACACCTTAGGAATATAACCGCACCTCGGGTCAGACCCAAACACATCACCCGTATAGAACTCTGCCGCAGTACGGCATCCTCCGCAGATTTCGCGGTACTCGCAAACTCCGCACTTGCCTTTCAGGTTGCTTTTGTCTCTAACTTTCGAGAAGAACTCAGAAGCCTGAAGCTCATTCCAAATGGTCTTAATCGATTTTTCTTTGACGTTCCCGAACCTGTACACGTCGTTGAAACTGCAAGGTATAGCATCTCCGTTTTCTGCAATGCTCATGAACTTTCCGAAGAAGCACCTGCCCAAGAAGAAATGATTAAACCACTCGTCGAAATCAGGCAACCCCCTCTGCTTAGCTATGCGGGCGAAGAACGGGCAGTAAACGTTGATTTCAGGCTTCCCCTTATACTTCACGCGAAGGTCGTAGAGCTTGTTCCAAGCCCATTCATACTGCTGCGGCGACGGGTCCGCCTTCAAACTGTTTTTGTCTTTGCTGTAAGGAATAAAACCGTGATAGATAACCCACCTCGCATTGTATTTCTCCGCCAAGTCAAGCACATGCGTGAAATCTCCCTCGTTAACGTTCGTGCCAGAGCCGTTAAAATTAGCAAAGGTGTACACCAGACAGTTCAGCAGTCCTGCGCCCGACAGCCGTTCAATCGCGGAAACCGCTTTCGCATGTGACCCTTTCCCCCGAATCACGTCATTCATTGTTTCTGCGCCGTCGATGCTTACGGACACGCGAACTTCATTCTTAACAATATTCTCAAACGCTTCATCGTCAAGCAAGTGCCCATCAGTTATGATGCTCGCGTTCAAACCAGTTTTCCTAGCGTACCGTATCACGTCGAACAGGTCTTTACGCAACAGTGGTTCTCCACCACTTATTCCAAGCCAGCTTGCCCCCAAATCGTATACTTGATCCACAATCCGCATGGCGCTTGCAGTGTCCACTTCATCGGGAAACGGCGACTTACCAGCGGAAGCACAATGCGCACAATTGCTGTCACACGCAAACGTGCAACGCCAAGGCAAAATGTACAAAGGACCTTTACGCGTCAACACATCAAACCCCCCTATACTTCTAGAAAAACGTTATTTAACCCTTCACGAAGAAACTGGTGAAAGGCTTGTCTCCGCTGGTCAATCAGATTTTGTATAGGTTTCCAACACTGTTCCATACGAAAGCCTCAGGAAACGTTTTAGCTATGGCGCACATCGCTTTCCACCCTGTGCAATGCGAAGGCACAATCAACTCCGGGTTTATTCGTTGCAGTTCTTCAATGGTTGGCTGGATTCTGTTTTCGAAGGTTTTTCCGGCAAGGTGAAAACCTCCTATCACAGCGAAAACCTTCTCTGTTCTCGTGATTTGCTGCGCGTAATTTACTGTGTTTATTATGCCTGCGTGGGCACAGCCCGAAATAACCACTAAGCCTTTTCCTTTGATGTTGATTGCGACTGCGCGTTCATCCATAATCAACGGGTCAGATTTCCACGTGCCGCTCACGAAAGCTTTGTGCTGCGTGTAGCCTGTTTCAAAACTTGTTTTCCGAGGAATTTCACCAGTTACGCAAACCATGCCATCCGCCGTTAGAGACGGCTTTTTCGTGCTGACAAGCTGGGCTGGACTTAACTGTGCTTCACTTGGGAAATCGGGGTATCGCCGAACTTTTCCCTTAGCGTTGGTCGACCCTCTAGTTTTAAACATGTTCTCATGGACGATTACGGGCAAACCCGCTTTGTTGACTGCCTTAACCGCGGCTAAGAGTCCGCCGAAATGGTCATAGTGCCCATGAGACAGGACAATGCACTCCACATCACTCAGGCTTATGCCCATGCGCTCCGCGTTCTCCACCATTCCCCTGGGGCTTACGCCCGTGTCAAACAAAACACAACTTGACTTGTCGCCGCTGAAAACCCTGATAAGCACTGAAAACCCGTGCTCAGCAAAAGGCAAATCCATATGCGTTGCGCCCCACTCTTTGCCGTCACGTTCCCGTTTCCACTGCCGGAACGACTGGACTTGCGGTTTGTTGACGGCGGATAGGAAATCCACGGAGTTATCGACCAAGCTGAGTATTTCTACGCCGTCGGCTTCCTTAACTTTGAATTCGCTGTTTTGTTTCGTGCTTGTGTTCATGTGTTTGTTCCCCTCTGGTTAGAGTGGGCCTTTGTAGTGGCTGGTTGTTGGGCAGCCGACGCATTTCTGGTTTTCGTAGCGGTTGCATGGGACGCAGTCTACTCTGCAAGGCGTGACCTTTTTTTCTTTGTGTGCCAGTTCTTCTCTTATTTGCAGGAACGGGGAAAAGCACATGTCGCTTATGGGGTAGAACTCGGACCTGCGTATTCCTTTGCTGCATCTTAGCGAGCATTTCTCGGTTGATATGCTTTCGAGCGTGTCTTGTGTTTCTGCCACGACGAGGGCGATTAGGTTGTAGCCGCCTATTGTTTTGAACATGTGGATAACTCGGGGGCAGTCTTTGAATCGTTCAATTAGGTTTTGCATGGCTTCGGCGCTTTCCATTTCCAGCATGACGATTGCTGAGTGAAGTTGAAGCGCGTCTGGGTTGATTAACGCTGACACTTTGATTGTGTCGCTTTTCAAGAGTTTTTCCAGTCTTTTTTTGGTTCCCATGCTTGTGTAACCGATGATTTTCGATAGGTCATGTAATGTTGTTCTTCCATCCAATTGAAGTTGTGAAATTATTTTTCTGTCAACATCATCCAAACAGTTAACGCCTCAGTTTACTTTATAAACAGAAAATATTAATAAGGTTTATGTATTAAACTACTAGTACGTGTTAGGCATTTGAAGTGTAGGAGTTATGAGAAGGTTAAGGGCACGCAGGGTTGATTCTCTTGATGGTGAAATCCATTTTGTTCTAGAAGAACCTCAAGCTTCTGAACATTCTGAGCGCTTCAAAGATTATGACGCGGATGAAATTAAGAAACTTTCCAGAAAAGAAGCAGCTAAGCCACTGGTTCTATTTCGTGAAGAATAGAATTCCTGTAGAGTTGGAGGATTAACTGTAATGCCGAAGGTTAAGGTTGACTGGACCAAGTGCAATGGATGTGGGACGTGCGTTGACAATTGTCCTGCTTTGGTTTTTGAGCTTCAAGACCTTCCAGATTATCCGGACTCAAAGAAATCCGTGCCGGTCAGAGCAGACGACTGCATCCTCTGTATGACCTGTGTGACTTCGTGTCCTACTGGTGCTATAACAGTGGAAGAAGAATAGTGCATTCTGTCCGTTGGCAGCACACACTTCAAGGTACGCGCGGTAAACTAGTGGGGGGTCGCGTATATGGTTAAGAGCAATAATGAGACCAAAGATTCGTTGCGTATTATACCGCCTGCCCAAGGTTTTCATTTCTACACGGCTGTTGGGGATTATTGCGGAGTAAGTGTGCACAGCTTAGAGGAGTTTGCTGATGCACTTCAATATGTATGTTCCGAAGCTATAGTTTTTCATTTTGAGCGGGGAGATTTTCAGAATTGGATAAGAGACGTAATAGGTGACAATGAATTAGCCAAAAAAATAGAAGACATAAAAATGTGTGAGCGGCATTTGGCCGCAGAGTCCTGCAGGAAAGAAATTATGGAAAGAGTAAATGTTCGCATTCTTCAGCTGGAAGCGAATAGTCTGGTGAGCGAAAGGAGAAAAAATGTGCGTTAATCCCATGCGCCCTAGCAGAGTACGTGGGAAAATATGTAATTAAGAAATATGAGAAGTGGCAAGAGATAAAGCGCCATTTATATTTGCAGTGCTCATTTCAGAGTTAAGGTTGAATAACATGACAAAAACAGATGACGTTTTGCTGGCGTTAGGTAAAACATTTGCTGCGTACATGAAAAGTGTTTTTCCGTTTCAATACGAGAACAAGGTCTACCGGTTAATCAACAATTACGTTGCATCACCTTACACGAGATGTGATGTTTGTGGAAACCATCCCATAATTGAGGTTTCGGTTATAAGCAGCGAAGACGGTAAGCACCTGCGTGTGGGAAATGATTGCATAGATCACATAACAAATCGGCGAGTTTCCAGATGGTTCAAAAACTACCGAAGAAAGCGCGAAAATGTCATAAGAAACAGAAAATACATTGATGGACTATCACTAATACTTAATGCTTCTCGAAGAAATGAACTCGCCTTTCAGATAACAGATTGTGACGTTGAAAAGCTAAGTATAGTGCTGGAGCGAATGATTAACGGGTTAAATCCCAATAGAAGAGAGGAACAAATAGCTGAATGCTACATAAACAGAAAAGCCAAGGCTTAAACTAAAAAACACCTGTTAATGGCTGTGAACGTGCTACAATTGCGAGTAGATCAAAAACATGATTTGTTTTTCTCTTTCGTTAGTAAGAAGAAATATTCGTGCGATGGTTTCGAGTGAGATTTGATGAGTTGCAAATTGTTTGTTTTCAGACACGCTGAGACGTTTGATAACAGTCGTGACATATTCTCGGGCTGGCGTGATTCAGAACTTACTTCAAAGGGACTTGCGCAGGCACAGAAGCTCGCTGAGCAGCTTAAGCGGTACCGAATCGATTATGCTTTCACCTCGCATCTTAGACGAGCTCAAAAAACCCTTGAGCTTGTACTTGAAGCTCGCCTTCCCGTTCCACTTTATATTGACGATCGTCTTATCGAACGTTGCTATGGTTTGCTCCAAGGCAGAAGCAAGAGACGAGTTGCACTTGAAGACCCTGACTGGTTTGCTCAGATTCACAGAGGCTACAAGTTAGCTCCACCCGAGGGAGAAAGCTTAAGAATGGTTGAAAGAAGGGTGCTTTCGTTTCTAAAGCAGTTGAGAGCTTGGCTTGAGCAGAATCCAGGAAATGTGGCTATTTCGTGTCACAGCAACTCTATACGCCCAATAAGGAGGGCCTTTGAAAATCTAAGTCTAGAGCAGATGCTTCAGCTTGAAAGTCCACAGGACCGTGCGATGATCTATGACCTTCGACTGCACAATTTGCGTAGTGGACGGCTAGGAGGAAGGTCAAACATGCAAAATTGGGAAAGCTTGCTTGTTTCCCGTCGAGTGAAATTAGCAACAGATCCTTTGAATCCACTGAAAAAATATTATGTTTGATATTATTTAGTTTAGTATCTAAACACAAGGTATTAATATGGTTTATGTATTAAACTCTTCCTTCGTGAAACGGTGAAGCCAATGATGGACACTGAAAAACAAGCAGAAACAAAAGACTGCGAATTCAAACAAAAACCAAGCTCAAAACCCGACGCGCAAGCCGCACCGACGAGCGCAGCCACGGCGCAAGAGCAGCGGCTCAAAACGAAAATGAGCAAAATCAAACATAAACTAGCGATAATAAGTGGCAAAGGAGGAGTCGGCAAGAGCACCGTAACCGTAAACCTAGCCGCAGCCTTCGCACTGCAAGGCCACACGGACAAGGTAGGTGTTCTCGACGCAGACATTCACGGACCTTGTGTGCCGAAAATGCTGGGCTTAAAAGGACACAAGCTTATCGGAGGACCCGGCGGAACGCTTTTCCCTGTTACAGGCCAGCAAGGCATCAAGGTGGTTTCAATGGACTTCTTGCTTCCAAATGATGAGGCACCAGTGATTTGGCGCGGACCATTGAAAATGAGAATCATCCAACAATTCCTTTCCGATATTGCATGGGGTGACCTTGACTTCCTGTTCGTTGACCTTCCCCCCGGAACTGGTGATGAGCCATTAAGTGTTATGCAGTTGGTTCCAGACATTGACGGCGTGGTAATAGTAACTATGCCTTCTGAAGTCTCGCAGGCTGTTGTTAAGAAAGCCATCACGTTCGCCCGGCAACTAGGAGTTACGGTAATAGGCATAATTGAGAACATGAGCGGCTTCGTCTGTCCCGAATGCGGAGCCAAGCTTGACATTTTCAAAGCTGGCGGAGGCAAAAAAGTAGCAGAGGACTTGTCGATTCCGTACTTGGGAAAAATCCCGATAGACCCCGCAATTTGTGTTGACTCTGACAGTGGAACGCCTTTTGTCGCTGGAAACAGGACTTCTCCAACCGTCAAGGCTTTCGCCGAAATAGTCACAAAAATCAACCAATTCTTGAAAGTTGCCTAATGGAGTTGAAATAAAATGAAAATATGTGTAACCGCAACCGCAAACACCCTAGACGCGCAGATAGACCCCCGATTCGGCAGATGCTCCTACCTCGTAATCGTAGACTCTGAAACCATGCAGTTCGAAGCTATCCCAAACATGGCTGCCGGCGCAACAGGAGGCGCAGGAATTCAAGCAGCACAAACAATCGCAAACAAAGACGTAAAACTGCTTATAACTGGAAACGTTGGACCCAACGCCTTCGGCGCTTTGTCAGCAGCTGGAATAGAAATTGTGACAGGCGCCTTTGGAACTATCCGAGAAGCAGTTGAAAAGTTTAAACGAGGAGAATTTAAGAAAACTGGTGCACCTACTGTTGACGGGCATTTTGGCATGGGCGGTAAAGGAGGCGGCCAAGGGGCATGGCAGCGTTAGGCAAATTTAACTTTGAAGAGACAAATCAACATGGAAATCGGAGGTGAGTGATTGCCAAACAGAATAGTAATCCCTGCAGCAAGTCAAGACGGTTTGAACGCTCATTTAGCGGAGCATTTCGGAAGAGCACCTTACTTCGCTGTTGTTGAATTAAACGATAACGGAGAGGTCGCAAACGTCAGGACTGTTTCAAACGTGCCTCACAATACTGGAAGAACGGGTCAACCTCACGACGTCGTTTTAGGGTTAAAACCGAACGCTATCATAGCTTATGGTATGGGTCACAGAGGTATCAGCAGTTTCCAAAGCGTTGGAATCGCTGTGCTAAGAGCAAACGCAAACACGGTCAGCGAAGTGATAGCTGCGTATAGGGAAAACAGGCTTCAAGAACTAACAGAAGGCTGCCACGACGCGCGCCACCATTAACGTGGAAGCTGAACGCGCTGACTGTGGTTATGGGGGTTAAAAGATGTCGAGGAAACTTTCTGAAGAAGAACTGAAGTTGATGGTTGAGTCAGGCTACTCCAGCAAAGCCATCAAGCTTTACGTGGATAACGTTAACGTAGGAAAACTGGAGAACCCTACTGTCGTCACAACATTTCTTGGTTCATGCGGAGACCTCATAAAACTGTACTTGAAAATTAACGAAAAAAACATAATAGATGACGCCAAATTCTACTATCTGGGTTGCCCCGGCTCAGCCTCTTCAGCGTCTGCAATGACCACGCTCTTGAAAGGCAATCCTGTTGACAAAGCAAAAAAGATGACAGGCGACGACATATTGACGGAGCTTGGAGGCTTGCCAAAGTCCAAGCTTGACTGCACCACGCTTTCAATAAAAACTCTGCGAAAGGCTATTGCCGAGTACGAGAAACTAAAAGGTCGCTTAGAAATATAGAGTTTCCAACGTTTTTCATGAATCTCTGAGGGTGTGTAGATGATTATGTCGGTTGCCAGTGGAAAGGGAGGAACTGGAAAAACATCAGTAGCTGTAAACATGGCGCTTTCAATAAGCAACGTTCAACTTCTTGACTGTGATGTAGAGGAGCCAAACGCACATTTACTGTTGAATCCCAAAATTCATAACACAGAGCCAGTTTACGTTTTGGTTCCCCATATAAACGAAGAGTTATGTTCTCATTGCGGAGAATGCGCCAAGTTCTGCCAATACAACGCTTTATTCTCCAGCCCAGAGAAAATCCTGTTTTTCCCAGAGCTTTGCCATAGCTGCGGCGGATGCACCCTAGCTTGCCCCATGCAGGTGATCACTGAGGAAAAACGTAGGATTGGAGCATTAAAATTTGGCGCGGTCGGAGATTTGAAACTTGTTTACGGAGAACTGGACGTTGGCGAACCAATGGCTGTTCCACTTATAAAAGCAGTCAAAAATCAAATTGAAAACAACAAAAACGTGATTATTGACGCTCCCGTCGGAACCTCATGTCCTGTTATCGAAACAGTCCGGGAAACCGATTTCTGCGTTCTGGTAACAGAACCCACACCGTTTGGTTTGCACGATTTGAAAATAACCGTGGAAGTTTTGAGAAAAATGAAAGTTCCTTTTGGAGCCGTTGTTAACCGTGCAGGTATAGGCGACAACAAAGTTTACAAGTATTGCAAAGAAGAGAACATTCCCATACTGCTAGAAATTCCCTACCAAAGAAAAATAGCCGAACTTTATTCAAAAGGCGTTCCATTCAGCCTAGAAATGCCCGAATGGAAAGAAAAATTTCAGGCACTTTTCAGCGAAATAAAGAGGCTTGTTGAAGAATGAAACAGTTAACGATTTTAAGCGGCAAAGGCGGCACCGGTAAAACAACGCTAACTGCTTCCTTAGCTGTTTTAGCAAGAAACGCTGTTCTCGCAGACTGCGACGTTGACGCGCCAGACCTTCACATGCTGTTACATCCTGAAGTGATTAAAACACAAGAGTTTAAAGGCTCAAAACTCGCCTTAATCGACAAAACAAAATGCGACAACTGCGGGTTCTGCAGAGAAAAATGCAGGTTCGATGCCATAACCGAAGCCGTCGAAGTTGACCCTGTTGCTTGCGAAGGATGCGGTGTCTGCGCCGCCATCTGTCCATCTGATGCAATAACTATGACTGAACGCGTTTCTGGTTATGCTTACATTTCAAAAACTAAATACGGGTTTATGGCACATGCCTTGCTTAGTCCAGGCGAATCAAATTCAGGAAAACTAGTCAGTTTAGTGCGACAGAACGCTAGGATACTATCCGAAAAAGAGAACAGCAACTTAATCATAATAGACGGTCCACCTGGAATCGGGTGTCCTGTCATAGCTTCAGTCTCAGGGGTGGACGTTAGTTTGGTAGTTACTGAACCAACAATGTCTGGAATCCACGACCTTCAAAGGGCACTGCAACTGATCAAGCATTTCAACGTTAAGCCCCTTGTATGCATTAACATGTACGAGATAAACAAAGATAACACCCACAAAATTTTGGGGTTCTGTGAAGAAAACAGCATAAAAGTTGTTGGCAGAATTCCCTTCAACCCAAAAGTTACCGAAGCCATGGTCAACGGGAAAACAATCGTAGAGTATTCTCCAGAAAGCGATGTCGCAAAAGAAATTGAAAACATCTGGAAAAGCTGTAAAGACTCTTTTTAATCTCGGAAATGGCTAATTTGCAAGACATGAAAACACTTGTTTTCGGTCCAGTTCCGTCAAGACGCCTGGGAAGAAGTTTAGGAATAAACAATATTCCACCAAAAACCTGCTCGTATTCATGTGTATACTGCCAAGTGGGAAAAACCACCAACACCACTGTTGACAGACAAGCTTTCTATAAGCCAGAAGAACTTTCGAGAGCGGTTAGAAGAAAAATTGATGAAGCCACCGTAAGAAACGAAAAAATTGATTATCTCACTTTTGTGCCAGATGGAGAACCAACTCTAGACCGTAACATATCCAAGGAAATATCATCTCTGAAGCAAACAGGAATTCCAATCGCTGTTATAACCAACGCTTCGCTACTTTGGCGAGACGATTTGAAAGAAGATTTACGAAAAGCATATTTTATCTCTTTGAAAGTGGACGCTGTCAGCGAAGATTTATGGCGGAAAATTAACAGACCCCACAAAAACTTGAGACTAACCACAGTTTTGGACGGCATACGCAAATTTACAGCGGAGTTTCGAGGAACCGTTGTCAGTGAAACCATGCTCATAGGAAACGTACCTTACGGAGACGAACTCGAAAAGATAGCTGAGTTCCTAGCAGCGCTGAAAAAGTTGAACAAGGCGTACGTTGCAATTCCGACGAGACCGCCAACAGAAAATTGGGTTAAACGCGCCAAGGAAGACGTAATTAACGCTGCTTTTCAAGCCTTTTCCAAAAAGCTTGGAGCTAGCAGAGTTGAATGTTTGATGCGTTATGAAGGATGTGTTTTCGCTTCTACCGGAAACGTTGAAGAGGACCTGCTGAGTATAACAGCTGTGCATCCTATGCGTGAGGAAGCAGTGAAAAAGCTTTTAGAAAAGGCTGATGCGGATTGGCAAGTCGTCGAGACACTCGTAGGCGAAAACAAGTTAGTAGAACTTGAATATGAAGGAAACACGTACTACATGAGAAAACTACCGCATAAATAAGCTAAATTGGAGAGCTGGGCTGAGGGTTTAAGTCAATTTAGAACCTAAATCTGGGATGTTAATCTTTTTCTATTCGAATTATGTACTCTTATGCTGCTTCAAAGAAAGGAGTTGAAGAGTTTGTTGTCTAAAATTCCGATAGACCTTGAAAAAATAAGGAAAGAAGATTTGAACAAAGAAATACTTAGAGCCGCAATCATCGCCGAGTTGGATGCTGTGAATCTTTACGAGCAGATGGCAGCTTTAACCGAGGACAAACACATAAAGACGATTCTGCTGGACATAGCTAAAGAAGAAAAGACACATGTCGGAGAATTCCAAGCTCTACTGTTACTGAACGACAACCAGCAGGAAGAAGAACTAGCTGAAGGCAAAAAAGAAGTTGAAGAACTAACCAGCTAAACCGTCCCTAGACACGGCTTTACTAATATTTCTTCTCTTTTTTTAAGAATAAAACTGGAATAACTCCTAACCTAACAAACCGCTTATAGCACACCCTAGTTTTCAGTCACAATTTGCGCTTCAGTTAGTTGATTTCATCGCTTTAACAACTTTTTCGGCGAAAAGTCTCAAACCATCCAAGTCTGGTAGGTCTCCAAAAAACAGCATGAAGTACGTTACACCCAACCTTGTGTATCGCCGTATTTCCTGTTTGCATTCATTTGGAGTGGCTATGAAATTGAGTTTCTTGAAATCTTCCAAGGAAACATTCTTCGGTTTCCACTGCAAAACTTTTTTGTCCAGTTCTTTCTGGTCTGGAACGATGAACATTTGACCGCCAAGCCAGCATGACTTCTCTATTTCGCGGAAGTCTCTGCCCACGGCTTTGCAGTGGCTTTCTAAAACATCTAGTTTATGCTTGTACAGTTCCAAGGAGGGCACGTATCCCCAGTCACATCGGTCCGCATGTTGTGCCGCCACTTTCAACGTGAGTTTTTCTCCAGCGCCTCCAATCGTTATGGGAGGCTGCGGCTTTTGCACGGGCTTAGGCTCGCACACCGCTTCATTTAACTTGTAAAATTTTCCTTTGTAGCTTGTTTTCTCTTCGGTCCACATTTTCTTTATTATTTCCACGGACTCTTTCACGCGGTTTATTCTGGCGCGTGGTTTGAGAAACGGTATTCCGTACGCTTCATGCTCGTCTTTTTGGACTCCTGCGCCGATGCCGAACTCTAACCTGCCGTTTGATATGACATCGAGTGTGGCAGCCATCTTGGCGAGTAAAGCTGGGTTTCTGAAAGAATTGCATAGCACCATGGTTCCCAGCCTTATCTTTGAGGTTACGGCTGAGAGCGCCGCGAGGGTTGTCCAGCATTCAAGAATACTGCGTTTTTCAAACATCAGGTGGTCGTCTAACCACACGGAATCATATCCTAGTCGTTCACATTCCAGAGCAACATCCTGCAAACGACCAAAAGGTGATGAGTGATTTTTCTCTCCATTTCCAAACGCGTAAAAGGGAAGGAAAACACCGAATTTTATTTTGTTCAAAGCACTGCCTCCGAACCGCTTAACACAATCAGTATTATTATTTTTTTGGATTAATGTGTTTTATTCAACCTCAATTTAACTTTGGTTAAATCAAAGTTTATAAAGCGATTGGATAATCTAGCCATGCAAAGGTGGGAGAATGGGAAATGCGGTGGCGAACTAAAACAGTTTACCCTTTCAGCGCCATTGTTGGCCAAGAAAAGATGAAACTAGCCCTAATTCTTAACGTAATCAACCCCAAAATCGGCGGCGTTCTGCTTCGAGGTGAGAAGGGAACAGGCAAATCTTTGGTAGTGCGCGCCTTAGCTCATCTTCTACCCGAAGTAAACGTGGTGGCTGACTGCCCCTTCCACTGTGACCCTGTAAGTCCAAAGGAAATGTGTGACGCTTGCAGCGCCAAGGCAGCCAACGGCGAAAAACTTTCTGCTGCTAAAAGACCTGTATCCGTGGTAGAGCTGCCCATAGGCGCCACAGAAGATAGACTTGTAGGCACCCTTGACATTGAAAAGGCAATTAAAACTGGAAAGAAGCATTTCGAACCCGGGCTTCTCGCAGAAGCCAATCGAAACATCTTGTACATAGACGAAGTGAACCTGCTGGACGACCACCTAGTGGATGTTCTGCTTGACGCTGCAGCCATGGGAGTAAACTACGTGGAGCGTGAAGGTGTTTCTTTCAGCCATCCTGCCCAGTTCGTTTTAGTCGGCACCATGAACCCTGAAGAGGGTGAACTTCGCCCTCAACTGCTGGACCGCTTTGCGCTCTCAGTGGAGGTTAAGGGTATCCCGTATCGAGAGGCGAGAGCAGAAATAGTCCGGAAACGCATCGCCTTTGAAAATAATCCAGCATCATTTATTGCTTCACAAAATAACGAGCAAGAACACATCCGCCGTAAAATCGTAGAAGCCAGCAAGCTTTTGCCCAAAGTAAAATTAAGCGACGAAATGCTGGGCTTAATAACCCAAATCTGCGTGGACTTCGCTGTTGACGGTCACCGCGCGGACATCACAATGTACAAGGCTGCCTGCACTATTGCTGCTTTCAAGGGAAGAACAGAAGTCATCGCGGAAGACGTCAAAGAAGCAGCCGAGTTGGTGCTTCCTCATCGCCGCCGTCGCCAACCCTTTGAAGAGCCAAAGCTGGAACAGCAACAGCTCCAAGAGACTATCCAAAGATGGAGCCAAAACCAAGACCCGCAGCAATCACCTCCTGAAAACGATTCTTCCAGAGAAGACCATGACGACCAAGACACTGAAAGAGAAAAACCTGAAAGAGAACAAGTATTTGAAGCTGATTCCCCTTACCAAGTGAAACGCCTTGCGACGCCCGTTCTAGATCAGATGCCCCGCACTGGTAGGGGTCGCAGGTCAAAAAGCCGAAGCAACTCCAAGACAGGACGTTACGTAGACAGCACCATCCCTAAGGGAAAGGTGGAGGATTTGGCTTTTGACGCTACTCTCAGGGCTGCCGCGCCATTTCAGAATCGGAGAAAGAAAGAATCTGGTGGCTCAGATGCGTTGCTTATCGAGAAATCTGATCTGAGAGAGAAGGTGCGCGAAAGAAAAGTAGGCAACCTTGTTATGTTTGTTGTCGATGCAAGTGGCTCTATGGCTGCTCAAGAACGGATGACCGCCACAAAAGGTGCAATTCTCTCGCTTCTGCTTGACGCCTATCAGCGGCGAGACCGCGTGGGACTGGTTGTCTTCAGAAAAAACAAGGCTGAACTGGTGCTTCCTCCCACCAACAGCGTGGAGTTGGCTCAGAGATGCTTGGCTAAACTGCCCACAGGTGGGCGCACTCCGATGGCTCACGGATTAAACCTCGGGCTGGAAACCGTTAAAGATTGCATGAGGCGAGACAAAGAGGCGATTCCCCTTATGGTTCTAGTTTCTGATGGGCGGGCAAATGTTCCTTTAAATGGGGGCGACCCTGTGGAAGAGGCAAAGAGGGTAGCTCATACAATAAGTTCAGCGGGTATCAAGTCAATTGCAATCGATACTGAACGCGATTTTATCACTTTCGGACTGGTGAAGCAGATATGTGCGGCGATGGACGGCAAGTATTTACAGTTGGAAGAGTTGAGCGCTGCGCCCCTTGCTTCAGCTGTTCGCAACAACTTGTCTTATGCTTTCGGAAATAACAGAGCCATGAGCATTGGAGGTGAAAACTGATGAATAAAACAACTGCCGTCTTGACTGCGATAATACTTGTGGTGGTTGTGCTTGTTGCGTCTTACGGAGTTTACCGCCTTTATGTTCCTTCTGGGAATGGATCCAACGGGGAAACTGTTACGATTGTTGACGCTACAGGTGCTCAGGTTAACGTGACGCTTCCTGTGGAGCGCATTGTCAGTCTGAATCCTGGCTTGACAGAAATCATCTGCGCCTTAGGCTGTGAGGACCGAATCGTGGGGCGTGATGCGAAGTCTGTGTTTCCAGCTTCTGTCTCGGAGAAACCCGTAGTGGGACAAAACTCGTACGACCCCAACTTGGAGGTGCTGCTGGAGATGGAGCCTGACGTAATAGTTGCTGACTCAATGTTGTCCTATAACACTGAAGCCTTGGAGAAAATCGAAAGCGTTGGTTTACCACTGGTCATTGAAGAGCCGAGCAATGTTTCGCGAGTGAAGATTGTCACAAGCCATTTTGGTCTCATCTTTGGCAAAGAGGAGAAGGCTGAGGAAATCAACGATTACATAACGTCTTACGAGAACCTTGTCAATGAACGCGTTAAAGACCTCACTTCAAACGAGAAGCCTGCAGTCTATATTGAATGGTATCAGACTTGGCAAACTTTCACTGAGGGGAGTGCAGCCAACGAAATAATTGTGAATGCTGGCGGATTAAACATCGCTTCTGAAATAACAACTACTGCTCCTGTATTGAGTCCTGAATACGTGGTGGAAAAGAATCCCGACATAATCCTCCGAATGATCTCAGGTGATTTGATAGGAAACACCACGGGGTTTGAAGCAACGCACAGTGAACTAATGAACCGCGCTGGATTAGGTGAAGTGACCGCCATTAAAGAAGGAAAAGTCTACGTTTACGACCCCATAGTCTTGGAGGGCATACGGTACCCAGTTGGCTTACTCTACTGGGCGAAGTGGTTCCACCCCAGCCTTTTTGAAGACGTAGACCCAGCCGCCGTACACGCAGAACTGATACAGCAGTTCTTCAGCGTCACGTTAGAGGGAGTACATGCGTCCCCATGAGCACCACCACAGAACTAAAACAACTGTACCAGAAAGGCAAGAAACGAAAAATTCTTGCTATGCTCTCAATTTTTTTAGCCTTGCTCATAGCTGTAGTGGTTTCAGTCAGTCTCGGCGCGGGTTCACCGGGATTCGCAGAGGCTACACAAGTAATACTTTCCAAGCTTTTCCCTTTCCTAAACATTGATCCAGGATCAAGCTTAACTCAATCAATAATATTGACCTTCAGGCTTCCCCCTATCATTTTAGCAATAATCGCTGGAGCCGGGCTTGCTGCTTCTGGAGCAACAATGCAGGGCGTGCTGAGAAACCCTCTCGTTTCTTCCCACATATTGGGCGTCTCTTCAGCCGCCGGCTTCGGTGCCGCCTTAGCCATACTTCTAGGAGTAGGCGTTCTAGGAGGGTTTGGCGAATACTTAGTTGTCGTTAACGCATTCCTCTTCAGTTTGCTCGCTATGGTGATTGTGTATGGTGTTGCACGTATTCGCGGAATAACCACGGAAACAGTAATTTTGGCAGGCGTGGCTATCGGTTTCCTCTTTTCTGCCTTGCTGTCTTTGATTCAGTACCTTGCGCCTGAACAAGATGCATTACACGCAATTGTTTTCTGGCTCATGGGCGACCTCGGCGCTGCAACTTGGGATAGTATTTTAATTGTTTTTCCCATTGTTGTCTTGACTGTGGCTCTTATGGTGCAGCAGTCTTGGAACATTAATGTACTGAGTATGGGTGAAGAGGTGGCAACAAGTCTAGGCGTTAACTCTAAGCGGGTCCTGACGATAACTATGGTGTTAGAGACCCTTGCAACCGCCAGCATAATATCTTTCACAGGGGTCATCGGTTTTGTCTGCTTGATTTCTCCACATATCGCTCGAATGCTAATTGGGAGCGACCACAGGTTCCTAATACCCTGCAGCAGCCTTATCGGCGCCTTTCTGCTTCTCTGCTCTGATACTGTAGCTCGATTGGTAATTCAGCCTGTAGAGCTTCCAGTTGGAATCCTAACCGCATTGCTCGGTGTCCCATTCTTCATTTACATTTTAGCAAGTAAAAGGAGGCAAAATTGGCGTTGAACCTTACAGTCAATAATCTATCGTTCAAATACGATGGAACTCAAGTCCTGGAAGATGTGAATATAGAAGTAAAAATAGGCGAAATGCTGAGCATCGTCGGTCCAAACGGGTCAGGCAAGAGCACACTGTTGAAGTGCATTAACCGAATTTTGAAAACCCAGCAAAACACCGTGCTAATTGACGGTGAAGACACAAGCAAACTGAACCTGAAAGAGTTATCCAAGATAATGGGTTACGTTCCCCAAAACTCAACAAACACTTTTCCCTTCACTGTTTTTGACATCGTGCTTATGGGAAGAAAACCCTACATCCACTGGAGCCTAAGCGAACGCGATACCGAAATCGTCGCGGAAATGATGAATTACATAGGAATAGGCAACTTGGCAATGCGCCATTTCAATGAACTCAGCGGCGGCGAACAGCAGAAAGTAATCATCGCCCGCGCTCTTGCCCAGCAACCACAATTTTTACTTCTTGACGAACCAACCAGTTCACTTGACATCAAGCACCAACTAGAGATACTTTGCATACTGAAAAGTCTGGCAAAAACCAAACACCGCGCCGTCATAGTGGCAATGCACGACTTGAATTTGGCAAGCAGGTTCTCTGATAGTATGCTCATGCTCAAAAAAGGCTCCATATTCACCGTCGGCACCCCAAATGCCGTGCTAACCGAAGAAAACATAGAAGCAGTTTACGGCATTAAAACACACGTAACAAACTCGGTTTTGGGCAGCCCACAAGTTACCCCACTAATATCCGAATTCAACGGAATCAAACCCTTGAAAACCACGCCGAAAATTGAAACCATAGACAGCAGAGCGTGAAACCTACGAAACCAGCCAAAATAGCTTTTGTAACCTCTATCCCAACTGATGCTGTACTTTTCATCTCAGCAGCCGCGTCCATAAACGAACGCCTAGGCAACGTAGTTGAAACGTGCTTCCGAACAGGAGGCGACTTCAGAGACTTCGGCAGCCTAGACGAATTCATTCAAATCGCCAAGAAATCTCACGTAACCCTTGTTCATTTAATGGGTGAACTTCCAGACTTAGCCCTTCTCGCATCCGAGCTGAAAAACGCTGGCGTCCCCCTCTTCGTCTCAACTTCTTTCTTCGGACCTAACCTGAAGTACCGTAACCTCTCTACTGTGGAGCAAGAGGACTACAAGGAGATTTTCAAGTACTTCAACTTCGGCGGAAAAAAGAACTTCGAGAATCTTCTGCTTTACTTGGCGAACCGTTTCACTGGAGCCAGCTACGAAGTCACTGCCCCTCAGTCGCCGACGTGGGAGGGCATATACCATCCTGACTTCGAGAATCCGCCGACAATTGAGGAGTATACAGCAAAGAAAATCGTTTCAGGCAGACCCACCATCGGCATTTGGTTCCATCAAACTCAGTGGCAGGGCGAAAACACAGTTTTCGTAGACAGCCTAATCGAGAAAATAGAAAGCCAAGGCGCCAACGCCCTCCCCGTCTTCTTCAGCGGCAACAAAAACAAAGCCTTAGGCATAAAAGGGCTGGAGTGGGTGATTGAAAACTACTTCATGAAAGACGGAAAACCCACAATCGACGCGGCAATAAGCGCCTTATCGTTTTCTCTATCCACTTCGCTGTCGGGTTCCAATCCGATCACCGCCCTGAAGAAGCTGGGCGTACCCATAATCAAAGCAATCCTGACATGCAACACTTACGAAGAATGGCTCAACACAATGCAGGGGCTCAGCATCATCGAACTGCCCTCAAGCATAGCGATGCCCGAGTTCGACGGACTCCTAATCACCGTGCCTATCGCGGCAATGGCTTTCTCCCAACCCACGCCTTCGATGGGCACCAAAATAATCGAGTACGAGCCTATACCTGAAAGAGTCGACAAACTGGTCAGCCTAAGCATAAAATGGGCGAAGCTGCGCCACACTCCAAACAGCGAAAAGAAAGTTGCCATAATCTTCCACAACTATCCCCCACGAAACGATACCATTGGGCACGCTTTCGGGCTTGACGCTCCAGTTTCAGTCCACCACATCCTAAGAGACCTAAAAAAGGCAGGATACACGCTGGATGCTCTGCCAGAGAACGGACAGGAACTAATTGAAATCATAATAAACGGGTTAACCAACGACCGCAGGTGGCTAAGCTTCGACGAACTCGCAGAGAGAGCAACCGCAAAAATCTCCTCGAAACAGTACACGGAATGGTTCAGCGAGTTGCCCGCCGATGTGCAAGAAAAGATGGTTGAGGATTGGGGCGAACTACCAGGCGAAGTTTTCGCCTACAAAAACGAGCTGCTGGTTGCTGGCTTGGTCACTGGTAACGTGTTCGTTGGTTTGCAGCCTCCTCGCGGCTTCTTAGAGGCCCCGTCAAGCATCTATCACA
>Ga0209536_100005845_pt1 | contig 19005 bp, 14 predicted proteins | sample DeeMarSeWOR28_12_FD_187461 | JGI IMG/M metagenome (GOLD analysis project Ga0209536, IMG submission 187461) | Marine sediment microbial communities from White Oak River estuary, North Carolina - WOR-2-8_12 (SPAdes) (version 2) | ecosystem: Environmental > Aquatic > Marine > Intertidal zone >... | reverse complement strand
TTTGAAGGGCGTTCTCCACCTCTTTTATTTGTCCGGATAACCGATCATAAGTTTCTTGCACTACGATAAGGTCCAGAATATCAAAAGCTTCACGAATTTTTTCCCCATCCTTCTTAATCCTTTGTACTTCCGATCTGAATTCTGCCACCTGATCCTCCCACGTCGAGGCGGTTCTTGACGTATCTTTTTTTTCGCAAGTTATGGCACCCGCTTCGGAAATGATCGGAAATATCAGAAGAAAAAAAAGACTTATTTTATTCATTTGGCAAAATGGACTTATATTATAACACCATCGAATCAGGTAAAATTCCTAAGTCACATAAAATTCATCTCGAACGATTGCAAAGATGCTAAATAAAACAAAAAAGAAAGGCCTTAAACGAGCGAAATGTTGCCATGATTACCTGGAAATTTGAGGAATTGGAAAATCGGATTACTTTGTTATGTAGTTGCTGATTATTGAATAGGGTTGTATGAAGGGGGGAATAGAAATCGATAATTTAAATATTGAAGAAATTGATTGAAGCGGATACGGATCCGGTACAGGGGTATCGGGATAGCCGTCTGTACGTCAAAAAAGGGCTGAAGCCCTGGAAGGTAGATTTGCTAATTCCGGGTCCTTCAGGACCCGGTTTATGAACTGTATTTTTTTAGGGTTAGATTCAAATAGATCCCGGGCTGTCAATACCGGATTAATTGATGAACTTTTTTAAGGATGCGACACCGGAATGCAAAAAGACTCAATCCCCCTCCTTCCTTTCCACAAGTCGTATTTCCTCCAGCCTGAATTCATTCCACTGCTCTCCGGCCGGGATTAATGTGATCACCTGTGTTCCGGGCTTTTCCAGGTTAATGATCCCCACTTCCCTTTCTTCAAAACCCGTTATCTTACCGGTCCGCTGAAATGCAAATTCCAGGGTGTCCGATTCTGTTTCGACTCTGCATTCGACCTCTTCAGCAGCAGCCCCTTTGATAGATAAATCATATTCTCCTGGATTTTTTACTGAAAACATGAACTCGACCCGTGTTCCCGCATCGACCCAATGGGATATATAGGCTTTGTCCGTCAGGTCACTCAGGAATGCCTGCTCCCCATATCCCCGGTTGTGGATGAACCCATAAGCGGCAGGCAATTCAATCCGGCCATCCAGTTCTTCCGGCATGTTGCTGATTACATCGGACTTTCCTTTGATTTCCATTTTAAGCACGGTGATGTAGGGATCCGGGATCTGACCGGAGAAATCGATCAGGATATCATTCCCGAGATCCTCGTAAGGTACCTTTGTGCTGTTTCGCAAGATCTGAACACTTTTCACCTCGTTTCGCAATCCGGGTACAAGGATCCGCCCATTTTCAGGGAAATCAAATACATGCAGGTAAAGGATCTGGTCTTCTCCATCCTCTTTTTTTGTACATCTGCCCCAGAACAGTTTAAAAAACGGACTGGCAGAGGTGCCGTAAATGGATTCGCCATTCGATCCCATCCACTCTCCGATTTCCCTGAGCCTTTCGATGCTGGGTTGAGGGATCAGTCCTTCTGCAGTCGGTCCGACATTCAATAAAAAATTACCTCCTTTGCTGGCGATATCCGCAAGGTACTGAATAAGGGTTTCTGTAGATTTCCAGTTATTGTCATAATATTTATACCCCCAGCTTGTATTCATGGTCATGCACACTTCCCAGTCGTAATCGAGGCCGGTAGGCGGAATGTGCTGTTCTGGAGTTGAAAAATCGCCATCCCATGGACCATAAAGCCGGTTGTTTTCAATGATGCCGGGTTGCAACGCAAGCAGTTCATGCAATTTTCCGGCGGCTTCCTCGGTCATCCCGATGGGTGTATCCCACCACATGATGGCAATGTTTCCATAGTTGGTTAAGATCTCTTTCACCTGGGGATAGGCCTTTTCATCGATATAAGTTGTCAATGGCACCCGTTCCATATCCGGATCCCAATGCGGTTCGTCATTGCGCATTCCCCAGTAGGTGCCGCCGGGATGATGCCAATCCTGGGCCTGTGAATGGTAAAATCCCAATTTGATCCCCTGTTTTTCACATTCATCCGCTAATTCCCTCAGGGGATCCCGGTCGAAAGGAGTGGCATCTACAATATTGTAAGGATTAACCTTCGAATGGAACATGGCAAATCCATCATGATGTTTAGAGGTGATGACAATGTATTTCATGCCCGCAACTTTCGCCAGGCTGACCCATTCCTCCGCATTAAATTTTACGGGATTAAATTCCTCCACTAATTTTTCATACTCTTTTACCGGAATTTCAGCCCGCAACATGATCCACTCGCTGATGCCCGGAATTTTTTCTCCCTTCCATTCGCCTGCCGGGACGGCATAGAGGCCCCAGTGTATAAAAAGCCCGAAACGAGCCTCTTTCCACCATGCCATCCTTTCTTCATTAGCGAGGGATTCCGTGTCATTCTGAACTTCCTGATTGACTTGTGGTTGACATCCGAAAAATAAAAAAAGGGATAGAAATAGTATAAAAATTAATTTCATGGGATTTAATATTTATTTCCTTTAAAATGAGAAATATTCGGGGATATTTCAAGATTTTTCCTAAATTAAGCGCAGGCTTAAGGTCCTGCTGTATTACATTTTTTAAAAAATTTTAATCATTTTCTCGTAACGAATTAAAGGATTTTTTTTGAATCAATAATTTTTCTGATTATGGATACCCAGATTAAACGCGTACAATTATTTAATGCCAGTTGTGTGGCTCTGGTGGTCACGGCCCTCACCTTCGCTACAAGGGCCGGCATGATCGACCCGTGGATCCAGGAATTCGGTTTGAATGCCACCCAAGTAGGCTGGATCGTCGGAACGGCCTTCTGGGGATTTACCCTTGCCATGGTTATTGGAGGGCCCCTGGTGGACGTAATCGGCATGAACCGGATCCTGATTTTCGCATTTACCGGCCATGTGATCGGGATCGTTCTGACCATTATAGCGACGGGATTCTGGTCCCTGTATATTTCTACTCTTTTTATCGGGATTTCTAATGGAATGGTGGAGGCAGCCTGTAATCCGTTAATTGCAACGATCTATCCCGATGATAAAACGAAAAGATTAAACCAGTTTCATGTCTGGTTCCCGGGAGGAATCGTGATAGGGGGATTGATCGTCTATTTTTTGAATTCAATAGGTTATGGATGGAGGATACACATGGCCATCATGCTGTTGCCCACCCTACTTTACGGCCTCATGTTCATGAAGCTTACCTTTCCTAAAACGGAACGGGTGCTGGCCGGAGTATCGGCCAAAGAAATGTACAGGTCTGTAGTTACTCCTTTATTTATTTTTATGGCATGTTGTATGATCATGACGGCTATGACCGAACTGGGGACTAACCAGTGGATTGCCGCCCTCCTGGAGAATGTAGGTGTTCCGGCCATTTTGTTACTGGTTTGGGTGAGCGGCATCATGGCCGTTGGAAGGCAAGCGGCCGGACCTATTGTCCACAGGCTCTCTCCAAGTGGAGTTTTATTATTTTCCGCCATTCTGGCCGGGATCGGGTTGATTTTACTCAGTTATTCGCAGGGTTATTGGTCTTTTGCTGCCGCAGCAGTATTTGCATTGGGCATCACTTATTTCTGGCCCACCATGCTGGGTTTTGTTTCAGAGAATGTTCCTAAAAGCGGTGCGTTGGGACTGGCCATCATGGGAGGTATCGGCTTCCTGGGAGGTGCCATTGCCCAACCGGCTCTGGGAGGAATTTTTGATCTGCAGACTTCCCTGGCGCTTCCGGGTGAGTATAGCCTTGAAGCATTAAGAGAGGCCATGGAAGGTACTGCGGAATGGAATATCCTGGCGCAGGCCAAGTTGATCGGAGGGAAAAATGCCTTGCGATATGTTGCTGTGCTTCCCGCAATACTGACCTTGGCCTTTGGTTTTCTTTACTTTACCCGGCACCGCAGACAGGCAGAAAAGCTGGATTTCAAGCTTGAACCGGAGGTGGGAAAAGATTGAAGGTTAAATCAGGTTGTGGAGGTGATTGTGAATGAAAATGAGGTCTGGGAAGTTTGAGATCCACCTGTGTGCACGTGGTATATTTCTGGATTTGGTGAAAGATTAGTATCAGAAATCTAAATAATGCAACTCCTGAGGGGTTATGGATTAAGGCGGTTCGGAAGTTACAAAAGTTCAATCCCTCCGGGATTGGTTTGGGGAAAGTACACTGAAGATACAAAAATTTAACTCCTCAGGAATTGGTCGTCCTATTATTTTTGATGGTAAAAACATTCAAATCCTTCGGGGATTGATTGCGTTAAGAAATTGGACTGTCTTAGTAGTATTTCTCGCATATGTGAAATAATTGATTTGCTGATCAGTAATTATTCAACCGCTGGGATAGAGGGATGTATATGTTGTATCAGTTGATCCTGCAGGACAGGTTGAGAAGTAAATTTTTACACGTTGCTGATTCGATCAACCTCCCTAAGGTCGAAGCACTGTGATCGAATCCATCCGAGATATTTCATCCTCGTGGAGTTTAAAAAATAATCACGGAAGTAAGTTTTATAACTGGACCAAATCTATGGGTTGTCATATAACCATCAATGGTACAAATTTATCAGGGAAAAACCTCCGAAGGTTCGTGGGCCTTCCTCATCAGACTGTCCATTTTTTCAACGATTACGGGATTTTGATGGGCGAGATTATCTGTTTCATCCGGGTCATTCAACAGGTTGTACAGTTCGATGGGTGCATCCGGATTTTCTTTCACGCCTAGCCGGATCCCTTTCCAGTCACCCATTCTTACCGCCTGTTTGCCTCCCTGTTCATGAAATTCCCAATATAGATAGTCATGTTGAATCTGTTTACCGGAACCTTTAAATACGGCCAGAAAGGAAATACCATCTATTTCGGTAGTAATGGTCAAATCCGTTGCATCCGCGAGTGTCGGCAGGATATCCCAGAATGCAGAAATATGATCGGTAGTCGTACCGGGTTGGATTACCTCAGGCCATCGGGCCAGCAAAGGTACCCGGATCCCACCTTCATACAGGTCTCTCTTAAAACCGCGATAGGGCCCGTTGGAATCAAAAAAGTCGGGATCCGCCCCCCCTTCCAGGTGAGGGCCATTGTCGCTTGTAAACATAAACAGTGTGTTTTGACCGATTCCAAGGGAATTGATCTTATTCAGCAGATCCCCTACGGCCAGGTCAAGACGGACCATCATGGCAGCAAAAGCAGCATGGGGCGAATTCTGGGAACCATAAGGACCTTTTCTGAAATCCGGACCGTCATCCACCCCTTTATAAGGTGATTCCGGGAATTTACCATGGAAATGGTCAAAGATAGAGTCATGGGGTACCAGCAGCTCGGCATGCGGAATGGTATACGGCAGGAAAAGGAAAAAAGATTCATTTTGGTGATCATCGATGAAATCAAGGGCTTTCTGATGGATCAGGTCAAAACTATAAATTCCTTCCGCATTCCGGTAATTTTCATCCAGAAATACCGTATCGCGGTTATGCCATAAATATTGCGGATAATAATTATGAGCAAGGCGCTGGCAGTTATAGCCGAACCATTCGTCAAAACCCTGATTGATGGGATCCCCTTCCGATCCGGGGTATCCCAATCCCCATTTACCAAATCCACCCGTCACGTATCCAGCTTCCTTGAGGTATTCGGGAAGTAATTTAATCCCGTCCGGAATCGGATATTGCCCTTCGGGTTGCACTTCCTTATTTCCCCGGATAAAGGTATGCCCGGTGTGTTGCCCTGTCATCAGGGCCGAACGGGAGGGGGCGCAGACCGTACTTCCTGCGTAGTGGCTCGTAAACAGTATGCCTTCCCTTTCCAGCCTGTCTATGTTAGGTGTCTTGAACTTAGACTGACCATAACAGCTCAAATCACCATACCCGGCGTCGTCAGCCACCAGAAGAATTATGTTGGGTTTCCCGGGAATTTCTGTTGATTCCCGGGAGTTTTGTGTGCATTGAAAAAGGATTAAAGAAATAAAAAATATAAAGTGAACTGTATTATTCATCATGAACCGCTTTTATATCCGTTACTTATTTATTTACAGCCTACTGTACACCAGGATCATCAGTCACCCGGAGACTGAAAAAGTTAGTCAATTATTGCCGCCAGATCTAAACGACCCGATTTCTTGGTGCCCTTTCCTCCTGCGGGTTATCTTTCTCAATAATGCCAGTCCTGTAGCCAGTTTATCAGGTTTTCTGTCCATATACGAAGTTGTGGATGATTTTCAGCCATCCCCACACCATGTTGACCCTCCGGGAAAACATGCAGTTCCACCGGAACGCTATTCCTCACACAAGCCTCGGCAAAGCTTAAGCTGTTAAATACAGGTACTCCCTTATCATCTGCCGTATGGAACAGAAAGGATGAAGGTGTATTTTCTGTCACCTGGTGGTTATTCGACAGTTGCCTGACCATTACCGGATCCGGATCTTCCCCCAGGAGCGACTTTTTGGATCCTTCGTGTGCATATTCGTCGATGAATGAAATCACAGGATAACCCAGTATCAGGCGGTCAGGCCGGGCACTGAAACGATCTACCAGGTCGTCTTGCGGATCTTTGTACAAATCAGGCTGGGTAGCTACCGTTGAAGCCAGATGTCCTCCCGCACTGAATCCCATTATTCCAATCTTTCCCGAATCAACATTATATTTCCCTGCGTCCCTGCGAAGGATCCTCATCGCCCGTGCGGCATCGGAATAAGATCCGGGATAGCGATCCGGATTTACCCTGTATGTCAATACTACACCTACAATGCCATGGAGGGTAAATAAGCGGGCAAAAGGCTCTCCTTCATGAGGTGCCTGTACGTAATAACCTCCTCCGGGACAGATAAGTACGGCAGCAAATTTCCTATCCTGGTCCTCCCGCTTACGGATTACCGGATAATAGATCCTGATTTTAGGCCTGTATTCCGGATTCTGGCCATTGTTATCCGAGTTATCCTCCCATAAAAATAATTCCTCATTCTGAAAGGGAGGTTCGGGATCGGATGGATCCTGTCCGGCCATTGAGTTTACCTTTTCGGAAAACAATCCAAAAGCCCCGGCTGACAAAGCTGCGTTTTTTAAAAATTCCCGTCTTTTTTGATGTTTCATAAGTCTGTAAAAGTTATCTATCTGGATACAAGGAAGTTCCTTTTGTGCATAGATTTTATTCCAATATCCCTCCGGCACATTTCATGCGAAAAAATAATAATTGCTTATTCAATCCAACCCGAAAAACCGCCTCCCGGAGCCATTTTTATTAGATAATACTGCCCACCGGTTATTTTCTCCATTCCGGTTTCAATTTTCATCGGCTGAATAATGCTCTCCTGCGTATCACGAAAATAATGCAGTGCAAAACTACCCGTTTGTAAAAAATCAAATTTCACCATTATTTCCCTGGCTTTTGAACCGTTCATGGCTCCCAGGTACCATCGATCTTCTTTTTTTCTGGCCATTACGATATATTTCCCGACCTCCCCGGCAAGCACCCTGGAATCATCCCAAATGGTCGGTACTTCTTTTAAAAATTCAAGGCCGGATTGGCCGTAATAATTTTCGGGATGGTCACATGCTACGGTCAGCGGGCTGAAATAGACCACAAACATTGCCAGCTGGTGAGCCCGGGTATTCATTACCTGTGCGGGGGCACCCGTGCGGAATTCCTCCGGCGTTACGTTTATAAATGCACCGGGAGTATAATCCATATGTCCTGCAAGCATCCTGGTAAAAGGAATTGTCACGTTATGTTCAGGCGTTATTCTGGAAGACCATTTCGAGTATTCATTTCCCAAAACACCTTCCCGGGTTAATAGATTCGGCCAGGTCCTGCTCCACCCGGTAGGTTTATAAGCTCCATGAAAATCAACGGTCAGGTGATGTTCGGCAGCCTTTTTAACTACCTTGTGATACCAGTTAACCATTTCCTGATCATCCCTTGCCATAAAATCGATCTTTACACCCGCAATTCCCCATTGTTCATATAAGGGGAAGGCTTCTTCCATCTGTTTATCGACATGATCCCATAACAACCACAACAACAATTTAATATTCCGTTGTTTTGCATAATTCAACACGTCCGGCATATCCACAGCCGGGTTAACTTGGGTGATATCTGCTTCCGGACTGGCTTTCCATTCGCCTTCTGTGGTAAACGGAGGGCCGTACCAGTGCCAATCGATGAGCATGTATTCCCAGGACATAGCGGAGGCCAGATCGATGTATTGTTTAATGGTTCTGGTATCCATCCGAACCTCCCTGCTCCACCAATGGTCCCATGCACTGATGCCCGGTTTAATCCATGAAGGATCTTTAATAGCACATGGATCATTCAGGTTATTAATTAACTGTGATTCGATTAATTCACCCGGACTATTAGCCATCATGACCACTCTCCAGGGTGATTCCGCTCCCGGTGTAATTTTAACCCGCCCATTTTGATCTGGTAATGGTGAAAGATCCGTAAAAAAAGAAAATCCCTCTTGCCTTTGAGCGGGATCCTCCTTTCTCAGGTACATACCTGCCCAGTTGGTGAGATCAGCCTCTGTAATGGCTATTAGGTTATTATCGTCGATCTGTACCAGGAAAGGAAGTCCAATGATCGCCTCAGGCTTAATTTCCGATAGATTCAAGGGAAGAAATTCCGATTCCTGGTGGCTGGCATAGGATCCATAATCCGCCGCCCAGGCTTTATGATCGCCTGAAAAATTAAAGGTGGTTTTTTCCTCCGTGAGCAGCAGCCAGTTACGGTCTTCATAGTTGGGGATATACTGTTCCCAGGTTTCGGGAATGGCATAACGAAAAGCCACGCCCTCGTTATATGCCCGGATGGTAATTTCAATTTCCCTCCGTGGGAACAGATTTTCCCGGATCCTTAAAATAGTCTGATTGCAGTGATCGAGCACCTCTTTATATTCTCCTGCTACCGGTTTCCAGATCTCATTTAACACGGATTCCCGGGTATCGATAATTGAAACACGGTTGCCGAAGAGAGGGGCCTGATCAAATTTCAATTCAAATATGGAATGGTCAATAACTTTCAGGCCCTGGAAATAGACTGCATACCGGATCTTTTCTCCGGCCTGTATCTCAAACTGCACCTCGCCATCAGGTGAATTGATCAGAAGTGTCTGGGCGGAGGAGATATTGACATTAAATAAAATAGTCCAGCCAAATGTAAAAAATAATACTTTTTTCATCATGCTAAAAAATTTCGGAACGTAATCTTAAAGATAAATTTATTTTTAATAAAATGGATCGTTTCTTTAAACAGACAGAGATTTATCCATATAAATCTGAATCACGGATGGATTTATAGTCTGGGGATAGAGTGTGGTCTGACGAGGGCACGTGGTCTGACGACGATGCGTGGTCTGACGGTGAAAAAGGGACGAAAGTAAAAATTTTCGAATTCTCCTTAACCTGTTTTATGAAGGGTATATCCGGTCTATGGCATCTGATACCTTCTTTTTTAAAACCAACAATTTCTCTTTTGGGTCACCTGAACCAAGCGTTTCCAAGGGAAAATAACCTACATAATCCTGTTCCCTGACCATTCTGAGTATCCTTTCATAATCCGGTTCCACTTTTTGGTCATCAATCGTTACCAATTCCTTGACCTGCCAGTTAACTGCATAGGGAATTACCTTCCCGATTTCATCATATACATTATTCTTGCTGAAACTACCAATATCGAGATGGAGTTTAAACCATGGAGAATCAATCGTTTCAATCATCTCGATTATTTCATCTGCTGTCTTTATAAACTCATTATGGTTCTGAAGCGCAATGATGACACCATATCTTGCCCCAAGTTCGGCGCATATCCTGAAATCCTCCATCATCCATTCCAATGTTCTCTTTTTAATCTCCGGATCCGGAACTTCATTTCCGGCAAAAACCCGTAAAACGGGAATTCCCATTTTCTGTGCTGCCATAAGCCATCGCTCGATCAATTGTATATCCCCCTGACGATTAAGCTTGTCGGGATCTGAAAAATTATTGCGGATTCCCGTACCACTGATCTCAAGGCCGTGTTCAAAAACGAGCCGTTTAAATCTGTACAAATATGTATCGTCGGGCACATCGGGATAACCGGGGAAATAGTAAGCGGTGGGATCGATGGCGTAATATCCCTGTTCGGCACAATACCGGATAACTTCCTCCAACTGCATTTGACCCGACTGTAGTGGTTGATTAAATGAAAATAGATTCAGAGATAATTTGGGTTTTCTAATCGCCTGACTTTCTGAATTTTTTCGATGCCAATCGAGTGAATCAATACCCGTTGATGACATGAATGGAATAAAAGCAAGATATTTTAACGAAGTACGTCTGGAATCGTCCATGTTTTTAAGATCAATTTAAATAATTAGATTTAACTTATAAAAAATTGTAAAAAAATTATAATTAATTCCAATAATCTATTATTTTTGGAAATAGAAAGCATTACCTGACCAATGGCTCAATTTAATAAACTTCTGAAATCTTTCCGCATTCCTCTCCTGATTATCCCTGTTATGCTTTCGGTTCCAGCTTGTAATGATTCGGAGGAAATCGTTCAATCGTCCAGATTGGTCCTTTCATTGGTTGATTCTCCGGCCGATTATGAGGCCGTAAACATTGATATCCGGGAAATCAGTCTGAAAACAACCGGAATGAAGGAAAACAACGGATGGATTAAACTGGAAGGATTTGAACCGGGCGTGTATAATATCCTTGAATTTACCGGGGGGCATGAATTGAAGCTGGCGGATATGGAGTTTCCGGCCGGAAAGATTACGCAGTTACAATTAAAGATCGGATCTGATAACTCGCTTATTATTCGAGATTACACCTCTAATTTATTAAATTCAAATAATTCTTCAAGCGGAATATTATTGAATGTGGATATCGATATACAGCCCGGTGTAAATCATTATTATAAGCTTGACTTTGATGCTTCCAGGTCGGTTGTCGCACTGGGAAAGACCGGTCAAATGATATTAAAGCCTGTCCTTCGTTTATTCTCGGACGATGAAACCGGTTCGGTGACGGGAAAAGTTCTTCCGGCTTCAGAAAATGTTTTGATCAATGTGATCGAGGGCAGTAAAATCGTAGCCTCCAGTTATGCAACCAAAAATGTTTCCGCCTTTCTGATCCCGGGAATCGATGAAGGGATATATCGTATATCGCTGGTAATGAACAATGATTCCGAACAGATTTTCTTCGAAAATATAGAAGTTGTTAATGGGAAAGTAAAGGATCTTGGTATCATCTCATTAGAGGATTAATTTACACCTTCCGCCTTTCCATTGAATCAGATTGCTGGAAAAAATCAAATTAATTCCTTTTAAAAACTACCTGGATTCCAGTTTACCAATCTTTTTGTTCATAAAGTTCTGCAATTTTCACAATCACTTCCACCGCTTTTTCCATGGATGGAATGGGAATGTATTCATATTTCCCGTGAAAATTATGCCCCCCTGCAAAGATATTGGGGCAGGGCAATCCCATGTACGATAATTTTGAACCATCCGTCCCTCCTCTTATCGGCTTGATAATAGGGATAATTCCCAACGATTTCATAGCTTCTTCCGCAATATCAACAATAAATTTTACGGGTTCAACCTTTTCACGCATATTAAAATATTGATCCTTCAACTCGATACGAATTCTGCCATCTCCATATTTTTTATTCATAAAATCGGCACAATGCTGCATTTGTTTCTTCTTCCAATCAAATTTTGCACGATCGTGATCTCTGATAATGTACCTGAATGTCGTATTCTCCACCTGTCCGTTTATGTCAATGAGATGGAAAAAACCTTCATATCCACTGGTATATTCCGGACGTTGCTGAACCGGTAACATTCTGTTGAATTCCATGGCTAGATGAATCGCATTGATCATGGTATCCTTTGCGGTTCCCGGGTGCACATTTCGTCCCTGCACATGGATCGTGGCAAGGGCCGCGTTAAAGTTTTCAAATTCCAGTTCTCCCATCTTCCCCCCATCAAGGGTATAAGCATAGTCTGCACCGAATTTTTTTACGTCAAATTTATCCGCTCCTCTGCCAATCTCTTCATCGACTGTAAAAGCCACACGGATCCTGCCATGTTTTATTTCCGGATGATTTATCAGGTATTCCATGGCAGTCATGATTTCTGCTATACCCGCTTTATCGTCCGCTCCAAGCAATGTTGTCCCATCGGTTGTAATCAGGTCCAATCCTTTATAATCCAGCAGTTCAGGAAAATCTCTGGGAGAAAGCACCACCTGATTTTCCTTATTCAATAATATATCCTTCCCAGTATAATTCCGAACGATTTTAGGATTTACGTTCTCTCCGGACATATCCGGGCTGGTATCGATATGAGAAATAAAGCCTATTACAGGTACCTTCCTGTCCGTATTTGCAGGTAGGGTAGCCATGATATATCCATGTTCGTCCATTTCAACCTCTCTCAATCCAATTGCCTTCAATTCCTTAACCAATAAGTTGGCCAGGTTCAATTGTTTTGGAGTACTGGGGGTGGTATCGGAATTCTCGTCGGATTGAGTATCAATTCCGACATATGCAATAAAACGATCGACTACTGATTTCATTTTTATTTGATTTTTATGTGGAATATAAAAAAAAAATTATCGTTTCATTCAAAAATAATCCGTAGTGGAGAGCAAAACAATCCTTATGATGAACTATTGGCATTCAAATTTCTTTTAAACGTTTATAAGTTTCTTAAAAATTTGTAATTTGTGCGGCCAAAAAAGCCACCTTTTCATTTGTAACTCTTACCTGATCAAACATGACAAGTTTCCGAATCCGGCCAAGATTCAAACAGTTGAGAACTGAAGAACCCGAAGTAATTGAAAATGCGTTGAAACAACGGATCGATAAAAACAAAGACCAATTCACGGGAATTTTTATTCCAGGCCATATCACTATTAAAATAAATGCTCAGCACCGGCATTTCTGGTCACCCCAGTTGAATCTTAGCTTGGAAAACATCCAGGATGTGACCGTTATTCGAGGATTATACGGACCCAATCCAACGGTATGGGCGATCTTTTTCTTCGGGTATGCGTCATTGGGCATTATCCTGGTGATTGTGGGTATGCTTCTACTTTCGCAATATATGCTTGGGATGGAGGCAAAACTCTGGTGGGTAATTCCGGCTTGTCTGGTTTTTGCCACCGCGCTTTATATCGTTGCTCAGATTGGACAAAAGATTGGAGCAAGCCAGATGTTCGATCTGCATCATTTTTACGAGGAATCGGTAGGCGAAAAAGTATCTATCCTCTAACAGGGTCATTCTTCCAGGATCCTGGATCCGATATTACAAAATGCCCGGAAATCTCTTACATCTGGTTTACAAGCTTACACCAGGTATCGCGGTCTTTCACCTTAAAATTCAATTCCTTTCCATCTTTCTTCACTATATTCAATCCATTGTCGGAAAAGAAACCAGTCTTAAAAGGGATCACCTCCTGAATATCGGCCGAAATTATTTCCTGGTTATAATTTTCTTCTTCAGCCTTAAAATATATTCTCTGATTGGTTAAAATCAATTTTCCATTAATCTTACTACCATTCAAATAGGTGGAATTGCTGGCCTTTACAACCATTTCATTGGGCTTAAGATCAATTTTCATGATAAAAATATTTTTTATAAACAAGTCCTTCTTAAGATAATCATTAATTATGCCAAAAAAATAAAATACTGATTATCAAATATTTATGGATAATCGAATGCGGTTAGACCCATACATAGTGTCCGAAAATGAAAATTGGATGTTCGGTTTAATACAAATTATTCATTATTTTTCAGATTATATTTGTAGGGGATAAAAGTTTTCGTGATATCATGAAGAAGAGATGGATTATTTTTTTAGGGCTGTTTTTTTACTTTTTAATTCCGGTTGTCACAGCTCAAATTAATTTTTCCTCAAGCAATCTTCCAATTGTAGTGATCAATACGAATGGACTGTCCATACGGGATGAACCCAAAATCCCGGCTTTTATGGGAATCATCGATAACGGTCCGGGACAGGTTAATTCCATACAGGATTCCTTTAACGATTATAATGGTAACATTGGAATCGAATTAAGAGGATCGAGTTCACAGTTCATTTTTGACAAAAAAAATTTTGGGATTGAAACCTGGGATGAAAATCTGCAGGATACCTCGGTTTCGATCCTTGGGATGCCTGAGGAAGAAGACTGGGTTTTGCATGGCCCGTACAGCGATAAAACACTGATCAGGAACCTTTTGGCATTTAAGTTGGGCCGTGATCTTGGTTGGTACGCCTCACGTACGCGATTATGCGAACTCGTGTTGAATGATGAATATTGGGGGGTCTATGTTTTTATGGAAAAAGTAAAACGAGACAAAAACCGGGTGGATATAAGCAAACTAAATCCCGATGAGATTTCCGGGGACGATCTTACGGGAGGATATATCGTAAAGATCGATAAATTTGATGGTTCCAATAGTGGCCAGGGATGGGCATCTCCTTACCGACCACCGAACTACTCGCGTTCGGATCAGACCATTTTTTTCCAGTTCGATTATCCAAAAAATGATGAAATTGTCCCGCAACAAAAAGCCTATATTCAGCAATACATAACTGATTTTGAAACTGCATTAAAGACCAAACCGCTGAATGATCTGACGGCCGGATATAAAACATACATCGATGTAGCTTCTTTTGTGGATTATATCATTATCAATGAAATTACGCGGAACATTGATGCGTACCGATTGAGTACATTCCTGTACAAGGACAAGGCCAGTCTGGATGGGAAACTGGTAATCGGTCCGATCTGGGATTATAATCTTGCCTTCGGTAATGCCGATTATTGTGAAGGATGGAAGAAGGAAGGCTGGGCCCTGGATTTTAACAAGTTTTGCAATGAAGATTACTGGCTCATTCCTTTCTGGTGGGAAAGATTCATGATGGATCCTGAATTCACCTCCCTGTTGAAAAACAGGTGGTTTGAATTACGCAATGATCAGTTCAGCACTGACCATATCCGTTTTTATATCGACTCGGTAGCTGCGGTCCTGTTCGAACCCCAACACCGGAATTTTCAACGGTGGCCGGTGCTGGGAACTTATGTCTGGCCGAACTATTACATAGGCAGTACATTTCAGGATGAGATCAATTACCTTAAAACATGGATCGAGCACCGGTTAATATGGCTTGATGGAAATATGGATAACATCGTAACCTCCCTTGAGGATGAATCGAAGAAAATCACAGGGATCATGATGTATCCGAATCCTTTTGATAACGATCTGGTTGTTGAAATTAAAAATCCCGATATTGAATCAATTGATTTTGAAGTATATAACCTTTACGGGCAAAAGATTTACGAAAAGAGGATAAACAGGGAAAACGGTAGTATTCCGGGACATATTTGGGACGGAAGGGATTCTTTCGGTCAATTGATTCCAGCCGGTATTTATCTTTCTGTGATGAAAACTAACGACAAGGTTTTCCATAAATCGAAACTTATCCGAAATTAGTTTAGAACCGAATTGAAATTAGATCATTGAATAAATTTCGTCATATCGCAGGTCAATTCCTTGATCCTTCAGGTAATCCTGAAATCACACCGATCAGTAATGGTTTGATCAATGACACGTATCTGATTAAAAATAGTGGCTGGAACGAAAAATATGTATTACAGAAAATAAATCAACAGGTATTTCCGGAACCCGACAAGGTAATGGATAATCTGATATGCATTGTTAACCATTTAGCGAATCGCCCGGATCCGAGGTATCAGCTCCTCAAGCTGATAAAAACCATTACGAATGATGACTATTATGTTGACACCCAAAAGGATTACTGGCGGTTATTTGAATACCTTGAAAATACAAGCACCATCGATCAGATAACCGATCCCGTTCAAGCTCTTGAAGCATCCAGAGCCTTTGGAAATTTTATCCGAAGGCTTAATGATCTGGAAACTCAGGAAGTGAAGGAAACGATTAAAGATTTTCACAACTATCAGTCCAGAATAATAAAATTAAACGAGGCTGCCAGGAAAGATGAGATGTCGCGAAAAATACATTGCCGTGAAGAATTGGATTTTATTGAAAAACGGCTTCCTTATATCAACAAATTTTATTCCTTATCCTTGCCCATTCGCATAATCCACAGTGACACAAAAATCGATAATATATTGTTTGATCGTCAACTGGAAAGAGCCGTGTGTGTCATCGACCTGGATATTGCGATGCCGGGTTCGGTTCTTTATGATTACGGGGATATGGTAAGGTCTTATACAAATAAAGTAAAAGAGGATGATCCGGATTTATCGTTGATTGAATTAGAGCACGATATCCTGTACTATCTTACCCGGGGTTTTCTTGAAGAAACGATGTCCCTTTTAACAAAACAGGAAATTAAGAACCTTATTCTTGGAGCGAAAATAGTTATATTGCTGCAGGCCATCCGGAACCTTACTGATTTTTTAATGGGAGATGTTTACTATAAAATCAATTACGAAACACATAATCTGGTCCGGGCACAGAATCAGCTCAAACTATTAAATTGTGTAGAAAAGGATGAGAAAAAGTTTCAAAATATGATAAATTCGATCATTCGTAATATGAAATAAATTATTCAAGAAGTCAGGCTGACAGAAATTGAGTTATTAATAGCAATGGACCGTTTTTTTGAATATTTATCACAATTCCTGTCCAAGGCCGCATTTAATAATATAAGATTAGTTGACCTGGTTAAATTTCTGACTCACTCAAAAATTCAATGATTTTTTTAAGACGGCCAGATGAAAAACAAAAAATATTATACATTAATCACAGGGGCGAGCCAGGGTATCGGTAAAGCCTTTGCCCTCGAATGTGCGGAACGAGGGATGAACCTGTTTCTGGTTGCTTTGCCGGATCGTAACCTGGATGTAATCAAGAAATCCATTACGGAAAAATATTCCGTTGACGTAGTCACCTTCGGAATCGATTTGACCAATCCCGGTGCTTCCAGGGAAGTATATGAATTTTCGCTGGAAAACCTGATTCAGGTGAATTTTTTGATCAACAATGCCGGATTTGGAACCAGTGGTTTATTTGAGAAATCAAATAACGATACGAATTTCAAGATGATCATGTTGAATGTTCAGGCACAGGTAAGCCTGACGCGATATTTCATAGGTGATCTGAAAAATAATGCACCTTCCCATATCCTGAATGTAAGCAGTATGGAAGCCACCCTGCCCCTTCCCTACAAAACCGTATATACGGGAACAAAAAGTTTTATATACAGCTTTTCACTGGCTCTGCGGGAGGAATTGCGTCATTCAGGGATCGGAGTAAGTGTAGTATGCCCCGGCTCCGTTGTTACGAATGAAGAAGGTCTTAAAAGAATTCAATCGCATGGAACCAGGGCAAAAATGATTGTTAAGATGCCGGATTATATTGCCAGAAAAACGATTCCTGCTGTTTTAAAAGGTCAGGTCGAAATAATACCCGGCTTTTTACCCAGGCTCTTTGTTAAGCTGGGTAAGGGATTTCCCACGTTGATAAAGATGAGGATACTGGAAAAGATATTCCGGGTTTACCGGGATCACGAATCCGAAGAAATCAAACCGGAAATATTTTCAACCGGATCTTAATGGAAATTTAACCGGTTTCCCTGTAGAATTTGATTCATAGATAGCATTGAATAATTCTACTGTCTTTCGTCCTTCGACACCGGAAATCATCGGTTTTCGTTTATCCAGAATGCTTTCGATAAAATCCCGCAATTGCCATTGATGGTAATACAACATCGGATCTATCCGCTGGAAAAAATCTTCATCTTCTTTTTTCCATACTTGATAAAGCTTTTCTTCCCCAGGAATAGTCCAGATATCATTGAATGGAGCCTCCTCAATCTTCGACATTCCTGCGATAAACATGGCTCCACCGTCAGTCTGTACACCGATTGACGAACCATTGCTTCCAAAAACATGTACTTTTCCAAATAACGCCGGATGCTGTGAGTTACTCACCATAATACTGCCAAAAGCTCCAGTTTTAAATTTAACAATAGCCAATGCCGTATCCTCAACTTCTATAAATGGATGATTAAAATTTGCCCAATAACCGTATAGTTCGTCTATTTCTCCCATATACCATTGAAATAAATCAAGTTGATGCGGGGCCTGATTGACCAGAACCCCTCCTCCTTCCAATTCCCATTTTCCCCTCCACGGATCGCTTTTGTAATATTCCTCGTCCCGCCACCCAAAAAGATAAACAATGCCCAGAATCGGATGCCCTATTTTCCCTTTATCAATCGCCTGTTTCACCCTGATCACTGGTTGATACAGTCTTCGCTGGCTGATCATTCCGAGGTTTAGTTTTCGATCTTCCGCCAAATTAATCATCCTGTCGCAATCATCCAGACTCACCGCCAGGGGTTTTTCAACGATAACGTGTGCACCTGCGCTGAGTGCGGCCAGTACACAATCCAGGTGCGCCGGATGTGGGGTACAAACCGTCACCATCTCGATCTCCTCGCGTAGGATCATTTCTTCGATATCCTCGTAAGCCTCCAGGTCATATTCGACTGCAAAATCAATCGCCTTGTTCTTTTTCCAATTATATACTGCTTTTAAATCACATATTTCAATTTTGAGAAGTGCGCGCGCATGAATATGGGCTACTTTTCCGGCACCGATAATTGCTGTATTAAGTTTCTTCATAATCAGGGAATTAATATAACCTTTAAAAGCCCTTTATCTTTATTATAAAGGCGATCAAACCATACCGCCCCCTCCGATAGCGGAGCAATTTTTGAGATCATTCCATCCGTTGAAATTTTTTTCTGTTGAAGTAATTTAATTGTCTTCTGTTGAAGTTCAATAGGATTTATCTCCAATGGAACGGATATTTTATTAATCAAATATCCCCTTTTAATATTATCCGTTATATTAGAAAAAAAAGCCAGTATTTCATTTAAAAAAGATACTTTTTCTATGGGAGAATTATATCTGCTTTTATAAAGACTTGTCAGAAAA
>Ga0209536_100005844_pt1 | contig 19009 bp, 16 predicted proteins | sample DeeMarSeWOR28_12_FD_187461 | JGI IMG/M metagenome (GOLD analysis project Ga0209536, IMG submission 187461) | Marine sediment microbial communities from White Oak River estuary, North Carolina - WOR-2-8_12 (SPAdes) (version 2) | ecosystem: Environmental > Aquatic > Marine > Intertidal zone >... | reverse complement strand
TGTATCAATATCGCTTAACTGATATTCAACTTCCTCTCCTGCTTGATTACCGAATGCTAAATTCTGTAATTCTGTTAGCTGTTCTCTAGTTAGTTTCGTATTACATTCAATACGATATTGTCTTGTGTCTTCTGAATACTCTTCTACTTCGTATTCATAATTTAATGCTTTTTGCATTTTGCCTCCTATACTCTCTCTGTAATTAATTTTAATTTATTAACTACTTCTTCTATCGATGCATCTACTTGCGATGCATCTGTATCTATCATTAATATTTCTTCTGATATACAATCGAATAAATCTCTGCTGATTTTTTCTTTTGTGTATCTCATTCCGATTTCTACCATTGTGTCCATCGTGCCTCCTCTATTCTTATTGTGTAGTAATTATCCTTGTGATAACTACTATAAACCCCACTGTTTAAACAATGAGGTCTAACTAGTTACACTAGAATGGTGAACCATCGGGATAATCTTCTTTGAAATTTCTCTCAAAGTTTCTTTCCCATTGGGCGAACTCTAATACTTCCTGCCTCTCTGAACTAGATAGCTCACTCATGCTCACAATTTCGTGGTCGTGTGCATTGTGTCCACTCTTAGCCATGTTGGCGGGTAGGTTATCTGTATAAACGAAATCTGTTCTAAAATGCTCCAACTTGCATGCTCTAGGGTTTGGCCACCTGTACTCGGTAGTTATTCCTATCTTTGCTTGTTGGTTAGTCCATATTTCGATTGCATCTGTTGCACTGTCTGCATTGACTTTAAATACATCTGTATAATTACTAAAGATGCATTTTGCTTGGATGATATAGATATCCATTCTTGCCTCCTCTGATTGTGTACTTACCTTGTGTAAGTATCTATGACTGCTCGCTGTTTAAACAAGCAGTCTTAGATATCTACTGATAATCTTTGCGTAGTCTCTCGGGTAACTCTACAACTGTAGAAGAACCGCAAGCCATGCATCTAAAATTGTCTCCAACTTTTTTGTAGACTGCAATGGATACTCTCGCAATAAGTCCCCATCCTTGTGCTAAGGATTTGTCGCTCGCACCTGGGCAAGTCTCTGCACCTGTACAACGAACCGCAACTGTAGTTGAACCCTTGCCTGTCATGTCTTCAACCATCTTTGAGTGTGGTAAATAACCTAACTCTTCGATGAAGTCTTTGACTAACAATGTGAACCCTGGGCCCGCAACTGTAGCGGTTGGCTTACCCTCGGCTCCTAAATAATTCTTGATTATTCTTGCGAACCTTGGGCCATGGCCTGTACCACTTGGCAACATTGCATGAACAACTTCATGGGCAACTACCTGGGCGGTCTCGATACATTCAACAAGGTTGCTCGCACCTAAAGTAGGTTTGATAAAGATTTCTCTAAAGTTACCTTGTGAACTGTTCTCGTAGTGACATACTCCGATTGCTGAACCACCCGCACCATTCGGCATAAAACCGATTGATAGTTTGATATTTTCTCTCGCTACTGCGGGCTGATACTCTTCTTCTACTTTGTTGTAGATGAAGTCTGCAACTTCGTTAAGCCATTGCTCACGATTGCCTTCGTAAATTTTACGATGGTCTTCGTGTACTGGATTTTCTGAAAGTAATTCTTTCATTTTTTGCCTCCTATATTTTTTGTGTATATGTCAACATTAGTTGAATAATGTCGGATAGTCAATTAATAACTACCTATCTACTCACTGTTTAAACAATGAGTAGTTAGCTAATCACTTTTTGTTTAGGTTTTTATATTCTCTTGTTACTTTGTGTTTGAAGTAAACAAAATCAAAATCTTCACCCATGTACATATATGGCTCGCTAGTATTAAATAGTTTTACCTCGTATGCTTTTTTAAAGTGTTCTTCATAGTTTTCATCATCAACCCAAAAAGAATTCTCTTTGTTTAATTGGTTAACAATTTCGCTAATCTTTGCCATTTTATTTGCCTCCTATAATCTCGGTAATCATTTAATTACCATAATGCGCACCGAAGGGGATACGATGCGCACTAGCTAATTAATTAAGATTTAACCACCTTGGGCTTACATTATATTTTCGGCCTTCGTAGTCTCCAGTTAATTCCACTCCTACAGTTTTGGTATTAACTTTCGTGACGATACCTGGATATAATTTTCCACTCTTAAAAGTCACTACAACATTGTCACCAATTTTATATTTAGTAACTTCGGATTTAGTGTTGCGGGCCCATTGCTCTCGCATTGCATCCCATACAACTTTTAAATCTTCGTTGTTGTCTATTCTTCTAATATCATCGATTAAACCAGTTAGGTCATCTCCGATTGTGTTTAAATTAATTTCTTGCATTGTGCCTCCTTAAATAGCGATAATTATTTTATATAATTACCTATGAGGATGCTTGTTTAAACATCCTCTTAGCTAATTAGATATTTTTACAATATTCCATCTCGGTTTCAAGGTTCTTTGTATTTCTAAATAATGTAAGTTCCTTGTTAAAAGAATGGTAATTGCTATCTTCTAAAGCGATTTGAAGAACATCTAAAATATCAGTGCCACTCCATTCACAAGTTTTTGAAACTAGAGAACCTAAAACTTGTTTAATCTCATCTAGTTTTTCTTGTTTGAAGTCATCCCCTGGAATTTTGTTTTCCTCATTTAATTGGTTAATTACCTCGCTAAGTTTTGCCATTTTCTTTCCTCCTCTAAAATTGCACCACGATGATGCAATTTATAAAGGGGGCTAGAAAGATTGTGCGGGCTGTCTGCTGTTGCCCCCCTTGCGTAAAGTTGGCCGAATATCGTTGAACCCTGGGGGATGCTAGTTTGATACTATCGCTCTAGCGTTTTACCTATTTTCTGCGGTTTCCTTAGCTTGGATTTTTCGCTTATGAGGTTGAGTTTAAAGATTTCTCTCGATGGCCCTTCGGCTTAGAAGTAAGCGGTCATTTCCTTCCGCATCTAGTTTTCCTTCTAATCATTCTTCGGGCTGTATCCTGGGGCCTTGGCCTCGTTCCAGGGATTTAGTTGAAACACCTTCTGAATGGTCTTCGCTCTTGCTCATTTCCCAGGGCTATTTTCTGAAGGTCCTGGGGCCCCTCTCTTTTGTGTATAAAATTATTATGGCATATATGGAAATATATATCAACAACTGTTGAATAAATATAGAAAAAATATTCCTAATATCCCCAGTGTTTATAGGCTTATTTGAAGGCCGAAAAAAAACTTAAAAAAAATTTACTGAATTTAGACACAAAAAGAGGTGAAGACTTTTTTGCTTGTGAATTGTTTCACAATGTACGCACCTGGGTTGGGCGGGTATGTTCTAGGTTTGCCATCGTGGGGATGTTCTCTCTCTGACTGGGTTAGGATGTTGAAACCTGGAAGAAAGTTAGTTGTAAAACATTCGGGGGGTATTTGTTTAAATTTCTATACACTATCTTTTAGACTGTTTAAACAATTAGTCATAATTGGTAAATATTGCCATACTCTAGATACAAAGAATATTTAAATTTTGTGTCAGAAAGCCAATATAAACAAGGGGGAGGTTTAAGGTTGACACCCTCATTATTATATGTGTACCCTCTAAGAATATGCTGTTAACTACAAGTAAAAAGACCTCTGTTTCTTTACTAGCTAGTTATTACTGAATAAAGATAATAAAAGGTTCTTACCCTGTGCTACGCCCTCCCAAACCGAATTAACTCCATATCGTAGCAGTTAAACAAATGTAGAATAATAGGCTTTTACCCTAGTTACCATGGTCAGGCAAGTCCACTTACATTTGGTTCTTATCGTATAGATTGTTCTAAATGCCTGCAATCTATAGTGTTTGTAATATTCAACTATACCATAAAATAAATATAGTAAACTTATTTAGGGTAGTTTTTTTTTGTAAAGCCTCCTTACTTAAAAATCTACCCCATTAAATCTAAGATGTGTTATACTTCAAGTAGATTGGAACTATATAAACCTTCAAAGTTTATTCATTAGGTCCTCCTTTCTATTGTGTATGTTAAGTAACAGGCCTCGGGCAACCGAGGTCTTTACTTTATGTTATAGTTTCTATAATGGATATTTTTGTTACTGACTGCGATGTTTGTTGGCACCCTTACTGGGAAGATGAATTAGTAAATGGAGTTTGCCCTGGATGCCAGGAGTTTGCAGAAGAAGAATAACTTATTATACTTATTGTATAATCATATCGATTTCCTTTCGTTTGATGAGATTTGGTGGAGGTTCTTCACTCGCCTCCACTAAGTCAAAAAAAAAATTTTTTACGCCACCTAAAATCTAATTAATAATAATATATATATACCTGGAAAAGTTCCAGGGAGTTGCGTAGGGGTACGCAATTAGAAAAAGAAAGAGCTTGAAATCATAAGACAATTTGTGTGTTGGTTGGTTTAAGTTAATTCATTTTCTTTCATAGAGTGAGTGGGTGCGAGGACCTCTAACTAAGGAAACAACTGCCCGCAAACTCACGAACAGTATTGGACACACTGTACGACAGAACTCCACTTCGGTGGAGTTTTGTGTTATTATTATGACATGCCTTTAGCAAGTGGTAAATCAGATGACATAGTTGCAGCTAACATTAGAAAGTTGCGGTCAGAAGGTTATCCATATAAACAAGCAGTTGCAATAGCAATGCGTAAGGCAGGAAGGAAAAAATTATAATGCCAAAAGGAATTGGATATCCAAAAGGTATGCCTAAGAAAAAAAAGAAAAAAGGTTCTAAGAAAAAAGGATACTAATGGATGCTTTTTTAGTATTGGTATGTTTTATTGGTATTAATGCATTAGCATGGAATTTAATCAAGAAAGATAAAATATAATGGCTACATATCAAGGTAAATCTGTAACTTTAAATAAACCTTCAAGAATACAAAAAGGTGAACCTGGTCATGGTCGTAAAAAGTTTAAGGTCTATGTTAAGGATGGCGACAAAGTTAAGAAGGTAATGTTTGGCGACCCTAACATGGAAATTAGAAAAGATAATCCAAAAGCAAGGGCTTCATTTAGGGCTAGACACAAATGCGATACAGCTAGTGATAAAACTACTCCTAGATATTGGTCTTGCAAAATGTGGTAAGGAGATACAATGGGTGGCAGAAATGCAAAGCCTCCTTGGGATAAAAAAAATCCTAAGAAAAATTCTACAAAGCTAACACCTCAACAAAAAGCAAAAGCTAAAAGAAGAGCAAGTGCAGCAGGTAGGCCATATCCTAATTGGGTAGATAACTCCTGGGCCACAAAACAATAAAGATATTTTGATAAAAATAAAATGCCCTAAATGTGGTATTCCCTTAATATACGATATTGAAAGGGATAAAACGACTTGTTTAAACAAGCAGTGTGGAGGATATAAAAAATGAGCCAATTAAGTGAAGGATTAGACAACTACTGGGATAAACAAATTACTAAAGGTAATGTAGTAGCAAAACCTTTTTCAGGTAACTGTATGTTTTGTTCTAAAGAAATAACAGAACACGATGATGACCATAGTGTGTGTAATACTTGTTGGAAAAAAATATAATGACTAAAGTTAAACTTTGTTACGCACAATCCTGTCATAATGTTTTAAAACCTCCTGCTCGTAAATTCTGTTCACCAAAATGTTCTAAATCCTATCACAATAAAAAATATGCAGCACAACAAAAAGGTGCAGTGTACGAACCTGAACATGATGGTAAACCTGTTGCCGAACCTAATGTACAAAAGCGTAGAGGTGAAGTGTATGAAAAACTTGTTGCTAAAGATTTAGGACCATTAATTTTAAAAGGTGATTTGAAAAAACAAGATGCAGCAGATTTATTAGGATGTTCAAAAGCTGCTTTGTCTTATGCCTATGCCGCTTGGATAGAAGATATGGAGACAAAAGAGAGAGCAGAGAATTGGACACTTCCTGCTAAAGCAGAGAAGTCATTAGCTGACTTTAAGATTTTTAGAGATAGATATTTTGAGACAGAACAAGGTAAACCTTACGAGACACCTGAATTTCATATTCGTTGGATTAAATCTATCTTAGAAGCTATTGAACATGGAAATCAACAGATGATACTATCTCCACCTCGACATGGCAAGACAGACCTACTAATTCATTTTGCTGTATGGCTCATAATTAAGAACCCTAATGTTAGAATATTGTGGGTAGGTGGTAATGAAGAGATTTCAAAGAATGCAGTTTCTTCAGTAATAGACCAGTTAGAGAACAATGAAAAACTCATCGAAGAATTATGCCCACCTGGAAAAAGTTTTAAACCAACTAGCAGAGCAGGAAAAGCGTGGTCGCAGAATGGCTTTACTGTTGGTACCAGGACTGTTACTGGTATTAAGTCTCCTACCATGGTTGGTATTGGTAGGGGTGGAAAAATTCTTTCCCGAGATTGCGATATTATTATTGCAGATGACTTAGAGGACCACTCCTCTACTATGCAACCTTCATCAAGAGAAAACACTAGAAGTTGGTGGACAACAACTTTATCATCTCGTAAAGAGGAACATACAGCTATGGTTGTTATTGGTTCCAGGCAACATTACGATGATTTATATTCACACCTACTAGACAACGAAAGTTGGCACACCATAGTAGAAGAAGCACATGATACTGGATGTACTTTACCTGATTGGGATGATGAAAAGCATATTGAATGTATGTTATGGCCAGGAAAGAGAACTTACAAATGGTTAATGGATAGAAAATCAGGTGCTGAAACTACTGGTGGTAGAGCAATCTATGAAATGGTTTACCTTAATGTAGCAATGCCTGATGGTATGGCTTTATTTGATAGCGTAGAGATAGAAGCATGTAGAGACCAAAGCAGAGATATCGGACATATTCCTGCAGGAGTTAGACTAATTGCAGGACTAGACCCCGCATCAACTGGCTACCAAGCAGCATTCTTATGGGGTTATGACCAATCATCTAACAAGATGTACATGATTGATATGGAAAACTCTTTAGGTGGTGGTATTCCACAAGCATTATCAATTATGAAAACTTGGTTTACTAAATACAATTTGGCCCACTGGGTTATTGAAGAGAATGGTTTTCAAAGAGCAATTAGACAAGACCAATCAATACGAGATTTTGCAGGAAAGCATGGTATATTTTTAGAAGGAACTCAAACATATAGTAACAAGCATGACCCAATTTATGGAGTTACTGCGATGAGACCATTGTTTGCTGACCAATTAATTTCTTTACCATATCTTGGATTTGAAGCCCAAGAGAAGGTAAACTTATATAAAAGTCAGTTGGTTTATTTTAGTTCTGCACAGAACAAAAGTAGAAGTGTAGGACAAAAATCCGACTTAGTTATGGCAAGTTGGTTTCCTATGAAAACTATTCGTAGGCTACAGAAGGAAAGACTTGCTACAATGGGACTTGAATATGAACCAAGTTTTGGTGGATATGAAGGTAGTAATATCGATATTGACAGTTGGAGATAATGAAAACAGCAGAAGAAGTTTACAGTAGGGTTTACGAACTAAGACAACAGCATTCAGATGTCGTAGCCGAAAAAGATAAAATCAGAGCCATTATGAATGGTGGTGCCGATGGTATAAAAGCATTGTTAGGTAAATCAATGCGTGATATGGATTATCAACAAATACCTGCACCTAACTTATTGCATTCAGCAATGGAGAGATTTGCACAAAAATTAGGTAGAGCTCCTGACTTAAAAGTAGATATCTTCAATGATAAAGATAGCGAGAGAGCTACAAAGCGTGCAGAAAAATTAGAAAGAATAATACACGCTTATGATGAATTACAAAAAGTAGATTTACAATTACCACAAGTTGGTAGATGGTTGCCTGGATATGGTTTTGTTGTATGGGTACTAAAAGAAAAAAAGGATGCCAATGGTATTCCTTATCCTTATGCAGAAGTCAAAGACCCTTATCTTTGTTATCCAGGATATTTTGGTGAAGGCCAACAACCTAAAGAACTAGCTGTCGTACAAAGAGTTCCACATACAACATTAGCTAAAACATATCCAAAATATAAAAATGTGATTATGGATGAAGTCGATAGTGAATATAACACTATGGCTTATATGTCTAGTTATGACAAGACTTGGGCTAACCAAAGTGGTACAGGTAAAGTTGTAGCAGAATACTACGATGAAGAAGGTACTTATATTTTCTTACCTGAAAACAAAGTTATATTAGATTTTATTCCTAACCCTCTTAAATCAGGACCAAGATTTGTCGTTGCAAAGAGATTTGCATTCGACCAAATGCAAGGCCAGTTCCATCATGTGATTGGACTTATGGCTAATATGGCAAAGATAAATGTTCTATCTGTCATTGCAATGGAAGATGCTGTGTTTACAGAAACCAACATCATCGGTGAGATAGAAAGTGGACAATATAAGAAAGGAAGATTATCTGTAAACTATTTAACTCCTGGTAGTCAAGTAGTGAAACCAGTAAACAATCTACCTTATCAGTTGTTCCAACAGATAGATAGACTAGAAAGACATCTAAGATTAGGTTCTGCGTATCCTGTATCTGATGATGGTCAAAGCCCTAATGCATTTGTAACTGGTAGAGGCCTAGAAGAATTAGGTCAATCTGCTTCATTGCATGTAAGAGAATATCAAACAATTCTTAAAGATGCATTAGAACAAATAGATACTAAGAGATTAGAGTGGGATGAAATAATGTATCCTCAAATGCGTAAACCTATTGCAGGTTATCGTAAAGGTACAGCATTCAAAGAGACTTATGTACCTAGTTCTGATATTGCTGAACAATATAAAACAAGAAGAATTTATGGTGTTATGGCAGGGTTCGATGAACCACAAAAGATTATTACTGGATTGCAGTTAAAGCAACAAGGTATTATCGATACACAAACACTACAAGAGAATATGGATGGATTAGATAACATATCTCAAATACAACATAGAATAAATTCTGAAAGAGCAGAGAATGTTTTATTTGAAAGTCTTATGGCACAAGCTGCACAAGGTAATCCTAAAGCAACTATGGCTGCTATTGAAATAAAGAAAAATCCTCAAAACATTAATAAAATTTTAGAAAAGTTCTATACTCCTGAAGGTGATGAAATGACACCTGAAGAAGAGGCCATTGCACAAGGACCACAAGGACCACAAGGACCTCCTCCAGGATTACAACAAGTTTTAGCACAAGTAGCAGCTCAACGAGGAGGTGGACAAGTTGGCTAACGAATTTGACCCAATGGCTGAAACAAACGCAGCTTTTATTGACATGATTAACCAAGAAGATTGGGATTTCAATTACGCAAGAGAAACCGAAATCTTTGATATGGATACAGAAGAAAATTTTTTTCCAGTCGTATATGAATATCACATGCCTGGACCAATGCCTGGAGTATTTGTAAAAATAAGTTTGGCAATGAGAGATGAACAACAAAAGCAAGATTTTTTACAATTTATATCTAGTATTACTGGATTTTTAAATGAAGAGGATGATAAGTATGGTTCGTAAATCAGCAGGTAAAAAAATGGCAGAAGAAGCACAAGATTTAAAAATAGACCCTGCAACAGCAGACTTGTATGTACCTAGAAAATCAGGCGACCCAACAGGGCAAAGTGAATTTATTAATACAGTACTTACACCAGGTTTAAGTGCAGAGACAAGTGGACCTGAAGCTGAAGCAGTGCAACAGAATGTAGCTGCACCTATGGGCAGGCCTATAAAATTAGGAGCACCAACTAGATTTCAAAGTGTAGATGTAGCACAAGGGTTAGCAACATCAGGTGCAAATGTACCTGCAAAACCTAAATTAGATGTAGAAAGTTATTGGATGGGATTAATGGAACAATTTAATGACCCTATAATTGCCGAGTACTTAACTCCTGATGCTTATGCTGCACCAAGAGTAGAACCAATAATTGAGCAAAAAGCTGACACAGAGACTTTCTAATGAGGTTCTCGCCTTTTAATTTTTCGGCTTCTCATATATCCGAAGCTATCGCAGCGGAGACATTAAATAAAGTTAATTCTTATAAACAAGGTCAAAGAATTGCACAAACACCTAAAGGCCAAGAGATGGCTAGAAACTTTAGTGAATTAGGTAATACATATCCTAATGTGCCATTCAGAATGAATGCATATCAAGCAATGGCAGGAACTGGTGCAGGAGATAGCAATGCATTTCAAACTGCATTGAAAACACAAGAACTATTAGCAAAACAAAATACTTACAATCTTAAACCTGTTACACAAGTGGGACCTGTTAAAAGAGCATTTCAAGTTGGTATGTTAGCTTTAGACAGTTTATTTCAACCAGTATCAAGAGGTTTTAAATCAGCAGTAGTAGCAGCACAAGCTACAGGTAAATCAGTTCCTGGAACAGTTGCATTGGCAACTCTTGCAGGAGTACCTGAAATTTTTATTGGTGATAAAGGTGAAGGTGGCGGTGCAGTTACACAAGGAATATTAAATGCTGTTCTTGGTGATAAAGCAGGAGATAAATATAGAGAAGCAAGAGATGCTTATGGACCAACAGAACTTACAAGATATATACAAGAAAAAAATAAAGGTAATCCTATAAACTTAGGTACTGGATTTATGCCTAACTCTGTAAATCTAAAAGAGACACAAGAATATTTAAATGCTATTCGTGCAGGTAACAGTCAACAAGTAGCTTATAACAAAGCTAAAGCAGTTTATGGTAGAGATATTACAAATGCTTTTGACCAAGCAGAAGATAGATTTAAATATACAACTAGGCGTGGAGAAAAAATAAATATATCTCCTGGAAGAATAATTGCTGCAACAGTAACTAATCCTGGAAGTACAGGATACAGTGTTATATCAGGTGTTATTGATGGTGTCTTTCGTGTAGCTGCTGACCCTATGAACTTAGCTTTAATGTATGGTGCAGGTGTCAAAACAGCTATGAGAGGTTTATTAAATGCAAATCAAAAAGCAGCTAGGTCAACCGCACCTGCTTTAAAAAATGTAAACTTTTGGAAAGGATTTTTACCAGGTAAAACAGGTAAAGAAAATAGAGCTTTATATTATGGAAAAACTGTTGATGATGTAAGAAATAGTCAATGGGGTAAAGATTTTGCAAAAGCAATAGCAAATTTACAAGGAGATGAAGGGCTTGCATTTTTACGAGACATAAAAGAATTTGATAGATTGCCTGTATCAGTATTACAAGTACTTACAGAAGTAGATGACCCATTGCATGTATGGACTGTATTAGATACAGTAGCTAAAGGTGGAAGATTAACTGACCAAAATTACGATGACATTTTTAATGTTATAAAAGAATATGTACCTGAAGGTAGAAAGATTGAATTAGATAGAGTTAGAGAACTAACTAAAGGTAATAGAAATGTAGGATTAGATGCATTACCTTATAAACCTACTGCTTATGGTGAGTTCTTTAACTATATGAATAAAGTTATTACAGGTAAAGCAACTGATGTAGCACCATTTAGAAAACTTGCAGCTTTAGGTGCAGAACTAAAAGGTGTAGCTAATTATCAAACAAGAGGTTTATTAGGATTAGGTTCACAATTAAGAATGTCCTTACCTAAACACATGCAAAGAGCATTTCAATTAAGACCTGAAACTGTAGTTATGTGGACACAATTAGATGAAAGTGTCAAGAATATAGACAACATGATGAAGTTAGCTTTTGTTGACCCTAAGACTAGAGGAAGTATTATGCGTGAAGCATTAGGTTCTCCAGGACAAACACAGTTAGATGAGGTTGTTAATGCAGCAAACTTAGAGATTGCTGAAAGTCTTATAAAACAAAATCCAAATCTTAAATTTGATATTGATGAAATCACAAGACAACAAGCAAACTTTACTGCACAAATGGAAGAGTTAAGAAGTTTCTTTAGTGGTTCTGCAGGTTCACTTGCATTTAATGGTACAAAAATTAAAAAGAGATATAAGAGTTTAATTAAAGATGTAAAAGAATATTATGAAAGAGTTGGTATCAAAGATTTTGATGAGACACAATTAGAACGATATGTTTTTGAAGCAGTTCCTACAATGCACTTGTTATCACAAGCATCTAGTACTTTTTCATTGCTTATGGACCCACAAGATATTATTCGTGCATCTAAAGCACACCAACAACTACTTGGGCCTGAAGAAAGTTTATTAAGAGCTTTTGGTAAGAACATAGGTGTTATAGAAGATAAGAATTGGGTAAAACAATTTAAAATTCCTAGAAGAGCAACAGCAGAAGCAATGTCATTGAAGCCACAAGGATTTGTAGATTACTACTTTAACTCATTACAAAACAATTTCTTAAAACCATTATGGATGATTAGGTTAGCATTGTTACTTCGTGTAGTTCCTGAAGAAGCATTAAGAAATGCTTATGGTGGAAAAGTTAATCCATTTACAAGTTTCTTTAAAAGATTATCTTTAACATCAAATAAATATTACGACTTTTTCAATATAGAAAGAGCAGATGAGGTTGCAAGAATACATAATAATTTAGGTGAACTTGTTATGACAACACAAATGAAACCTGATGATATTGAGTTTATGAAAAATATGATAGATGTAGATGATATAAAACAACTACAAGCTCTTGATTACAACCAAGCACAAAAAATAGCTAAACATTATTTACTTGAAACTAATTACAAAGGTGAAGTTAGTGAGTATATGGTTAATGCAGCAGTCAATGATTTCGATATTAGAAATGTTAAATTTGCTGAATTAACAGAAAAAGCATTTGAAACTAAAAAGAAAAATATAAAAGCAACTGCAACAGGTGCTATCAAGGGATACGATGGAAATACTTACAACTCAATGGGTGAAGCAATAATTGAAAGTGGTGGGTTTACAACATCATTAGATGAAAGACAATTTATTGATTTAGGATATAGAGGCCCTGCTGAAGGAGATGTATTCGTATCTGCGTATAAAGATAAAGAAATGGTTATTGGTAATCTTGGAACTATAGAAAAAGAAGCAGCCAAAGTAAACCTTACTCCTGCAGAATACTTAGATACACAAATAGACAATTTATTCTTTGATGATGACACAGTTGCTTTATTAGGTAAAGATAAGCATGCAGTCGGTGTTTATACAGATAAAGATGGAAACATAATGATAGATGTATCTATTGGGTTAAGTGGAGAAAATGCTATTAGCAATGCTGCAATGATAGGTATTAATGCCTTCCAGGAAAGTATTTATGTAGCAAATAAACAATTAGCAATAGATAGCGGATTTGGTAAAGCACTAGCTACTGGAGATAATGAAGGTTTAATATTTTTACATAGAGTAGAAGTGGGCAAAGGTGCAGCATCAATTAATTACGATAGTGTTATTAACAAACCAGTACTTGAAGCATTGTTTAAATCTAATTTTGATGCATTAAAAGTAACTGTTGATGAAGTAAAAGGTGCAGCAAGAGGAATGCCTGGAGGCAGTTTATTTAATAACACTCCTGAATATCTATCTTCTCTTGGTGAGCAAGCAGTTACATCTGCGTTTAAAACTGGTCGTAAAGATTTAATAGAAAATATGTTTATCCAGGTAGATAAGTATTTACCTAATGGAAGAATAAATCCAAGATACTGGGAAGCATTATGGACTGAAATAGAAATATTAGCAACAGACCCTATTGCTGTAAGAATTGCAGATATGGGACTTGATGAAACATTTAGTTATTTAAGAGGAGATGGTAAAGAACTCTTACAAGATTTAGTAGCTAGAAGTTTTAATGCTGAAGACAAGGTATATCTAAGAAGTGATAAAGCATTAAAAGAATATTTAGAGAGTGTTCAATATAGAATTGCAAGACTTGTAGGAGCAGAACATAAAATAATAAATCCACAAACTGGTATTGAAATATCTGCAGAAGCAGCAAGACAAGTAGAGTTTGTAAATGGATACAAAGTATTTCCTAAATTTGTAAGTGATTTATCTTCAGTTAATAATTCTCAAATACTAGAAATGATTTCTAATGGTGGTGTCTATAACAGAAAAGACTGGGTTAAATGGAAACAACATAACCAATTACTTAAAGGTAATTCAGCAAGACTTGGTGGTAAAAGTATTAAAGGTAAAGCTAATGAAGCATTTTATAAAGAATTAATAGAGTTATTAACTCCTGAAGTAGATAGAGCAGGATTAGGACCACAATCATTACCTGCTAAGTTCGATGGCACACAAAGAATAAGTGAAAGTGGAACTATGGTTGCAGGTGAAGATATAGTTGCAGCAGGATTTTTTGATGATGCTAATTATGCAGGAGCTAATTTAGGACAATATCGTAAAATATTAGATACAGCTTATGATGTATTATTGGCTAAACCATCTAACAAATTAAACAGAGACCCATTGTTCAGATATACATTCTATGAAGAAGCTATAGATTTAATGGCCTATATGGATGATGCTACTAGAGCAGAATTTCTTAAAGGTGCAGAAGCATGGGTAGATGGAAATAAATTATGGGATGACTTAATTGAAGCCGCTAAACAACCTGCTTTAGAAAATACAGTTACTTCTTTAAAACAAGCAGAAGATATCTTAAAACAAAAAGCTATGGAACAAGTTAAAACATTATTGTATTCAACTTCTAATAGACATGTTGCTTCTGATTTGTTTAACAAGTACATACCATTCCCTGAAATATGGGCAGAGGTATTCCAATCATGGGGTAAATTGATACAGGAAAATCCACAGAAGTTTAACAAAACAAGAATAGCTATAGACAATGGTGAGACTGCAAAACCCTGGGATAGTGAAAATGGTTTCTTAGAAGAAGACCCAACAACTGGAAAAATGATGTTTAACTATGTTGATGCATTGAATGTATTAACATTTGGTATTGGTGGTAGAGCGTTAAAGGCAGTAGCACAACGAAGTGCATTCGGTGAAGATTTGGAAGCAGAAGGTGTAAGAATGTCTATACCTGGATATGCTAGTGGACTTAACTTAATTGCACAGAATGGTTTCGCTCCTGGATTTGGACCATTAGTAACAATACCTGCAAATATTATTGTAGAAAGATTACCTGTACCTAAAATTATGCAAGATTTCTTTTTAGGTTCTTTCGGTAGAGGTAATCCTTTTGACCAATGGCCTGCCTGGATGAAAAAATTCTTTACATCAGAAAATACTTTTAGTGCTGAAAGACAACAAGCATTTGGTACTGCAGTAATGGATACCTATACAGCGTATGTATTGGCAGGTAAAGTTGACCAAACTGACCAAACAAGCATAGATAAATATATGGAAAAATCATTTAAGAAAGCTAGAAGTTTATTTATATTTAGAGGAACTACACAGTTTACATTGCCAACTGGTATTCAACCAAGAATAGAAGTGCAAGATAAAGAAGGAACTTGGTGGGCAACACAAGTATTAAAATCTAAATACGATGAATTGTTATTAAAAAATGGATATGACTATATGCAAACCGATATAGATTTTGAAGAAAAGTTTGGTATTAATCCAATTCCATTAACACAATCTAAGAGTGAGACAATGGGTAAGAAACCTATAAAAGAACATTCTTACTTTTGGTGGAACGAAGGAGATAGGAAAGAATTATTAGAACCTGGTGCATTACCAAATACTGGTATTTATATACAACCTGACAAAATTGAAGATGAATTATATTATCCTGCATTCTACGACATAGAAACTAGAAATTTAAACCCTAGAGACTATGCACAGTTTATGAGGCAATCACAAGCTATCTTTGAATTAGAGAAAAAGAAAAAAGAAATTCGTGAAACTGAACCTGAAAGAAACTGGGATGATGCTTACAAAGAAGCAAAAGAAAAAATTCAAGATGAATATGGCATAGTTAATATTTATAACTTTGTTGGTAAACAACAACGAGCAACTGTAGAAACAGTTATGGGTGAGTTAGCTACCTGGAAAGATTACGAACTTACAAGAAATTCCCCCGAGTATCCATTTGTAGTACAATATTTACAAGAACGAGATAATGTTATCGATGTTTTAATAAACAATGGTAGATATAGTTATACTAACTCTAGAGGAGAAAAGTTATCTATAAGAATATCAGGTTCTACTAGAGAAGCTAGAAGACTTTATGGTGATAGTAATGATTACCTTAAAGCACAAGAATTAATGAGATTTATTTGGGAAGACATAGTAGCTAAATCTGATGGAACTAACTTTGCTAAATTAGCAAATGAAGTTTTGTTTTATGAGATTAGCCCAGTAAACCCAAGGAATATGAAGGATAATTAATGGACCCTGAAGAGCAAGAAGAACAAAGTATATTAGACCTTGAAGAAGGAACTGCACCTGCAGAAGATAGCGGTGTAGATGTTATAGAGATATCAGATATGGGTGTAGGACAACTTTCTATACCTGAAATTATTGATGCTTATTTACAACAAGCTGTTTATAAAATACAAGAAACTAAAATAGGCGAAAGACTTGGAAGTATAGATACTAAAACTAATGAATATAATCTTTTTCAACTAATTCAAAACGAAACAACAAGAGGTTTTTTTAGTGATAATACATTAACTTTATTTAACCAAGTATCAGGTGAAGCAGACATTAATTCATTATCTGAATTATTACAATCAGCAGATAATGACATAAGAAATAATCCTTCTGTAGTAGATAGGCCTACTCCTGGTAAAGCAGCAGGTTCTATTACTTACGAATTTAACAGCAAAGTAAAGTCAAATGCTTACGATGTAGATGAAATAGTTTCAAGCATTAACAAAACACTTAACAGTGAAGATTACAAAAAAACTAGAGAAGAAGAAGAAAAGTTTCAAGAAGGTGCAGAAGTAGGAGAATACATAGGTGATGAGTATGGAACATACAGAAGTAGTCATCCTTACTGGGGTTATAAAACAGATAGAGATGGATTAGTACCTTCTACAGTACAGTTTGATGAAGAAGGTAATCCTGAAATGGTTGATGCACCATTTGCTAAAGGTGCAGAGTATAGAAACTTTATTGATATGGACCCAACTGAAATATTTAAATTACAAAAGAGAATGGTTCTTGCAGGAATGGATGCACCTACTACTAAAGAGTATGGTCAATGGGGTGAAAGAGAAGCTAAGTTTATGTCTAGATTATTCATCAAAGCTACAGATAGTGGTAAATGGGAAAAAGATTTAGCTGCAGGACTTCCTTTGTATGAAAGTACATTAGCTGAATTAGAAGAAATATTTACAGAGACACAAGATTTTGTTGACCTATATCAAAAAGGTTTATTTTTAGAACAACAAGCTAAAGCAAATCCTGGACAAATAAAAGATATACTTGACCAAGTATCAGAAATATTAGATATTAACTTTACCGAAAATGATTATCTTGAATTTGCTAATGAAGTAAATAAAGGATTAGCAGCTTCTGCTGCATCTCAAAGAGCTTATGAAGAAAGTCTTATTACAGATAGAGATATTATTTTAGGAACTACAGTAGGAGATGCTAGTTCTGTTCCACAAGGTACATTCCCTCTATATTTACCTGGTAGTACATTACCATTAGTAATTCCAGGTTATGATATTTTAAGACAAGCAAAAGGAGAAATACCTACACCTTTAAATTCATTAGATGTTATTACAGAAAACTTAAAAGCTAGACCTGATATACAAAGAGAGATGTCATCAGTAGATGCATTAAAACAAATACAGTATGCAACAAATTTATTTGAAGCATCAATGGGTCAAATAGAGTTAGGAGGAACCACATAATGGATGAAGAATTTGGGCCATTAGATTGGTATAGAGCTAAAACAGTAGAAGAGATGCGTAGTGATTTAGTTGCTATGGCAAAAGGTGATTACTTTGATGATGACCAAGAGTATGCTTTTATAGCAGAAGGAGGCCTTGTTATACGAACTGGTGCTGAATTAAATGACCAAGCACCTGAAGGCCCTGGCCCTGAAGAATATCAGAGTATGGATGAGGAAGGTATTGTAAAACAATATATATCAAGAATTAAAATGTTTCCTCCTTATGTAGATATAGAAGACCAAGAAGGATTTGCTAAAGCATTCTTGCCTTCATTAGACAATATGAATAATGTTGCTAGTTACTATATGACAGGCAAAGGTACTAGAGATAACCCTATGAAAAGTGAAATACAATATGGTAATGGTATGGAGTTAGCATCAGAGATACAAACAGGTGCAATAACAGACTATATTTCTACAGGATTTAAAAGCAAAGAAGAATTTTACGAGTGGTATTTAAGAGATGTTGCTAATATTCAAGCAGTATTACAACCAGGCCAAACACAAGCAGAAGACTTTAGTATTGTAGATGAAGGGTTTTATAATGAAACACCACCTCCAAATACAAAATTTCCTAGAAGGCCTGAAACAAAGGATGATAGCTCCTTGTTTAAACAAGAAGAAAAAGCCCAAGAAGATATGAGCTTTGCTGAAAAGTTTAACCAAAATAGTGCTAATGCTCCAGTTGGACCAGTTACACAAAGAATAAGAGATTACCAACCAGGACAAAATTATTATAAATTGTTAAAATTAATGACTGCTATAGGTGAAAGTGTTATAAAAGGCACAGGCGAATTGTTAGAAAGTGCTGCTAAAGGACCTGTAGAGTTTGGTAAGATGGTTAAAGAAAACATTGAAGAAGGTTTAGAGACAAGTAAAGATGCACCATCGCTTACAGATGTGGGCAAAAGAATTATTGGAAAGGACAAAGAATAATGCTTACCAATCAATTTGCATTTCAACCTGAAGAGATTATTGAAATAGATGGAGTTATCTATGCAGTATTTTTAGATACAGATGAAGAGCTAGGAGATTTTCCAATACTTGCAAAAGTAGATAATCCTAACTTCTTATCATTAGGAGTAGAACCAGTATCACTAGATGCAACAACATTTGCAGAGAGATATGGATATGCATATAGAGGACACGAAGATTTATTAGTAAGTGAAATACTACAAGGTGCAGATGAACCTGAACCATACAGAGGTGTCTTTGATGCAGTTGAAAGTAAATTTCAAGCACAAGCACAAGAGAATGGTATGAAGTGGTTACTAGATAGGGATGTGCAAGCAGCATTTTTA
>Ga0209536_100005843_pt1 | contig 19013 bp, 14 predicted proteins | sample DeeMarSeWOR28_12_FD_187461 | JGI IMG/M metagenome (GOLD analysis project Ga0209536, IMG submission 187461) | Marine sediment microbial communities from White Oak River estuary, North Carolina - WOR-2-8_12 (SPAdes) (version 2) | ecosystem: Environmental > Aquatic > Marine > Intertidal zone >... | reverse complement strand
TGCGACGATTTTAATGTCGTTTTCTATGATACCGGTGCCCCCAAGGAATTTCGCTCCAGTTTAACCATCCTCAAACAGGGAAAAGCAGTGATGCAAAAAGACATCATTGTCAATGACCCGTTACAATATGAAGGCATCAGCTTTTTTCAGTCCAGTTACGGGAGCTTACCCCCCAATGAAGTTATCCTAAACTTTACGAGCGCAACCACCGGAATGGTCTACAGCAAAAAGGCCGCCATCAATGCTCCCATCGTCATTCCTGAGGATCTGGGGACTTTTATGTTACAACGCTATACGCGTCAGGCCGATTTCCGAGGACACAATATCGGCGAAGCATTTATCGGAGTCTTGACGCCCCTTAACGGCAGTGCGGTGGAGATAACCCTGCCGCTGAAGTTCCCGAGTTTTGACAAGATGCGCAAAGGCAAGATGTTTGTCGCCATAGCCGATTTTGTACCGCGCTACTACACCGGACTTCAGGTGAGCAGGGACCCCGGCGTCTGGGTGGTGTACAGTGGATTCATTCTGATGATTATCGGTATTTATCTTACTTTCTTTATGTCCCATCAACAAATCTGTATCGATATCGTTAGACACGGCAAAAAGAGCCGAATTGGGGTTTCCGGGACTTCTAATAAACATAAACTGGGGATGCACAAAAAGGTCACCAAGCTATCCGAGCGCCTGGCCGGCCTGATCAACAAAGAATAGCTCGCCCCGTGTATTTCCCCGTCCCCAAAAGTTATCGGCATAATTTTAATGGAATAGAGGTAAATTATGAACAGTTCTTTTGTCTTATCCATCATTACGTTTGTATACGGCCTGGCCGGTTTTTTGTATATCTTTGGCTGGGTGTTTAAAAAACCGACCGCCGGTCAGCTGGCAACCTGGGTCGCCGTGGTGGGTTGGATCGGCAACACCGCCGGCATTATAATGAGATGGGTGGAATCGTATCGTATGGGGATCGGGCATGCGCCATTTTCCAATCTATACGAATCGCTGGTATTTTTTGCCTGGACCATCTCCCTGATATACCTGGTGATCGAGCGCAAGGCCAGTAACCGTACTATCGGTGCCTTTACGATGCCGATTGCCTTTCTGGCCATGGCCTATGCTTCATTGAAATCAGGCATCACTCCCGAAATCCAGCCCCTTATTCCGGCCTTAAAAAGCAACTGGTTAATCGCACATGTCATTACCTGCTTTATCGGGTATGCCGCTTTCGCCACCGCTTTTGGCATCAGCGCGATGTATCTGATCAAACAGGGGCGGGACGAGGAAAAGACCGCCTGGCTGAATTTTGCCAAGCCACTGACATTGTTTGTTTTCGTGTTACTTTTTAGCCGGGTGCTTTTGGTGGGCAACTGGGCGATGTCGGTCATTATCGCGTTGCCCATCTGCCTCGTTTTCTACATCATCGTTTTTTTTGCCAGCCGTATGCCCGCAGACATCAAACGTCGACTGCTGGTGATGTTTCCGGAACCGGCTATTTTGGATGAGCTCGGTTATCAGATGACGCTGTTTGGCTTCCTGTTCTTATCGGTTGGCATCATCAGCGGGGCGGTCTGGGCCAATTCCGCCTGGGGACGATATTGGGGATGGGATCCCAAAGAAACCTGGTCCTTAATCACCTGGTTTGTTTATGCCACATTGCTGCATGCACGCCTGATGCGCGGCTGGCGCGGCAGGCGCATTGCCTATCTTTCCCTTGTGGGATTTGCTGCGGTTTTATTTACCTATTTCGGAGTCAACCTGCTGCCCGGCCTGCATAGTTATGGAAATTTGGGACAATGATTTTTTCTTGACAAAAACTAAATCGATAGGGTACAGAACCGCAGGCCAATTCTCAGCACTTGTGATTGCACAACAATTGCAATATGTTGAAAATATTTTGATTTTTGGTTTTTCAGTTCTTAAGATTATCCGTTAAGACCGTCAACGTAATGGTATCGGGGCGAGCAATTAATATCAACTTGAATCTAACGGAGTCTCCATGAGTACCGATGAGAAAGCCAATGAGGTTTCAGCTGCGGCCGCGGATCAGGAACCAATTCCCCCTTCCTCTGAAACAGAAGGATCCGGCCAGGACTCTGAAAAGGGCGCCGGCGGAGCGATCATTCTGTTTTTCATTCTCGGGTTGATTGCCAGTCTTGTTGTTGGATGGGTAATTTTCCCCCAGGTCCTTTACTCCCAGAAAAGGCAACCCGTTGACTTCAACCATGTCCTGCACAATGACCTGGTTGATGACGGCTGTGAAAGCTGTCATTTTTTTAGAGAAGACGGCACATTTTCCGGGGTCCCCAAACTGGCCCAGTGCATTGATTGCCATGAAGAGGTCAACGGCGAAGATCCTGAAGAAGAGAAATTCGTAAACGAATATGTTGCTAGGGAACGGGAGGTTCCCTGGCTGATTTATTCCCGCCAGCCGCAAAATGTATTTTTTTCACATGTCGCCCATGTGCAAATGGCGCAAATGGAATGCGACACCTGCCACGGGCCGATCGGCGAATCGGAAAACTTAAAGGTTTATGAAGAAAACCGAATTTCCGGTTACAGTCGGGATATCTGGGGCAGGAACATCGCCGGGTTCAAGCGCAATTCATGGGATCGCATGAAAATGGATGATTGCGCGGATTGCCACCGAAAAGAAGACGTCAACCAAAACAGCGTACAGACCCTGCGGGGAGGCTGTTTTGTATGCCATAAATAATCGATGGGGTTTTTTAACCGACACCGTAACCGGATTTGTTGAAGCGGTCTTTCTCGATTTTAAATATGCTTAGCTTTACGGGGAAAATTAAATGAAAGTAGACAGAAGAAGTTTTTTAGCATTCGTTCTTGGCGGTGCTGCCGGCACGGCGCTTTCACCCTTACCCTGGAAAATCACCGATGACATATCCATCTGGAGTCAGAATTGGCCCTGGACGCCGGTTCCGCAAAAAGGAGAAATCAGCACGGTCAACTCCACCTGCACGCTGTGTCCGGGCGGTTGCGGCATTACGGTTAAGAAGGTAGATGAACGCGTAATTAAAATAGAGGGACTCAACGGACACCCCGTAAATGATGGTGGACTGTGTACCCTGGGACTATCCGGGGCACAGCTGCTGTATGGCGCGACGCGCATCCGCAATCCCCAGAAAAAAGTCAATGGCCGTTGGCAAAAAATTTCCTGGGAAGAAGCCGTTATTGAGATCGCAGCCAAGTTAAAAGAGCTGCGGGCCGAGGGATCGGCTCACAAAGTGGCTTGGGTGGCCGGAACGGATCGGGGCACGGTCCCGGAACTTTTCAGTCGGTTTTTAACCGTCTTTGGGTCGCCTAATTTTTTCCGGACCCCATCGATCTGGGATTCCTATGAACTGACGCTTTACCTGACCCAGGGCACCCGCTCCATGGCCGGATTCGATATCGAAAATGCAGACTTTATCCTGAGTTTCGGCAGCGGCCTGGTCGAAGGCTGGGGATCTCCCGGCTATATGTTCCGTGCCAAGGCCATGATGCGCAAAAACGGTGGCCGTATGGACCAAATCGAGCCGCGCCTGTCCAAGACCGCGGCCAAATCCGATCATTGGATTGCGATTAACCCCGGCACCGAAGGTGCGCTGGCACTGGGTCTGGCGCATGTGATCATCAAAGAAAAGCTGTACGATCGAAATTTTGTGAACGCGCACACCACCGGGCTGTCCGCACGTTTCCAGCAGGTTATTGACGGTTTCCCACCGGAAATTGTTTCCAAAACCACCGGCATCAGCACCGGCACGATTCTGGCGCTGGCCAAAGACTTTGCCGCTGCCCGCAAGCCTCTGGCGATTTGCGGACTGGGACAGGGACATCAGGCGGGGAGCCTGCAGGAGTTTTTAGCAGTCCATACCCTAAACGCTCTGGCGGGCAATATCAACCAGCCCGGGGGTGTCTGGACGCTGCCCGAACCGGATTATATCGATTGGCCCGATCCGGAAATTGATGCGGTTGCTTCCGAAGGTCTGCAGCAAACCCGCATTGATGGCGCCGGCAGCTATCGTTATCCGAATGCCAGATATTTACTGCATCGCCTGCCGAAAGTCGTCAACGCCAGCGACGAATCAGCCGTCGAGGTGCTCTTTGTTTATGATGCCAATCCGGTGTATTCACTGTCAGATGCTGAATCAGTGAAAAAAGCGTTTGACAAGATTCCGTTGGTCGTCAGTTTTTCTTCCTATATGGATGAAACCACAGCAATGGCCGATCTGGTATTGCCGAACCATGTGTTTCTGGAACGTTACCAGGATGTACCGGCGGCCCTTGGCTTTCCAAAGCCCATCATCGGCTTGTCCCAGCCGGCCATTGAACCGCTGTACAATACCCGCCATACCGGCGATTTTATCATCCAACTGGCCAAAGAGCTGGGCCACAACATTGCTGCGGCCTTTCCCTGGGACGATTATGCCACCTGTCTGGAAGAAACCTTGGGCGACAAATGGGATGGCCTGGTTGAAACGGGCTACTGGCTCGATGACGAATTTAGCGGAGCGGATTGGGCGGACGCCTTCGAGACCGCATCGGCCAAATTCGAATTTACCAATAACGAAATCAACACGCTGGCCGAATATCATCCGGCAAAAATCGAAGGCGATGAATCTCTCTATCCACTGGTCTTGGTACCCTATGACACGATGAGGCTAACCAGTGATTATATCGCATCACCGCCCTTTCTTGTAAAAGCCCTTGAAGACACGATTTTGAAGAGTAACGACGTTCTGCTGGAAATCAACCCGGCTACGGCCCAACCGCTGGGGCTTTCGGAAGGAAAGTACGCCAGCCTCACAACCCTCAGGGGCAATGCCCGGGTCAAAGTGCATCTGACCGAAGGCATTATGCCCGGTATTATCGCCATTCCCCGGGGCCTGGGCCATGCGAGCGACAACAGATTTCTGGCGGGCAGGGGTCTCAGTTACAACCAGTTCAGCAGTCCGGTAGAGGACCCGGCCTCCGGTCATGATGCGGCCTGGGGCATCCGGGCCAAGCTCAGCAAAGCCTAATTGCCCGCCGATTTAATGAGGTGCTGATGGAAAAGAAAAATGCCAAGAAATTTGGAATGGTTATCGATCTGGACAAGTGTACCGGTTGCGGTGCTTGCATGGTTGCTTGTTATGCGGAAAACAACATTCCATTTCGTGAGGATGATACCGATAAGATGCTCAGCATTTCCTGGATGCATGTATACCGGCTAAACAACGGGAAGCCCTTTCCGGACTATGAGGAATGTTTTCTTCCCCGGCCGTGCCAGCATTGCGAAGGGCATCATGGGCACTCCCCCTGTGTGTCGGTTTGCCCGGCGACGGCGACCGACTATGATATGGCCACGGGCATCGTCAGCCAGATTTATCCACGCTGTTTTGGGTGTCGGTATTGTATGGCAGCCTGTCCTTACCATGTCCGCCAGTTTAACTGGTGGGATCCAATCTGGCCCGATGGCATGGAACAGATGCTCAATCCGGGGGTATCGGTCCGCATGCGTGGGGTTGTCGAAAAATGCAGCTTCTGTATCCAGCGCTATCAGGCGGCCAAAGACCAGGCCTACCTGGAGGGCCGGCGGGAGATCGAAGAAGATGAATATCAGACCGCTTGCACCCAGGCCTGTCCGGCCGGTGCCATCACCTTCGGTGATTTGAACAATCCAGAACATGCGGTCCATCAACTGGCGCTACCGGATCCGCGGCATGAAGGCCGGTCCAATAATCCCTTGGCCTTCCGTCTTCTGGAGCGCCTGGGCACCAACCCGAAAATTTATTATCTGTCCAGCCGGGAGTGGGTTCGCAGGGCCGGCGACAATTATCTGAAAGCTGAATTTAAAACCAAGGCGCACAGCTAATTCGTATACCCTTGTTCATTTTTAATATTCACGTCAATCTAGGAGCACGGAACTTATGGATTCTGCCTTAATTCCCAAAGGAGTTAAACGCTGTCCAATCTGGCAGTTTGCCCTGTGGATCGGCGCAAACGGTGCAGTTTTAGCCTGGGGCGTTTTTGCGATGCTGCTGGTTTACATCAAAGGGCTTAACCAGACAAACATGAACAACGCCTATGGATTTGCCCTGTGGATCTGGGCCGACCTTGCCGTCATCGCCCTGGGTGGCGGCGCTTTTTTCACCGGTTTTTTGCGATATATTGTCGGTAAAGATGAACTGAAAAGCATCATCAATTACGCCGTGCTGATCGGATTTATCTGTTACAGCTCGGCCCTGATGATCCTGGGTTTCGATATCGGACAGCCTTTGCGGGGATGGTTTATCTTCTGGCACGCCAATGTTCACTCCATGCTGACTGAAGTGGCGTTCTGTCTGACCTGTTATTTCGGGGTGCTGACCATCGAGTATATTCCCATGGTGCTGGAAAACCGCAAGCTGGACAAAATACCGTTTTTTCATAACCTGAGCCATAATATGCATGAAATCATGGCCGTGTTTGCCGCCACCGGTGTGTTTCTGTCCTTTTTTCATCAAGGATCCCTGGGCGGGGTGCCCGGCGTTCTGTTCGGGCGGCCCTTTGGCTTCCGGGAAGGGGTACTGGTCTGGCCCTGGACATTTTTTCTGTTCACCTGGTCCGCTGCCGCCTTCGGACCGTGCTTTACCATTTTTATTACCAAAATAACAGAAACCATCACACGCAAGAAATTGGTCAAAGACAATGTCATCGATCTTCTGGCCAAAATATCAGGCTGGATGATATTTTTCTATATTATTGCCAAGATCATTGATACCGTTTACTGGGCCAGCGTGACGGCGCCGTCTAAAGGTTTTACCTTCTGGGATTTTTATAGCAGCAACCCGGGTTCGGCCTATGGCATCTGGATTTTAATTGCCGAACTCGGCGTCTGCGGGGTTCTGCCGGCCCTGATTTTGATTACACCCAAACTTCGCCAAACCCAGTCATTTCTCTGGCTGGCCGTGTTTCTGGGGGTGCTCGGGGTGTGTTTGAACCGCTGGGTAATGGTGCTGCAGGTCCTGGCGATTCCGGTACTGCCGTTCGAAAATTGGTTTGCCTATTTGCCAAGCTGGCAGGAAATCGCCACCACCATTTTGCCGGTGGCTTACGGCATTATTCTGATCTCCGTCTCGTATCGCTATCTGCCCATTTTCCCGCAGGAACGGGAATTAAACCCAATTGATGAGCCCGGCACTGCGGCTGAGGCTGCTGAAGCCGAGGCGCAACCCGGAGGTAGCGGGCCCGAGCCGGAATTGAGCCCGGCAGAATCATAGTCATAAATGTGCAAGGTGTATGTTCTTACCCGAAGCTGAGTACGCTAAAAGGAGATTTTTCTAACCACGAAGGACACGAAGTTTACAAAGGTTTGGCAATATATGATCGCGCTTTGTTTTGAATGCTTCGTGATCTTCGTGGTTTAAACACTCTTTGGTTTCAGTTCGCTGACAGATCACCAAATTAAAAAATGGAGGAAATGCATGTTTCCGTTTAACTTTGAATGGATTTGGGATGCAGGACATCTGGTGTTTCATGGAGGGCTCTGGTACGCATTAAGCGTACTCGGTTTAGGGATAACCTATTGTGTTATTAAAGCCGCTCTGGATTCCGCCAAAGGCAAAGGCACTCACCACTGATCGCAGAGAATCGATCAATTTCTGCAAGCGCTTCTCCCATTTTCTCCCGGGAAGCGCTTTTTTGTTTGATCAATAGCAAATAATCATATTATACGTCTGATATTAATTCCGCCAAGACAGCAAGGCTTAAGACCAGGGTCATAAAGGCTATTTAAAATTGATCTTAAAATTGCTTTTCTTTGTGATTTAATGATTTGAAAGCAGGATTTTCACCACGAAGGGCACGAAGTTCACGAATGCCCTTAAGATAATTTCCAATATTATGTTGCTTTGTGACCTTTGTGATCTTAGTGGTAAAGCAACTGTTTAGCTCAAGCCTGGGCCGGATCAGGAGTTTAAATGGACAGGATTATCGTTGAAGGCGGACGTTCGCTAAAAGGGCAGGTGCGCATCAGCGGCGCCAAAAATGCGGCGCTGCCGATTTTGGTCTCTTCGCTGTTAACCGAAGGATCCAGTACCTATTCAAACGTCCCCGATTTAAAAGATGTCGAGAGCATCAAGCTGCTGCTTTGCAACCTGGGAGCCAGGGCTGAAGCGCATGGCGATACGGTTCATGTTGATACGGGGCGCATTCTTAGCTACGAGGCGCCTTATGACCTGGTGCGAAAGATGCGGGCCTCCATACTCGTTCTGGGACCCATGCTTGCCCGTCTGCAAAAGGCCAGGGTCTCTCTTCCCGGCGGATGTGCCATCGGCGCGCGTCCGATTAACCTTCACCTGAAAGGCCTGGCTCAGCTCGGGGCCGACATCAAACTGGAACACGGGTATGTCCGGGCAAAAGCCAAAAAGCTGAAAGGCGCTGACATTTACTTTGATACCGTAACCGTTACGGGTACAGAAAACCTGATGATGGCTGCCGTTCTGGCCGAAGGCACCACCATTTTGCGCAGTGCGGCCCGGGAGCCCGAAGTTGTGGCCCTGGCCGAGGTGCTCAATCAAATGGGGGCTGATATTCAGGGAGCCGGAACGGCTACAATTACAATAAAAGGCGTAACGTCGTTGCGGCCGGTATCCGTGAAAATCATTCCGGATCGAATCGAAACCGGCACATTTATGATTGCCGCGGCCCTGACTCGCGGAGACGTTACCCTGGTGGATTGCGAGCCGGACCATGTGGGTGCCTGCATCGATAAGCTGAAGCGTGCCGGTGTCTCAATCCGGATCGATGAAAAAATTATCCAGATTCAGGGCAATGATGAAATCATCAGCGTTGATGTGAAAACCCAGCCGTATCCAGGCTTTCCAACAGATATGCAGGCCCAATTCATGGTACTGATGAGTGTCGCCAACGGCACCAGCATCATCTCTGAAACGATATTTGAAAACCGCTTTATCCATGTCAGCGAATTAAAGCGCATGGGGGCGGACATTAAAATTTCAGGCAATACCGCCATGGTTAAGGGTGTCGCCGGACTGTCCGCTGCTCCTGTGATGGCCACAGACCTTAGAGCCAGCGCTTGTTTGATCCTGGCCGGGCTGGTGGCGCAAGGTCAGACCGAAGTTAATCGCGTCTATCATCTGGACCGGGGTTATGAAGCCATCGAAAAGAAGTTCTGCGAGCTGGGAGCTGCCATGCGGCGCGTGAAATAGAGCGGCCGGCTTACCAGAAGTGGTTTCAAAATTTCAGATCAGGTTCAATGGCAAGGCGTCAGGCCGATCGGTAAAGCGCAGCATACATTAGTATGTGAGCATTTACCGGAGGCCTGCAACGCAGCCATCGAGCCTTAGATGGGGTTTTGAAACCACTTCCAGCAACCTTTTGACAAATGGTCAACCATTGCTACTCAAGACCCATTGCGGCGCTTGTGATATCGCTTATCGGCGGTATCGCTTTGGGGAGTCAATTTCCCGGATATTTCATCGGCGCGCTGGTCATCTGTTTTTGCAGCGCCGCATTTGTCGGCATCCATTTCATTCGTAAACAGACCGCCGGTCGGATCCCAATTATTCTATACCTTGCTCTGGGCTATGCTTCCATTCAGCCCTGGGTCGCCCCCCATTTTTCCGCCGATCACATTCAAAATTTTTCAGATGAAACCCGCTGGCAGATAACCGGTGTGGTGGACTCCCATCCGGTTGAATCGGGTTATCTAAAAAAGTTTGTTTTATGCGCTGAGACGCTCAGGAACAGGAAAGCGTCATATCGGGTTACTGGCAGGATTCAGGTGACCGCAAGCGGCCAGGGCCCGAGTTTTGCCAGAGGGGATCGGGTGGTGTTTCACGGCCGCCTGCGGCAGATCCGAAGCTTCAACAACCCGGGCGGATTCAACTACCGCCGCTATATGGCTTTCAAGGGCATATGGCGCACCGCCTACACCCAGGGCAGCCGGTTGCAGGTGGTCCACAGAGAATCTTCCAATGAAACGGCACCAAATCTCACCGATGCCCGACGGGCCCTGGCGGTTTTAATTGAAAATGCCGGCCGGGGACCCTCCGCCGATGTTCTTAAAGCGCTGATTATCGGTGATCGTACGGCCATCTCCTCAGAAGTCCGCGATCAGTTCAATCGGGCCGGAGTGGGCCATATCCTTGCAATTTCGGGGCTTCATATCGGTATCGTGGCCATGGTGGCCTTTTACCTTTTTCATAAGCTGCTGGGTTTTGTGCGGCCGTTTCTCTGGCGGGCATGGACGCGCAAGGGGGCGGCCGTTTTATCACTGGTTCCGATCTGCATCTACGGACTAGTTTCCGGGATGTCGCCTTCAACCCAGCGGGCGTTGATCATGGTCGGCGCTTTTCTGCTGACGTTTCTGTTTGAACGCGAGCATGAAACCCTTAACACCCTGGCGCTGGCCGCCTTTATTATCCTGATTTTATTTCCGCCTGCGCTTTTTTCAATTTCTTTTCAGCTTTCATTCCTGGCGGTATTGTCGATTCTTTACGGTTTATCCTGCCTGCAGCCGATGTTGGCGGCCGACAGGCAAGCAATCAAAATCGGGTTCAGCAGTCAACTGCGCCATAAGGTATTTGGATTTTTATTGGTGTCTTTGCTGGCAATTTGCGGGACCCTGCCGGCGGTGATGTTTTATTTTAACCAGATATCGCTGATTGGACTCATTGCCAATTTTGTGGTTGTTCCGCTGGCGGGATTTGTCGTCATCCCTTGCGGGCTCCTGGCCCTTTTCATTTATCCCCTCAGCAGCCTTATGGCCTCCGGCTGTGTTCAAATCTGCATATATGTGCTGGATTACGTGCTGGTTGTCGTAAAATATCTTGCCGATCTGCCCTTTGCGGCGGTCAAAACCATTACTCCCAGCCTGTTTGAGATGGTGAGCTATTATGTGCTGGGCTGGGTGGTGCTTGGCTGGCTGAAAACCCGAAAGGTCCCGGCGGATGATCGCGGTCTTTCAAACTCGCAACAGGATTATGCCCCGGGCTCGTCAGAGGGCTTAAAGTTTCCCGGCAGACTCGCTCAGCACCGGTTTTGGAAGCGGGTGGCAGCGAAACACCGTTGGTTGATGGCGAAACCTGCCACAAAGACAGGGGCCATTATCGGCCTAGTTGTTTTAGCGCTGCTGGCGGATGCGGGGTACTGGATTGTCCGGCGCCACCTGAATACCGACCTGCGGGTGACCTGCATTGACGTGGGTCAGGGCAGTTCATCGCTTCTGGAGCTGCCCGGCGGATATACCGCATTGATTGACGGCGGTGGTTATTCAGATAACAGTGCCTTTGACATCGGGGCCCGGGTGATCGCCCCCTTTTTGTGGCGCAAGAAGATCCGCACCATTGATACCCTGGTGCTTTCCCATCCCAACAGCGATCATCTCAACGGCCTTATTTTTATTGCCCGGCATTTCAATGTCAAGACGATCTGGTCCAACAATGAGACCCGGAACACGCTGGGTTACAGGCGCCTGCAAAATATTATTTCCCAAAAACAGGTCAGCCAGCCAAATTTTCAGATCATGCCGCGCAAGCAGCTGATCAACGGAGTGGAATTTTGTTTTTTGTATCCTCCCGACGATTTTCTGGTCCGTAAAGCAGATCAAAAATGGCGCAATTCGAACAATAACTCACTGGTTGTCAAAGTATCCTTTGGTCGAATTTCATTCCTGTTTCCCGGTGACATCACCGCCGAAGCCGAAAGAGAGCTGGTGAGTCTTGCCGGTGCGGATCTGGCCTGCGATGTCCTGCTGGTTCCGCATCACGGCAGCCGGAGTTCAAGCAGCCAACCTTTTTTATCAAAAGTTGAGCCGGATGTCGCGGTGATCTCCGCCGGCTGGAAAAACCGATTTCGATTTCCACACGCAACGGTACTGGATGCCTATGAAAGTATCGGATGCCGTATATTTCGTACCGACCGAAACGGAGCCATTTTATTCAAAACTGACGGAAATCGCCTGACGATAAAGCCCTTTCTGCCATCGGATGTTGCACCTTAAGTCAGAAGTTAAGTATTTGTATTAAAATAAAAATGTTAAGTATCTGCTGCAACGTGCCGATAATATGATCAGCGGGTAGATTCAGGCATGCGCGGCCGGCCCAAAGCCGCTAACGTATTTGGAGGGATGTCTGCCATGAGTACGAAAGCACTTGAAATTCTTACAGATGCTATAAAAGAATATTACGGAAATTATGAACTCGAAGAGCTTTGCAACCAGTTCAATGTCGATGTCGACTATCTTGGGGTCAATCTTAATTATGTCAAACTGGCCAACAATCTGATGAGTCATAACGATTACGGACACCAACAGTTGCTGGCAAAATTGCTTCAGGATCTGGTTCAGCGTTGTGACCAGCGGATTCTAAATTCAACCTGGGAGAGCAATGTTTTTGACGAGCAGATGAAGCCCCAGTTAAAAAAGCTGCAGCTCCTGCTGGCCCAAAATAAAAAGCCGGTTCAAATTGCAGAGGCCCAGAATTATCGCCTCAAGGCCATATCGGATGCCGTCAAATTTTTCAGTGCCGCCCAGACGGCGGTTACCCTGGTGGATAGCCGTTTCGGCCAAACGACATTTGAATGCATTAAAAATGTTCATCATCCCCTGCGATTGTTGACCAGCCGGGAGTCACAGGCGTTGGTCGCCGATTTCGATACGATTTTACGAAATTTTTGCTCCAACCACCCGGATGTTGAAATTCGGCGTCATGTCATGGTTCACGATCGCTACATTTTCTTTAACGGGCGCTGCTGGATGGCCAGTTCATCACTGGATACCGTCGAAAGCAAACCGATTAGCGTTATCGAATGCATCGACGTCAAGTCGGCCATTGCCAGAGAAATCGAGCGTAAATGGCGCGAGGCCCAAAAATATACCCTTTGAAAAAAACAGGAGAGAACGAAAACGAACGGTTTTCGCTTTGGCTGGTTGCAGGTTTTTCAGCTGGCGAATGGCGGGCCTAATCCATTGCCGCTAAAACATGGAAGTGTTCTTTTTCTAAAGCCTTTTTAATGACACCGGTTTTGCAGGCGGACAGGCGGAAATAATAAACACGCTTGCCTTTCTGCTGGGTCGTCATGCTGACATTGATGATATCACCGCCATGGTCATTGATAATTTGCATCGCTTTTTTGAAGGCAGTCGGCTGCTCTCCCAGAACGACATCAATGCGCGAAGTCGTTGATAAAATACCCATCATGTCGATAAACGCCCGCAACATATCCGTTGCAGTCACAATGCCGACCAACCGGCCGTCTTTAACCACCGGCATCCCGCCGATTTTATGCTTGTAAATCAGCAGCGCCGCGAATTCGATGTCATCATCGGGGCTGACTGTAATCGGATTTTTGATCATCAAATCATCCAGGGAGACATCACCCAGCATAGAGGGAATCAAACCCTGTTTTAAATCGGCCAGTGTCAGGAATCCTTCCAGCCGTTTTCCGCCGCTGACCACCGGAAGATGCCGGATGGAATTGGCTTTCATTAATTCAATGGCTTCACCTACCGACGCTTTAGGTCTTATGGTGATGGGGTTTTCGATCATCAACGATTGGATTTTCATATCCTCCGCCCTTTAAATTAAGGTTGTTTTTTTGAACGGGGCTGATAACTGCAAAGGGGCTCTTCTCTCATAAAATCACCGGTGGCCTCATAAGCCCGCGCCCGGCAGCCTCCGCATACGCGTTTGTATTCACAGGGTCCGCATTTGCCCTTCAGCTTGTCGTAATCGCGCAATTTAGTAAATATATCCGAATGGTTCCAAATTTCGGCAAAAGTCGACTTTCGCAGATCCCCACAATTTAAATCCAGGTAGCCGCAAGGCTGCACAATGCCCCGGTGGGATATGAAACAGAAACCGATGCCGCCCAGACATCCGCGGGTGACTGCATCGAGTCCGTGGGTCTGGAAGCTTACCGATAAGCCGTCTTCTTTGGCCCGTTGCCGCAGGATGCGGTAATAGTGGGGGGCACAGGTCGCTTTCAACTGCAACGGCGTTTTCTCCCGCTGATCGTAAAACCAGTTAAGTGTACTTTCATACTCGGCCGCGTCGATTTCCTGATCCACAATATATTTTCCTCGCCCGGTGGGAACCAGAAGAAAGATATGGTGGGCCACAGCGCCCAGGTCGATGGCCAGTTCCTGTATCCTGGGTATCTGATCCAGATTGGTTTTGGTGATGGTGGTGTTGATTTGAAATTCCATACCGACGTTTTTCAGCAATTCAATTCCGCGCAGCGTGCCCTCAAAAGCACCTTCGACCTGTCGGAAGCGGTCGTGGGTTTCAGGACTCGAACCGTCCAGACTGACGCTGATGCGCTGAATGCCGGCATCAACCAGTTGGCGGGCCACGCTTTCGGTAATGAGGGTCCCGTTCAAGGCCATGACCATGCGCATGCCAAGATCGGTCCCATAGCGAGCGATATCGAATATGTCCGAGCGCAGCAAGGGTTCGCCGCCGGTGAGAATAATAATGGGTTTGGCGACCGCTGCAATTTGATCCAAAAGGCGCATGGCTTCGGCAGTGCCCAGCTCACCGTCGTGAGGGCCCATGGTTGCTGAAGCCCGGCAGTGCACGCAGGCCAGATTGCAATTGCGTGTGGTTTCCCAGGCCACCAGGCGCAGTTCGTTTTTCTTGTTTTGTTTATGTGAATGCGGGTGTGCTGCGTTCATGTTCGGCTTCTAAATCCTTAGCGCTTTAGCTGCTTCTAAGGCAAAATAGGTAAGGATCATGTCGGCCCCGGCGCGTTTGATGGCTGTCAGCGTCTCCATCATCACTTTGTGGCCGTCGATCCAGCCCATTTTTTCGGCGGCTTTTATCATCGAAAATTCACCGCTGACATTATACGCAGCGACCGGCAGATCGATTTCTTCGCGAACCCGGCAGATGATATCCAGATAGGCCAGGGCCGGTTTAACCATGATGATATCGGCCCCTTCTTCAATATCCAGTGACACTTCGCGGATGGCCTCCAGGGCATTGGCCGGATCCATTTGATAGGTTCTCCGATCGCCGAACTGAGGGGCCGAGTCTGCGGCACTGCGAAACGGTCCGTAATATGCCGAGCAGTATTTGGCGGCATAGGACATGATTGGCACCTGACTGAAGTTGTTTTCGTCCAGGATGTCCCGAATTTCAGCAACACGGCCGTCCATCATGTCCGAGGGGGCCACCATGTCAGCGCCGGCTTTCGCGTGAGATAGAGCCGTGCGGGCCAGAAGGTCCAGAGAGGCATCGTTGTCAATCGTTTGCCCCTCCACCACCCCGCAATGGCCGTGGTCGGTATACTGACACAGGCACACGTCGGTGATCACCACCAATTCCGGCATTTTATCTTTTAAGGCGCGGGTGGCTTTCTGGACAATGCCGTCAGCGGCGTAAGCGCGGGTACCCAGAGGGTCTTTGGTTTCCGGTATCCCGAAGAGCATCACGGCCGGGATGCCGAGTTCAGCCGCGGAGACAGCTGTTTTGATCAAATGATCGACCGACAGTTGAAAATGGCCTGGCATGGATGGAATTGGATTTTTAACGTCCCTGCCGTTGATCGCAAACAGCGGTAATATAAAATCATCTGCAGACAGGCGGGTTTCACGGATCATGCGGCGCAGGGCTTCGTTTTGCCGCAGTCGTCTGGGCCGATAGTCTGGAAATAACATATGGTGTCCTTCCATAACTTGATTTAAATGGGCCGAAAAATATCAAATATTGATTTATCCAAAATTCGAAGCACTAAATCCGAAACAAATTCAAAATCCGAATGTCCTAAGGCTCAAAACAGCATTGATATAGCGAAAATACAAACGATGGATCTGCTTTTGTTTAGAATTTTTGTCATTTGATATTCGGATTTGTTTCAAATTTCGACATTCGAATTTCGTGCTTTATACCAAGAAAAAGAAAAAAACCTGTCGGGTGTTGCCTTACATTTTAGGACCCTGCTTAAGGCCAATCTCTTCATCGGTTAAATAACATGCCGGATCCGGGGCCCACAGGTCGCCGGTGGTGGCCTCCGCGCGGACGCGAAAATTGCCGGCGCAAACATCCAGCCAGCGGCAGGTGGCACAACGGCCCTTAACATGCTTTTTCTTTTCTTTAAGTTTTTGCAGCAACGGATTTGAAAGGTCGGCCCAGATCTCGGAAAACGGCCGCTGCCGCACGTTGCCGAGACTGCAGTGGCGCCAGAATTGATCCGGATGAACCTCTCCATCCCAGCTGACACAACCGATGCCCCGTCCGGAGTTGTTGCCCTCATTCCACTGCAACAGTTCCAGCACCTCTTTGGCCCGTTGCGGGTCTTCTTTGAGCAGTCTCAAATAAAGGTAGGGCCCATCGGCATGGTTGTCGACGGTCAAAACTTCTTTGGGCTTGCCGATATCATGCAGCCGTTTGGTTTCATCGATAATCAGGTCTACCGCCGAGCGAGTCCCTTCATGGGTTAAGTCTTCCTTGACCAGTTCGGTACCGCGGCCGGCGTAAACCAGGTGGTAGAAGCACACCCGGGGGATATCCATTTCTTCAATCAGGTTGAATATGCGGGGGATTTCATCAACGTTGAATTTGTTGATTGTAAAGCGCAGCCCGACTTTTATACCGGCATCTTGGCAATTTCTAATGCCCTCCAGAGCGGACTGGAAGGCACCCCTAATGCCTCTGAAGCGATCATTGATCTCCTGCATGCCGTCCAGACTGATGCCGACGTAAGACAGGCCGATGCGCTTCAAGTTCCGGGCCGTTTTGGCTTTGATCAGGGTGCCGTTGGTGGAAATCACCGCCCGCATGCCTTTATCGACGGCATAGCCTGCTAGTTCAGGCAGGTCTTTGCGCACCAATGGCTCGCCGCCGGAAAAAAGGATCACCGGTGCACCAAAGCCGGCCAGATCATCAATCAGTCGCTTGCCCTCCCGGGTGCTCAGTTCGTTGTCCTCGGCCATGGCTTTGGCGTGGGCATAACAATGCACGCATTTGAGATTGCAGCGCCGAGTCGCATTCCAGACGACCACCGGCCGCTTGTCTTTCGAAAATTGCAGCAGATGCGACGGCAATTTACCCGACTGACGCCCGTACCTCAGGGCGTCGGAAGGTTCAACGGTTCCACAGTAAAGCTTGGATATTCCGATCATGTTATCGATGTCTCACAAAAGATTTATTTGGAGTCTGGGGTTGATGCAGAGCCCAACTCACTCTGGATCAGCTGGCTGATGAATGCTTCCGGAGCGAGCAGCGCCTGACGGGTTATAAAATAGCGGCTGCGCCCGGTTTTTTCACGGGCCAGTTTAAGGCCGTGCTCAAAATCTATATTCACCTTTTTAAATATGTCATCCAAGTGAATGGGTGCTTCGATCAATTGCTCGATGATGAAATCAATCGCATCTTCTTCCAGGACAATATTAATATCATGATTCTTAAAAAAGTACAGTTCTATCTTCTTAATTTCATCGTATTGGGACTTGATGTGTTTAACCACATTTTCGATATCCTTGACATTTTTAGCATAAAATTGGGCCACGATATTCATTCTGGAAGGCGTCATGGTGAGGTTGTATTTATCTGACAGATGTTTCTTGTTCAATTCCAGATACTGAATGATCCACTGCCTCTCTTCACGGGCCAATTTTTCAAAAACCGCTTCAATTTTGGCGTCTTTGGCGGAGGCGGTCAGTTGCTGGATCGATTTTTCCGGATCTTTGATAAGATCTGTAGTGGCCGGAAATTTCTTAATTTGCGTGGACGGCAATTGTTTTTCGAACTCTATGAATGTTTTTTCTACGGCACTGACCAATCCTCTGGCACCGGTGTTTTCAGCGGCCGCCTGTTTAGCCAGCATTTGCAGCACCGCATCTTCAAACTTGATCTCGATGCCGTAAGCTGCAAAATCCAGCTTTTTGCCCAGAATGATGGGGTTATTGGGGTTTTTTAAGATTTTGTACAGGTCGTTTTCGGTTAAATCATCGAATACAGCGCGCACCGGCAGCCGCCCCACGAACTCGGATTCAAAACCAAATTGGATTAAATCTTCGGATTTGATATGCTTGAGAATGTCAATTTGTTCCTGGGCGCCTTTAATCCTGGCGCCGAAACCAATTCCCTGCCTGGAAAGCCGCTTTTGTATGATCGGCACCACCTCCGTGAAGGCCCCGCTCATGATAAAAAGTATATTGGCAGTGTTCACCGATTGTTTTTCACGCTTTCCGGTTTTACGGAATTTTTCAATTTCCTGGATCATGGAGATGGGATCATGGGGCACCTTGAGATCCACTTCGGTTTCTTCCATGGGTTTCAATAGGGCACGTTGCACGCCGGTGCGCGACACATCGGCCCCGATAATGTTTCGACTGGAAGCGATTTTATCAATCTCATCGATATAGATGATACCGTGTTCGGCCAGTTCGATATCATCGTCTGCTTCCCGCACCAGATCTCTTACCAGGTCTTCGACATCCCCGCCCACATAACCGGTTTCGCTGAATTTGGTGGCATCGCCCTTGACAAACGGCACACCGATTTTATTGGCGATCAGTTTAATAATATAGGTTTTGCCCACACCCGTGGGCCCGATCATCAGTACGTTGTTTTTAATATGGCCCACCATTAATGACCGCAGATTTTCATGGCCTTCCTGTGCGCGCTTAATGCGATTAAAATGGGTACAAATTTTTGTGGCCAAAATCGCCTTGGCGCTTTCCTGTTTAACGACGAATTGATCGAGATAGGCGATGAGCTCCTGGGGCTTGAGGTCAAATTTGATCGTTTTCTTTTGCCGGGGCGGTGCTTTGGCTTTATCGATGACACCCTCCTGGGGCAAAACCACGGGCGTAACGATTTTGACATTATCGCCGAATTTTTTGGACAAAAACTCGCTGATTTCCTTCTCTAACTCTTTGGGGTCCGGGATTTTTTGGTTATGCGTTCTCATAATTCTAAATTATAACCATACCCACCAACAAATGCAAGAAAGCCGAAACGGCTCGAAAATGCCGTGCAGTCGCTGCCCGGTCTGACGGCATTTATTTGCCTGTATGCCAGAACCGCTTT
>Ga0209536_100005842_pt1 | contig 19014 bp, 16 predicted proteins | sample DeeMarSeWOR28_12_FD_187461 | JGI IMG/M metagenome (GOLD analysis project Ga0209536, IMG submission 187461) | Marine sediment microbial communities from White Oak River estuary, North Carolina - WOR-2-8_12 (SPAdes) (version 2) | ecosystem: Environmental > Aquatic > Marine > Intertidal zone >... | reverse complement strand
TAACTCCGATCGTAACGGCAATTGCCACCATCAAAGCCGCCACAGCAATAGATGTACGGCTGATCGAGTTGACAACTTCGCGGGGAGCCATCCGTCCCAGCAAACCCCATATCCGGCTGGTCAGCTTGCTTGCTGCAGACATTAACCAGATCGTAAAAGTAGGGGTGAGTATGGCGAATCCAAATATAATTGCAAAAGTTCCGGCAAAACTTAAGACCAGGCTGGTATATGATAAAGCCAGGACAATTATGCCGATCAAGATGATTATCACACCAGCTATTCCCAACCAGTACACAACTCTTTGCGCTTTCGACTCAAGATTCGCCCGTGAAAGGGCTGTCCGTGGTGAAACACTGGCTGCTTCCCAGGCGGGGAATGCTGCCGTTATCACCGTCGCCACGACGCCCAGTACAAATCCTTTAACCAGGCTGATTAACGGGATGGGTAGGTCCCGCACAGTGGTTACAAAAAACAAATCATTTATTGTTTGCGATACCAATCCAACTGCACCGCGCCCCATCAATATCCCGATCAAGACCCCAAGTACCGCACCGATTAATCCAATGATTAATGCCTCGCTGACTACCATCAGGAATATCTCTTGGCGTGTGACTCCGATACTGCGCAAAGTGCCGAAAAGTGGACGGCGTTGGACCACGGAGAATGTCATCGTGTTATATATCAAGAACAACGCCACCACGAGCGCCAGCAGACTCAATGCTGTCAGGTTCAAGCGAAAGGCTGCAGTGATCTGCTCTACCGCACCGCTGCGAACTGCGTTTGGCAGTACCAGGATCCCGCTCGGCAGCATCTCTTGGATCCATTCAAGACTCGCATCGTCATTTTCCGGCACAATCAGATCAATCCGGTCAACCTGCCCAAGTCTCCCTGTGATTTCTTGGGCAGTTGCGATATCCACCAGCAGCAGGCCATCGATAGCCTGCCGTGTCAGGTTATCTGCGGGTTCAAGTAAACCCGCAACCGAAACGTTTATGACACGCCCTGCATATTCAATCTCGAAAACCTCTCCCAAATCTAAATTGTGTTTTGCTGCCAGCTGCTCGGAAAGCAGGACACTGTTAGGACGAGTCAAAAAAGTCGTCAACCCCTCAATGGGAACACCATCTCCATTGCCCAGGTAATTACGAAAAGGAGCCTCAGAGAACGGGTCGATTCCCAACAGTTGCAGGGTCGTACCATCCATAGCAGGTGAGGTGACATAATCTGTGATGATCGGCGCAATTGGAACCTCTACCCCAGTCCGTCGTAATTCAATATATATCGATTCATCAATCCCTTGTGAACCACCCGATATATAATGGGTTGTTTTTCCAACAATTGCCTCAGTGCTTATGTCAAATGCGCGGCTGGCGCTTGTATTGGCAATATCGATCCCCACGGCAACAGCAACACCAATGCTGATCCCCAGCACCATCAAAATGCTCTGCCAGAGATGGAAGCGTAGATACCGCCACCCAATTTGAAATAACGATCGGGAAAAATGAGGGTTGCCCTTCATAAGCTCTTTATGCTATTCAATCTAGTGCTTGTCGAGCTTTACAAGACAGCCAGCTTGCAGCTCATATAAGCGATCAGCGAAAATTGCATTTTCTCTGCTGTGGGTCACCATGATCAGATTCTTGCCTGCCTGGCGCGTGAGTTTGTCCAAAGTAGCTAAAACTTGCTTGCCCGTACTTTCATCCAGGTTACCTGTGGGTTCATCTGCAAGGACAACCAGTGGATCATGGACCAGGGCACGCGCAATCGCCACGCGTTGCTGTTCACCACCCGAGAGCCTTTCCGGGAATGTATTCAACCGGTCAGAGAGACCCACTTCATCTAGTATTTGAGTCGCTTTTCTAACAGCTTCTCCTAATTCTGCGCCCACTAATTCCAACGGTAGACTGACATTTTCAAGCACAGTCAGGGTAGGAATAAGATTGAAAAATTGGAACACGAAGCCGATCTTCTCCCGCCGAAAGATAGTACGTTGGTATTCATCTAGCTGGGTGAGTAGTTGGCCATTGATCTGGATATCCCCGCTATCAGGTTCATCTATTCCGCTGATCACATTAAGTAGCGTGCTCTTTCCACTCCCGCTCTTGCCAAGAATGGCGATAAACTCCCCTTTACCAAATGTGGCTCCAGTCCCCCGCAGCACTTCCCTTTTTTGGTTGCCCTCATAGAATTGCTTCCAGAGGTTGTCCAGGTAGATGAACTTATCCCTGGTCTCATTCTGCATCTTTAACCTTCCATGTCCTCTCTGTATTCTTCAAGCGCAGAGAGCAATTCACCAGCTTTCGATTCCGAATATCCTCCCTGGTTTCGCCAGAGGATTCTTCCGTCTCTGTCAACTAGGAATAATGAGATCTCGTCTTCACTTTCGATTCCGAGCTCGGATTTAAATACTTCCTTGTCAAGATATAGCGTAATCGTTCGTTCACGCGCAGTCGCATCGGGGATTCCAGCCCGCATCCCTTCGTTGATAAAGGTTCTGGAGAAGGAGGGCATCTCGTAAATCGTGGGCAACTCGTAGTACATAAATCCTGGAACCTCTGACTCCACTTTTTGTGCAAATGGGATCCATGTATTAACCACGGCTTGCTGGGGTTGTTGGAATGGAACGATAACAAGGTTTATGTTTCCTTCGAAATCCCGGGGGAACACCAGCTCTTGCCTGTTTAAGTTGAATCCAGAAACAGTTGGAAATTTTTCTTCTTCCCCCGTGACCAGTAATTTGCTCTTCGCTGGAGAGATCTTCTTATACACTGCTATGCCTCCAATTACCAGCCCAATAGTTAGTAGCACGATTAAAGTTTCCATCCTCATTATCCTGTTCATTTCATTAATTGGAAGGTTCAGATTCAACCCTGCCCCCGCGTACCGTGGCTCCAATAACCAATGCCGAACCAATGATCACCAGGTTCTTGACAATATACTGGCCTTCAAGTGTAAGCACAAATGGGAAATTGGTCCATACCACTTCGGGGAGCAGAACCAATGGCAGTGCAGCGCCGATCATTTGCATGAACAGCAGTAAGATTGTCGCCCGCTGTAGTTTGGTGGTGAAGAAACCGGAGAGAAATCCGACTCCGATTACAACTTCCCATGCAGCCAGAAGCGGGATAAAGAAATCTGGATCAACAAAGTAAATCGTATTGCGTACCAATTCTTCAGCAGGGCTGAGCCCGGGAATAAATTTTAGTGCTCCAAACCAGATGAAAATTACACCCAGGGCAAAACGCAGTACGTCTAGGCTGTAGCGTGCCATCCAGCGGGTGATGCGCGTATCGATTCGATCAAATATCGATTGAAAATTTTGATATGCTTGTGTCGTATTCATGATACATTCAATATAATCTCATAGCCCAGGTAACCATATCTTATTAAATAATTCCTGGTGAGCTAGATTCCTCCATTCTTGATTACTCTAACAATCGTCCATCGATTGATAACTCGTCGCCATCCATTATCCACCTCTTCAGGTTTTCAGGGACAGGTTTAACCGGTTCCATGCGCAGCCCCTGGCTGCCATCAGCCTGCAATTGGACATGGATATTGACATTGAAATCCCGCGAAGCTTCGGGGAAATCTCTTCTTTGGTGGGCACCTCTGCTTTCCTCTCTTGCTAGTGCAGACCGCAGGGTAGCTTCCGCCGCAACAATTGATCCCTTAAGATCGAGTGCCGTGGCAAGATCTTGAAATCCCATCGCGTCTGGCCTGACATCTACAAATTTTGACGACTCCTTGATATCTTCAAGGATTTCAAGCCCTTTTTGCAATCCTTTTTCATCCCGCACCACTCCACAGTTTTCCCACATGTCAATGCGCAGGGCGCGCTGTAATGGGCGCGCCAGCTCATCTCCCGTTTTCATCATTGCATCTAACTCGCCTTGAGCAAATTGGATTATGCCAGGATTGCGGAGTTGTGCCTTGATATTCGCGGAAAATTCCGCTGCTGATTGCCCGGCTCGGCGCCCAAACACCAGCACCTCTGCCAGTGAATTTCCACCCAGTCGGTTTGCCCCATGTACACCTGATGTCACTTCTCCAGCAGCATATAGTCCCTGGATCTCGGTCGCGTGTGTTTCTGGTTCAACGAGCACACCACCCATTGAATAGTGGGCTGTTGGTGCCACTTCCATCCTTTCTTTGGATATATCCAGAAGCTGGGATTCCATGAATTGGCGATACATGCGTGGTAGTTTTTCAATAATCGTCTTCTTTTCCTTATGACTGATATCTAGGAAAACGCCACCATGCGCTCCATGCCGCCCTTCCTGGATCTCTTTGTAATTTGCCAGCGCGATCAGGTCGCGAGTTGAGAGTTCCATGCGCTTCGCATCATACCGCTGCATATACCTCTCTCCTTCGCTGTTGTACAATCGCCCCCCCTCTCCCCGCACTGCTTCAGTCACCAGGGTGCCTGCCATGTACTCAGGCCACACCATCCCGGTTGGATGGAATTGAACCAGCTCCATGTCAGCTACCCGGCATCCTGCCTGGAGCGCCAGGTATACCCCATCCCCGGTATTTTCATCGCGGCGTGAGGAGCTCCACCTCCAAATACGCGTGTGCCCTCCCGCAGCCAGGATCACTGCATCAGCCAGGTAAGCTGTTCGTTGCCCCGATTCGATATTGAAAGCCATAGCTCCGAAGCAAACCCCATCCTGCACAAGAAGCCTCCAAACATATTGGTTTTCATGTATGGGGATATCCAATTCTTCTACCTTGTTAATCAGCGTATTCAGGATCGCCCGGCCTGTATAGTCCCCGGCATAGCAGGTGCGCCGATATTTATGGGCACCAAAAAACCTCTGGTCAAGTTCGCCGGAAGCTGTGCGGTTAAAATCGCATCCCCATCGATCAAGCTCGCGAACCAGTTCAGGCGCTTCTCTTGTCAGCATTTCTACCGTGGAAGAATCACCAAGGTAGTACCCTTCTTTCAGCGTGTCTGCAAAATGCTGCTGCCAGGTATCTTCCTTGTCCACAGTTGCTAATGCTGCATTGATACCACCAGCAGCAAGAATGGTGTGAGCATCTTTTCTCATTCTCTTGCCCAGGATCACAACTTCTGCGCCTTGTTCATGCGCCGCAATCGCAGCTCGCAATCCCGCACCACCAGAGCCAACCACCAGTACATTGGACACGTTCTTTCGCAGATCTTGTTTCATTGCACTACCACATCCTTTGATTAAGGCTTCCCTTGAAAGGACCTTCGAGATTCGAAGTTATCCAACCACCATAGAAATCACCAGCCTGAGGTTCAACAAGTTCCCCGTCCACATAGCATGCATCCATCTTGCCAGCATAAAAGGCCACCTTGTTCTTGATCTCAACAAAATCCGGGGCCGGGTTTGGATAAAACCAGGCTGCATTCGGTGAAACTGCATCGCCAACCACAACATCGTAATAACTTGCTTCTCCTTTCCATTCACACCAGGTTTTCCTGGCTGAAACCTGCAAGGTTTCAATATTAACATCTTCCAGCGGTACATAATATACCGGGGGGTGCCCTTTCTCCAGTACCCTGATTACATTGGACGATTGAGCGAGTACTTTTCCATTTAACTCAACCCTGATCGCTTGTGTTATTTGTTCGACCTTCGGTCGACGGGGGTAATCCCAGACACATTCTGGCTTGTTACCAGTTTCTTTCGATATCTCATTCATGGAAATGCCCTCAGCTGATATCTCCAATAAAAAATCCTATTGCCTTTGTGTACATCATCCACCGCAAATGACTTCACTGGATAGAATTGATTTCAAGGATATGTTTGGCGGCCTCAATTCCAGAAAGTGCCGCTCCCTCGACCCTTGCGCCTCCAAATGCATCCCCGGTCAGGAAAAGGCCGCTCAGCTGCGGTATATCCAGGAATCTCTGTTCAAAATTTACAATTGGTTGGCTGTAACGCCATTTATGAATTTGCCAATCCAGCACTTCTTGCCCTAGCCAATCGGAAGCGGCAGAGATCAGCAAATCTGCCAACTCACCGGCTTCCATTTCGAAATTATTACGGCTGAATTCAGCGCTGGCATGAATTGTCACCGCCGAAACGTCAGGAGAGATGCCTTTTTGTGAATTGTCTCCTAGCCATTGGATGTCACCTTCGTCGAATTTCTTTCCTCCAGGATAAGGAATACCGCTGGAAGCTGCCAACAAAACTAACCCGGCAATACATGGCTGGTATTCTATGGCACGTAATGCATCATATTCATGCTTTGGTATAGAAACTCGGCCTGCCTCGAGCAACATTAACGACTGTGGTACTGGTGCAGATAGGATGATCCGCTTTGCTCCAAATTCATCACCTTTATGAGTTTTTGCTACCCATAGGTTGCCTACTCTTGTAACAAGGTTGATTTGAGTGTTTGTTTGGATTCTCAATCCCTTTGACACATCTTTCGGAACGGAAGTCATACCTTTCCTACCAATAAACCTGGGGTGGCTTTCTGGGGGATACATAGCATTTATTTTAGATTCGTGCCCAAACCACGTCTGAATTACATCGCCCTTTTGCCAGTCCATGATCCACTTTTGGAACTCATTATCTCGAACAGTGAAAAATTGAGCCCCATGATCAAATACGCCACCTTTGAAGCGTCGCGTAGCCATACGACCGCCAACGCCTTTTGATTTCTCTAAGATCTGGGTATTAATCCCGGCTTGTGAAAGGATTTTCCCTGCCATCAAGCCGCTAATTCCTGCTCCAATAATTAGAGTCTCGAAGTAATCACTCGCCATATTTCACACCAGGTCTAATTTCCCTTTGTGTTCGGAAAGAAATGCCTCGTAAATCTTACCTGCAATTTTTTCCGCGGAGGCTGCGTCTTTTGGCAAATTCAAGGGGACTTTATCCCAAAACGGGGTGGTAACAGCCCCAGGTCGCACGATAGTGACACGCTTTTTACGCTCTTCCTTGGCCAGGGTTTCTACAAATGCTTCCAGGCCTGCCTTGGAAGCTGCATATGCAGCCAATCCAGGCAATCGCAAACGCTCGCTCACTGCACCGATAATAAACATATGCGCAGATTCAGCCAACAGCGGCAAACTGTAGTGAACAGCAGAAAACACATTATTCAAATTTGCGTCCACAACGCTTTGCCAATTCCCAGGTGTCATATCCGCAACCTTTTCGTACATGATATCGCCACCTGCATAAACCCAAAATTTGACTTCATCAACTTCTTGCGATATGAGATAGCTAGTCTCCTCAAGGTTTTGCATATCTTCAAAGTTGACCTTGAATTCCAACTTTGCTACCGGGAGAGATTTTGAAGCTTCCCTGGATAGGCCAATAGTAGTCCATCCTTCGCGATTCAATTGATTAATAATTGCGCTTCCTATTGCACCAGACGATCCCCATACCATGGCATTTTTCATTCGCTCTGCTCCACAAGTGTCTCTTATCTCATATCAACAACTTATATGTGATAATTATAACAAACAATATCCAAATTGTCAAGATATTGCAAAGGTTTTGTGTCCTTTCCACCAAGAATTGCTTGTTGCGCTAAATTTGCTGGTTTAAATATTCTCTTGCTTGCTGCCTGATCTGGTGGCGCTCTGCCGGGTCAAGATGGCGCAATCCCAATAAGCTGGTCCCCATCCTAGGATTAGATCTTAGCTTCTCTTCGTTCTCCAGGATGAAATTCCAATATAGGAAGTTAAACGGGCAGGCCTTCTCCCCAATCCTCATATTCCGCTTATAGGCACAATTAACGCAATAATCGCTCATCTTATGAATATAATTGGCTGACGCGATGTACGGTTTCGTGCTTATCTTTCCGCCATCTGCATACAGGCCCATCCCGAACACGTTTGGCAACATCACCCATTCATACGCGTCGATGAAAACGCTGAGAAACCAATTGTTCACCTCTTGCGGATCGATCCCCGCTAAAAGGCAGAAATTTGCAGCCACCATGAGCCGCTCGATGTGATGGGTATACCCACTATCCAACCCCCTCTTTATCACATGATTCAGGCAGTTTAATCCTGTCTTTCCGTTCCAGAAAAAACCTGGTATTTGCCTTGTAGCTTCCCAGTAATTGGATTGTTCCATCTCGGGCATTAACCGTAAATACTGCCAGTACATGAATTCCCGCCATCCTACGATCTGGCGCACAAATCCTTCTACAGAATTTATCGGTGCTTTGCCATTTTCATAACGCGCCTGGGCTTCCCGGGCTAATGCCAATGGCTCCAATAACCCAATGTTCAGGTATGGGGATAACCTGGAATGGTTGATCGTTTGGAACTCACTGCTCATTGCATCCTCATATGCACCAAATTCAGCCAACCTGTTTTCGAAGAAATCAGTAGCTGCACTTTGTGCATCTTCATGTGTTACAGCGAGATCGAATCCCCATACTTCCCCCACCACCCGGAACTTTTGTTCAACCTCCGACATTACAGAGCGGGTGATCGCATCAGGGGCGAAAGAAGCAGGCGGGGTTGGCTCAATTCCTTGTGGCAGCTTCTTGCGGTTCTCTTTATCAAAATTCCATTTCTCCCCATATGGCTCACCAGCCGCGTCAATTAACAGGTTGAAGTGCTTGCGCATGTTCCGGTAGAACAATTCCTGCACATATCGCTTTCCAGGTTGAGGTTCAGGGAAGGGATTGTAAATACCGGTCAGAAACTGTGTATTTGGGACGATATCCACAGGTATTCCGGTCTTCTCTTCAAGATCAAGTTGATATTGATTGCCATAATACTCGCTCGCAGACATCGTGATCAAACGTTCAGGTTTATGGACTTCAATGTGCTGGAGAATCGCCTTGGTCGTTGACGAAGCAACGCGATAATCAACCTGGTAGCCGGCGGATTGTAGGCTGCTGGAGAAATGGCGCATGGCGCTGAACAGTAAAACCAGTTTCTTCGCTTGGTAAGCGAATCTTTGCGCCCGTGCTTCGCTTTCTATCATCAAGATCACGATCTGATCTCTTCCGGTTAATTCTTCTGCGGATACCAAGGCTGGGTGATTGGTTAATAATTGGTCCCCCAGAATCCACACGGTTATCGCCATTATCTCATCGATCCATCAAAAATCTAAAAAGCGCTGAAATCCAAAGAATTCGATTCTATGAATAATAAAATTCTATCATGCAGGGATTGGCCGGCTTTTATCGGCAACTTGTAATCCACCACTGCTGTCACCCAAATACTCGTCTCCGCAGTTGTCTTCAAGCTCGGGGGATTGAGGGCGAACCTCGATATTTTTACAGTTAAAAGTCCCGGGAACTGAAAAGAGATATTCGGATCTCCCTCCACATTTATCCCAACCAATACAGGATTTTGACGAGTCTATAACCTGAAACAAAATCGAACTTGACAACCTTCTGTTATTTCGGTAAAATCCGAAATAACAGAAATAGGTGTAAAAAATGGTCACTTTAACGCCCGTCATGAAAAAAATCATCTTGCATTGGGGAGAAATGGGCTCTGCCTGGGGTATAAATCGCACAGTTGCCCAAATCTACGCCCTGCTTTACCTATCCCCTGAACCCCTGACTGCAGATCAGGTCAGCACCAGCCTGGGAATTGCTCGCTCCACTGTCAGCACAGGCTTGCATGAGTTGCAATCTTGGGGTGTTGTCAAGACCTCTCATATTCTCGGAGACAGGAGGGACCACTTCACGACGATCAATGACATTTGGGAGATATTTCGCGTCATTTTAGAAGAACGCAAGCGCCGCGAAATTGACCCGACACTTGAAGTCCTTGAAGAAAGCGTATTGGAGATGCAGAACGCCGGCATGGATGATACCCAGGTTGAAGAACGTGTTAAAGACATGCTCGACTTCTTCCGCACTGTAACCGCTGCTTACGAGCAGTACGAAAAAATTCCAACCGATCGCTTGAAGGAAATGCTCCACATGAGCCGCAAGCTGTCCAGCATCGTCGATCAGGTGACATGGGATTAGAAATCTACAAGAAGATACTTAGAGACAGGTACTGGAGCAAATCAACTTTGCACCGGTTTTACGGGTTTGATGGAGAAATAACATAATGGTAGATCCAAACACAGATACAATGCAGTACATATCCTCTCCCACCATCATTGGTGGTTCTGATTTGATAACTGGAAAGCTCAATCTTGTGGAAAAAATACTCCTGAATGAGCTGCCGGGCCAATCCGACTTGTTGAGCGATGCAGCTGTTCGACTTCTTCAATCAGGTGGAAAACGAATTCGCGCCACGATGAGCCTCTTGTCTGCTTCCGTTTTCGATGAAAATCTGGAAAACTCTCTCTCCCTTGCAGCAGGTGTTGAAATGCTGCACACTGCCACACTGGTACATGATGACATCATCGATGACTCTCTGCAGCGGAGAGGCAGGCCGACGTTGAACGCCAGCCTGGATGCGAAGCTCAGTGTATTAATTGGGGATTACTTTTTCGCCCGTGCAGCCAACCTGGTGGCGGAAACCGACAACCTTGACATCATGAAACAATTCTCCGAGACCCTGATGATTATCTTGAGCGGCGAGGTCAACCAGCAGCTATCGCGCTGGCAGGTTGATCGCCGATCCTATTTTGATCGCATCTATGCAAAAACCGGGGCAATGTTCGTTTTAGCAGCAAAATCTGCTGCAACGTTAGCCAATGCAGGCAATAAAAGTGTGCGCGCAATGGAAAAATATGGCCGCTATACGGGTATCGCTTTCCAGATCGTGGATGATGTGCTCGATTTCACCGGCAGGCCAGATCGACTCGGAAAACCAGTTGGCAGCGATCTGCGGGAGGGCATATTTACTTTGCCAGTATTACTTTATGCTGAGCAATATCCGCATGACAAGTTAATCAATTCCATCCGTGAAAGCCAAGATGGCGATCATCCTTCAATCGATTCGCTGATCACTGCCATTCGAAACTCTGGAGTGACCGATCAGGCACTCGCAGAAGCATCGGATTTCATTTCCCGTGCGCAGCAAGCACTTGCTGATCTTCCATATTCACCATATGTTGATGCATTATCAATGTTGGGTGATTCCGTAGTCAGAAGATTCGCCTGATCAACTTTCGGAAACAAATTTAGCAAAATTTGCACGATAAAAATATGACCAAACAACAAGCACAAAATAAATTTATTGCGAATATAAGGTAGAGTTCAGCAATTTTATATGGTTTATTTTGTTCGAAAGGATAAAAAATGAATAAGAAGCATGCAAAGAGCGTGATAACCTGTGACCTGGAAGGACGCATTGAAACGTACAATCAAGGCGCCGAAGAGATTTTCGGTTATCGCCCGGAAGAAGTTATTGGTAAGAAGCGCGTATCGCTCTTCTCGCCCGGACAAACTGTCTTGGAATTTGTCCCCAACTGGTTGAAGGTTGCCAGCGAGCAGGGCGAGTACCGCACGAAGACTGTATTCTTAGATCGCGACAAGAAACCTGTCGCTGCCCAAATCCGCATCACGCCCACATATAAAGATGGTCAGCAAATAGGATTCTGCGGGATAACAGAAGTTCTCGAGGATGTATCGCCCGAAGAAGTGGCGCCGCATATCAGCCCCATGACTCGCATCTTTTCCTGGTTTGTCATTACACGTGCACCATTTCTGACCGCCATAATCATACCTATTCTGGTAGGTGCTGCCTGGGCTGTTTACCAGGGTTTGGTACAGCCTTTCCCCTGGGATTTGTTCCTGTTAGCCTTATTTGCCGGGATTGCTTTGCACGTCGCCGCCAACACCTTCAACGATTATTTTGATTGGAAAAGCGGTACAGACCAGGTAAATAATGATTATTTCCTGCCGTATTCCGGTGGCAGCCGCTCCATTGAGTTGGGCCTGATCAGCGAGAAAGCCCTGCTCCGTGTTGCAACAGTATCCCTTGCCATTGCTGGCTTGCTGGGATTGATCCTCGCTTACCGCAGTGGTCCAGCCATTCTGCTCTTCGGGGTGATTGGAGCCCTATCCACCTATTTCTACACTGCCCCACCGCTTCGATTGGCCGCGCGCAAAGGTTTGGGAGAACTGCTGATCGGCTTGAATTTTGGACCGCTTGCAACTGCCGGGACTGTTTACGCCTTGACTGGCAATGTTTCTGCAGCGGATTTCCTGGTAGGCATTCCAATCGGGATATTGACCACAGCCATCCTGTGGATTAACCAGTTCCCAGATGAAGATGCCGATCGTGAGACAGGGAAGATCAATTTGGTTGTCATCTTGGGAAAGAAACGCGCCCGCTGGGGATATCTCCTTTTATTAGCAGTTGCTTTTGGTTTGCTGCTCTATTGGCTTGCAGCCGGGTTCCTTCCCGCAAGCACATTGCTGATCATAGCCAGCATACCGCTTGCTGTCTACGCAGGTCGGATTGCAGTTCGAGAGTATGATCAACGCAGCCTGATCCGCGCAAATGCAGCCACTATCCAGTTGCACTTGGCGTTTGGCTTGCTGCTCGTCGTGGGTTTGTTGGGGAGTCAATTAGCGAATAGAATCTTGAGTGCATGATATCCCTCCCTCCTTACTGAATTAACTAAACTTCTTCCGGATTGAGAACACAAACGAGATCCCCTTCTGATTTTCTCAGAAGGGGTATATCTTTAATCCCGGCTAATAAAACTGTTTGGATATTTTGGAATTCCAGCCAAATATTCCACATGCATCATAACCAGGGTTCGACCACCTTGCGCAAACGGCGTTGGGAATCTGACATCGGCTTGGTCTGGATGGTAAAATCAATATTACCTTCAATATGAAATTCATCCAATCTGGTTGAACAGCGGGCATCATGACTGGCAAATATCACGCTTCAATAGGGAGGAAAGAAATTAACGCACTCCGCATTTTGTTCTCCACAAGCAACTGGGTGCTTTTAAACCATTTAATTTACGGACAAAGGATGTAATCATGAATAGCAGTGATCGACGCGCACTTATCGCTATCCCTATAGTCTTGCTGCTGGCAGCATTTATTGCATGGGCAGGCAGTCAGGGTGGATACACTTTCTCAGGGATTCCAGTCTTCGCATTGTGTATTGCCCTGGCCTTCATCCTGCAGTGGCTTGCATTCATTCCTGCATACCTCTTCCAGACCGAGAAGTTTTATGATCTGATGGGCAGCATCACCTATTTATCTGTCGCCTGGATCGCCGTTCTCCTCACTCCCCTTGTAGATACCAGGTCATGGTTGCTGGTAGGCATTATCTCGATATGGACCATCCGCCTGGGTGTTTTCCTTTTTCAACGCATCCGTGCAGCAGGCGAAGACCGCCGCTTCAGGGATATCAAGCCTTCCTTTCCTCGTTTTTTGCTTACCTGGACTGTGCAGGGGCTTTGGGTCTCCCTCACCATCGCAGCTGCATTGGCCGCAATCACCACGATGGATAAGCGTGGATTAGGTTGGATCGGCCTGCTTGGATTCTTGATCTGGCTGCTTGGATTTGGCATTGAAGTGGTCGCCGACCAGCAGAAAAGCAATTTCCGCGCCAACCCTCAGAATAAAGGCAGGTTCATTAATACGGGTTTATGGTCCTGGTCTCGCCATCCCAATTATTTTGGCGAGATCGTCCTCTGGATCGGTGTCGCCATGATTGCAGTTCCTGTACTCAGCGGCTGGCAGTGGTTGACTCTCATTTCCCCGCTTTTTGTGTACATTTTGCTCACCCGCGTTAGCGGAGTGCCCATGTTGGAAAAACAGGCCGATGAAAAATGGGGTGGGCAGCCGGAGTATGAAGACTATAAAGCCAGGACTTCCACCCTTTTCCTGAGACCTCCTTCAGCATTAAAAGAATAATCGCAAATCAGCCATATGCTGATCAAAGAAGGTGCTATCAATAACGCTGATAGCACCTTTGTTAACTCCGGTTCACTTTTTTTTACACCGGGGCCAATGTTCCTGCAAATATTATCCAGGCCAGTGTTGTTTTTGCTGTCAAACTGAGTATGATGTAAACTCGTTCACCGAACAGATAATCTTTCCAGCGCCCAACTTTCTTATATTGCAAAACCATGTTTATAGCAAATATATTGAAGAACACGAACAGGGTTGGAACGATTGCATAAACAAAAGCAGGTGGCTTTGCATCACCAGAATTTACCGCGCCAACAAAATACAGGGTTATCACGATCCACGGCACGAAGCCCGCAAAACAACCGTAGATGAATGCTGTCCAATCGGTTTTTTCGGTCCTCTGGTTATGCAGTTCCATCATGATCCCGAACAAGTTCATTGTTGCATTGAGGCTGAAGATCAATATCAGGGCACCCAGGTCCCAAAGCCCCACCAGCATCCCGATTAATACAATCATCCAGGAAGAGCTTAATGCATATTCATAGAACCGTACTGGGTTCATCCCCTTTTCCAGGTTTTGTACGTATTTCCCGTATCCAATCGTCGCCAGGTAGAAATGAGCCACGGCTGAAATTAATAGGAATAAAGCGACCGCAGGACCAAACAACAGCTCATAGATTAATGTTGGATTGGGTTCAAGCGAGAGCGTCGCCACGTCAAAATTCAAGAAATAGGTATAAACTGGGTAGGTTGTATCATTACTCAACACGATCATCAGGATTCCCTGCACAAGATGCAGAAATCCCATGATTAGGTTGAACCGGCGCAAACCTCGATACGTTTCATCTGAGCGGTTCAATCCGGATTCGCTTACTGCTGAACTGGCCATGATTTCTCCTTTAATCATATTAATTGTTGCCATCTGACAATGTATGCTAAATTTACATACGCCTATCCCTCTCTTTCCCCTGATATCATTTTCAATATTTAATTATATATTGGATTTCAATTGGTTCAAAAAAATAACTGCCATCCTCCCTGAGAATCAACCCGGAAATCGGAATCTTTCTATGACGAAGTAAATACTATTCGCATCGTGAGTATCTCCTTTCTGCCCCTTTTTCTATAGATGTCTTCAGGTTGCAGTAAGAAATATCTTGCCAAGCTGAATTGCAGGATATAAAATTTGTTCAACCATGATCATTAATCTGGATTGTTATTGAAACTGGCTGCAGGATATGATCAAATTTCTGATCGAGTCACTATTGTGTTATTTGTTTATCCACAAATTCCCGCTTTCATCCGCCTGCTTTCAGGGGTTTATAAGTTAGGAACAAATGATCTCTCCGTATTTAGGCAATTCATTCTGCAATTTCCGATAGGTGGATGATCTTGGCTGTCTATAGAAGGTCAGTCATCCTATCACTTCTTGCTGTGCCCCTGGGCATGTTGGCGGAACGCAATTTCCGTCGTCTCCCGCGTATCACCAGCCAGGATCCGTCTGCCAATCTCCCTTCCCTTTCTATCATCATCCCTGCACGGGATGAGGCGAAGAATTTGCACACCCTGCTACCATCGTTAGTATCCCTGGATTATCCAGGAGATTACGAGATTTTGCTCGTGGATGATCACTCCACTGACTCCACTCCCCAGGTTGCAGCATCATATGGAGTGCAAAGAATAAGCTTAGATCAGGTTCTCTCTCGGGATTGGAAGGGCAAACCATTTGCCTGCCACCAGGGTGCCTTGAACACCAGGGGTCAGTGGCTCCTATTCACGGATGCGGATACAGTTCACACACCATCCGGCATCCGAACAGCAGTAGAGTATGCACAGCAGAACAACCTGGATGGTCTAAGCCTCTTCCTCAAACACGAAGCCACCAGCTGGCTGGACAGCTTGGCGCTCGACACTGCCTTTGCAGGGCTATTTGCCAGCTGGCATGCCTCGAAATTCATTTTAAATGGCCAGTTCATTTTGATCCGCCGTAATGTTTATTTTGATTGTGGTGGTTTTGAATCGGTCCGTAGCGAAGTGCTTGAAGATGTCGCCTTGGGGAACTTGGTTAAGAGCAGGGGATTCCGCTTCCAGATCATGAACGGCGGCACGGTTGCCAGGGTTCGCATGTACCCCAATTCTGGGAACATGTTTCACGGGCTATCGCGGCTCGGTTCGGGTATATTGGGATGGCAGGGTATCTGGGCTGGCCTGACTGCCCTTTATATCACCAGTCTGGTATCTCCTTTACTCTGCATTCCAGGTGTGATATCAGGCAAGCTGAAGTGGTCTTGGTTGCCCATCACCTGGATTTCAGCAAGCCTTAGCTTGCTGCCCTGGACACGCAGGTCAGGAAATGCGAAAATAGCCCTGCTCGCCCCGTTGGGCGCGCTGTTCATCCTGGTTTCAGCCCTGTTTGGCTTGCTTAATCGCCTGCTCGGAAAAGGCATCCCCTGGAAGGGTCGCCGGGTTTGAACAGCTGCTGATTAAATGTCCAGCAGGGATCAGCAGCACACCACAACCAAGGTTTTCATGGGCTTTTAGATCAATGATTGCAAACATTCTCTGGATATTTTTAGCTTTCCTTTGCGGCTCCTTACCGCTCTCATATTGGATTGGAAAGCTGTTCTTAAAAACAGACATCCGTTCATATGGGGATGGTAACCCGGGTGGCACAAACGTTTGGGAAGCTGGTGGACGCTGGTGGGGATTAACCGCTATCATCATGGATGGACTGAAAGGTCTTATCCCTGTATCACTGGCATACTATCAAGGTGGTGTTGCAGGTTGGTGGATTCTCCCCCTTGCACTAGCTCCCACCCTTGGACATATTTTTTCTCCCTTCTTGAAGTTTCGGGGCGGGAAAGCCCTGGCCACCACCTTCGGTGTTTGGACAGCCCTTACCGTCTACCAGGTCCCGATAGTATTGGGTGCTGCGCTTGGGTTGTGGGTATGGTTGCTCAAAAACGAGGGCTGGGCTGTCATTGCTGCAGTTGCCAGTGTCCTGGTCTTCTTAATATTCTTGAATTTTGATCTGGTATTCATTGTCACTTGGATTGCAAATGGCGCCATCTTGGTTTGGAGGTATGTGGATAAGTTAAAGAAAGTACCAAATTCGGTAGAATGATCCTGCAACTCGGGTTAGAATAGTCTCCACGCTTCCAAATCGCAAATGCCTTCAGCGAAACCATCATCGAGAGGATCTTATGCAGTTAACCATCAATCAACAATCCTATCAGGTTGCTGACGCCCCTGATCGACTTCTATTATGGGTTTTACGAGACGAGCTTGGGCTTACCGGCACCAAGTTTGGCTGCGGTATCGGGTTATGCGGTTCATGTACCGTGCACCTGGATGGTATCCCCACGCGTGCTTGTGTCACGATGCTCTCAACAGCCCAGGACAAGGAAGTGCTTACTATCGAAGGTTTAGCGCAAATCACTTCCAGCGGAGAAAAAATTCTGCACCCCGTTCAGCAGGCGTTCCTTGACCTCCAGGTCCCCCAGTGCTCCTGGTGCATGTCAGGACAGATGATGACCGCGGTTTCCTTGCTGGAACAGAATCCCAATCCTACTCCCGATGATATCCGCCAGGGGATGAACAGTGTTTACTGTCGTTGTGGTACCTATACCCGCATCCGCAAGGCAGTTGCCCGTGCAGCAGAATTAAAGGGGCAGTCATAATGGCAGCCGATCAAAACAACGCCAATCAACCCCGGAAGCGCAGAAGCCTGAGTCGTCGTGATTTTCTGATTGTGCTCGGTGTGGGCGCGGCGGGTCTCTATGCTGGTGTCAGGCTCGGTACGCCTTTCGTGCGTTTGCGCCTGGTCGATTGGTTAGAATCTTCCGGTGGACCACCGAGCAATATTGATGCTCCTCCAGATGCCTGGTTTGAAATTCTCCCGGAAAATATCGTCAACCTTTACCTGCCGAAATCCGAAATGGGCCAGGGTGTGCACACTGGATTGGCACAAATCGCTGCTGAAGAGCTCGAGATCGGCTTGGACCAGATGCAGGTCTTCCACGCACCTACTTCCAGGTTGGTGGATCCGGTCGCCACTTCTGCCAGCAATACCATTTCCGGCCTCTACACACCTTTAAGTGAAGTCGCAGCGACCCTCCGCGAACTGTTGCGCTTAGAAGCAGCCCGCCAATTGGACACCGACCCGGGGAACCTGGTCCTGGAGCGAGGCGTCTTCAGCCTGGAATCTGATCCGGACCAGCAGCGCACTTATGGCGATCTCTTTCCTCACCTGGAGGAGTGGGAATTACCGGAAGCACCCCCAGCGCCAAAAAAACCTGCTCAGCACCAATTGATTGGAAAACCTTCCCCGCGTGTCGACCTTCCAGCAAAGGTAACTGGTGAAGCAGTTTACGGCTTTGATGCGCGCCTGCCCGGCATGGCCTATGGCGCGGTCGCTAGGCCTGAGACCATCCAGGGCAAGCTGATCCGGGCGAGTTCAAGCCAGGCATCCAACCAGCCGGGCGTTCTACAGGTCGTTGCAGAGAATGATTTTGCTGGCGTTGTCGCCGAGTCGCGCGAACAGGCATACCAGGCACTGGCAAAGATGGATTTGGAATGGGATCCCGGCCAGCTTTGGCAGCAGGAAGATATTGATGCCATGGTCACCGTTGGCAATGGCAAGCAGGTCATCATCCAGAAAGATGGGAATGTAAATCAAGCCCTGGAAAGCGGGAAAATCATCGAAGCGGAATACCGCACGCCGATGGCCTTGCACGCTTACCTGGAACCAATGGCTGCCCTGGCGGATGTCAGGCCAGATGCTGTAAACGTGTGGGCATCAACACAGGCTGCCAATCGCCTGAAAAGCGCAGTTGCCGAAGCCATCCAGCGCGATGAAGAGCAGGTCACGATTCACCCGGTTTACCTTGGAGGAGGCTTCGGCCGCAAGGTCGACGAGATCGCCGCCGTCGAAGCAGCCCGCTTGTCCAACGCAGCATCCTTGCCTGTCCAGGTAGCCATGAATCGTCCCGAAGATTTCCGGTCTGGCTTTGTTCGTCCCCCAACCCACAATGCCCTGCGTGCCAGCCTGGATAATAATGGCAATATCCTGGCTTTGGAGCACCAGGCTTCCAGTGGTGAAGTGGCATTTCCCTTTCTGCCCTCATTTTTGAGTACTGTATTGGGAGCAGATTTTGGTTCCTATCGTGGTGCCATCTTGTATTATGCTGTACCGAACAGGCAGACTTCGGCCTGGTTAGCCGAGCTGCCCGTATCAACCGGCTGGTGGCGCGGGTTGGGCTTGATGCCCAATAC
>Ga0209536_100005841_pt1 | contig 19015 bp, 15 predicted proteins | sample DeeMarSeWOR28_12_FD_187461 | JGI IMG/M metagenome (GOLD analysis project Ga0209536, IMG submission 187461) | Marine sediment microbial communities from White Oak River estuary, North Carolina - WOR-2-8_12 (SPAdes) (version 2) | ecosystem: Environmental > Aquatic > Marine > Intertidal zone >... | reverse complement strand
TGGTGGTTGACTGCACCAAGACGACGCGTACCGTTGCCGCCCTGGTTTTAGGCTGTCAAAAACTGGACCCCAGGGTCAATATTGTGGGGGTTGTGTTAAATAAGCTAGGCACCGCCAGGCATGAATCCATAGTACGTCAAGCTGTGGAGCATTACACCGCTATTCCTGTTGTTGGGGCGATACCCCGGGCCAAAACGGATATTTTCCCGCAGCGTCATTTGGGAGTAACCCCGCACCAGGAGCACGAAGGTGCGGAGCAGGCAACCGGCATGCTGGTTGACCTGGCAAACAAGTATCTTGATATGCAGAAAATCAAAAGCCTTATGTCTGAAGTCCAAGTGCCCGGTGAAAGTGAGAGAGCCGTAATCAAGGATAGCAGGGCGCCCCAGGTGCGCATCGGTATTTTGAAGGATGCGGCCTTTCAATTCTATTATCCTGAAAACCTGGAGGCCCTGCAGGATGAGGGTGCCGAACTTGTTGAAATTAATGCCATGACTGCAGAAAAACTGCCCGGGCTTGACGGTTTATACATCGGCGGCGGGTTTCCTGAAACAAGCGCCAGGCGGCTGGCCGATAATAGCGCTTTCAGGCAGTCTGTAAAATCTGCAGCAGAAGCCGGGCTGCCGATCTATGCTGAATGCGGGGGCTTAATTTATCTTGGAGAAAGCATTCTTCTTAATGGTGAAGAATATCCCCTTGCCGGAGTTTTCCCTATCCGGTTCGGATTGCACCAGAAACCCCAGGCACACGGCTATACAGAGCTTATAGCGACAGAAAGTAACCCGTTTTATAAAGAAGGCGACCGCATCAAGGGTCACGAGTTCCGCTACAGCAGGGTTCTGAACTGGCAGGGCAGTTCAGCGGATCTGGCCCTGCGCATGGAGCGCGGTGTGGGTTTTATGGAAGGCCGTGACGGCCTGGTATACAGGAATACACTGGCTCTCTACACCCATGTCCATGCCCTTGCAACACCGCAATGGGCCGGCAGCCTTGTTGCCCGGGCCTTAGACTTCAAGAAGCAAAGAGAAACGGGCTGATTGAACAGAAAAGAATTGCTTCAGCGGCTAAAACTTGGGATATGCCAAAACTCTCTGATCTGCAGTAATAGTTTTTCAATTGGCAGGGCTGCAAACGGTTCAGCCTTTCATGTTTTAGCTGACAAAGGTGCTGGCAATCCCGGTTTATACTGCAAGGGGCAACAGTCAATGTTTAGGCTTGTAATATGAATCATTCCAGAGATCTTATTAAACTGAAAATTCAAATTGTCTAATGTTCATTTTTCAATTATTATGATTTGTTATATATAATGTACCTTTGATTTTATCATTGAACAGTAAAATCCAACCGGTCATTATACAGGGGCCGGAAACCTTATTTTACTTGAGAAAAATTTTGCAAGAAAAAGTCAATACCCGGCAACTGTATATCGGCTTCAATATCCTGGTTCTCGGAGCCATATTCTACTATTTCTTCCGTCCAGCTGAGCATACCTATTTTCTTAAATTCTTCGGCAGCAATCCTTTTCTGAAAGATTTTCCATCTCCTTTCTGGGCACTTCTGGGTAACTGTCTGCCAACGTTCATTCATGTCTTTGCCTTCATCATGATGACATCAGCTCTCGTTGCAAACCGGGAAAGGGGGTATTTGACTGTTACACTTGCCTGGTTTGCGATTGACGTGCTTTTCGAGATTGGCCAGGGTTTTGGCAGCTCAGTGATTCAAATTATTCCTGACTGGTTTTCCGATTATTTTCTTCTTGAAAACATAAGGAGCTATTTTCTGAAAGGGCGTTTTGATTATCTGGACCTGCTATCAATAGCCCTCGGCTCTCTGGCTGCGTATATTCTTTTAATTAAAACCAAAAAAGATCAAGGGAAGGGGTGCGTGGATGAGAAATAAACCGTCAAGAATTATTAATTTTTTCAGTTTAATCCTGATATTCGCATTTGGCATTGTTTCCATCGTCGGCTCAGGCGGCAACGGAGGAGGCGGCGGAGATAGCGATACAACAACAACGACTTCTCTTCCGGGAGCCACATCAAGCACTACGTCAACCACTACTACAAGCACAACGACAACAACTGAGCCGCCTGGTGGAGCAACCAGCACTACCTCTACGAGTACCACCACGAGTACCACCACAAGCACCACTACTACCACGAGTGACAGTACAACAACAACTGAGCCTCCCGGAGGAGCAACCACCACAACCCAGCCTCCCGGAGGAGCAACCACCACAACCCAGCCCCCTGGAGGAACAACCAGCACAACCACAACGAGTACAACCACAACCACCCTTCCTTCCCAAACACCAAACCTGGAGGGAGAGTGGGCTTCTTTTACATCGGGCAGCGTGATTTACGGCCCAATTTCCTTTGATGCTGCAGGTACTGTGACAGGCGGAAGCTGGACGGAAGAAAATGATAATGTGTGGACATCCGGGTCATTTACCGGCGGGCAACTGAGTATTGACAACCTCGGCAGTATTACAGGAAATATTGTGCGTTCAGGGGGAGTCACAAATACCCTGGTTGCCGGGCAGTTGTGTCCGATCAGTAATGTCGCGATCTTTACCGGGGTCAATAATCTTGCCGAAGAGGGTGCATCGGTAATTATTAAAAAGGGTTCCAACTATACCCCGACAGGTATAGACGGGTTTTGGTTCTTTAGTACACAGAATCATTATGGCTTCATAGAGATTAATAGTCTCGGCCAAGTAACCGATGGCAGCTGGTTCGCATACGATGGCCAGGATACAATCAGCGGTGCAATTACAGGCGGAAGTTTTACCTTTAACAGCCAGGGGCAGCTTTTGGGAACGGTTACCTCCGATCTTCCCAATACCGTAACATTTATTTACTCGCAGGTTGATGAGTATAAAGCGGTTGGAGCTGCAACGGTTAACGACTCATATTTTGGCTACGGCAATATGCTGATTGTCAAGGCAGATAATCCCTTCGCAACTGCGGACCTGGAGGGCACCTGGCATCTTGCAACATACTACGGCCCGGGAGATATATCTTTTTCAACAATGATAGTGGACAGCAGCGGCGAGGTAACAGGAGGAATTTTCACGGACGGCTCGCTTGCCATTGATGCAGATGGCTACATCACAGGCCAGGTCCAGACTTCAGATGGACATACTGTCAATATTTATGGTCAAATGAATGCCAATAAAGACTATGCAAGCCTGCATTTAGTGGATGTTACCGCACCGGCAACGGCCGTGTCTGCTGCCGTACGTTTAATTGGACCCGGACCGCCATAATTGTTTTAAGTAAACAGTAATGTTGATAAGCCCCTGCTGACCAGTCAGCAGGGGCTTATTTTGTGAGAGTCACGGAGAGTATTTTAATCTTGCACACTTTGATTCGGTCAACATTGGAGACATAAAGAGCAAATTACAAGGAGACTCGGGAAAACCTTAATTGCGACTTGCGGCCTGCCCGGAGAGCAGTATCCCGCCTATAAGCCGGATTTTTCTTTGACAGGGTTTCCTGTGATTCATTATAGGTATTTCAAGCAGCAGACCCGCTGATGGCATGATATGGCTGCCCCGATTATCTTTTTGGGCACATAAAATGAATATCTGTCAGCTTTTACATTAAATTTGCCCGATGTTAGCTTTATCATTCATTCTCAATCCAACTATTTATGAGATGCTGAAATGAGTTTTCAATAGCATGCACTGAGCAAAAAAGAAATCCCATTTCCATAATGAGAATTTCTATGCCAGGGTATTGAAGTAGGGCACTGCAGCGGCAGTATTTAGTCTTAATTGGTTTTTCTGCAGGAAAGGATAAATGATAAGCACCTGCACATAGAGAAATTTATATTTTCGCCGGGTGCTATAGGCACTAATAAGAAATGCCTACTCACTTCTAATGGGTTTTAATACCCAGCACCTTTGCTTCAATCATTTTTTTTCTGGCCTCCTCCGGCTCAGGCGGCATCCAGTGGATGAACTGTTCGGTGACGCGCATATAGGCTCCGTTGTCCTCCTTGCACTTGTCGCAGATTGATTCAGCCCGATCGCGGTACATGATCACCTTGCTTGCAGGTTCACCGTCCCTGTCCACAGCCGCCATTTTGCGGCAACCGCAGTTTAAGCGGATCACCGCTACCCCAACCGCTTCCGGACTTCCCTCGATGATGCCCTGGATCATTGCTTCTTCAGATTTTTCAGGTGTCCACCTCTTGTGCCTTTTTTTCTCTTTTTGATTCATGGGTCCCTGATAGAAAAAATTGTCGTTGAAAACATGCGTCCTCTGTTCTGAAACAATCATTTGCCCCTTGTCAGAACAATGCTTAAATTGAAGTGACAGGTCCGACACTCTAATATGAAAGAAAATGCAAGGCAACAGCTATTTGCTGCCCCTTTATCCCATGTTCAGAAAAGTAACGGCATGCACTTCACATCCGCGAGGATTTTTTTATTGACAAAAAAATGGGGTTGAATTAGAGGGGAGTAGTTTTTCTGCGAAGAAAATCTGGCCTTACAGGATTATTGATTTGAAGACCTTGTGAAAAGTCTTGCAAATATAAGGCGGGGCTTAATAAAAACAGGAGATTGCAGGCGCAATGACAATCTGCTGAGAGGTCTTTTACAGGGCCTACAAATTCAGGTGCAACATGTCTTATGACCTGTTCTAAACAATAATTAATTTACATGGAGGTTTTACTATGTGGGAAGTTGTCGTAGATAAAGACAAATGTGTAGGCGATGAAGAATGTGTTGATGCATGTCCTGCACAGGTTTACGAAATTGTAGACGGAAAAGCAGATCCGGTTAACATGGACGAGTGCCTCGGATGCGAGACCTGTGTGGAAGTTTGCCCGGAAGGTGCCATAACTGTAACTGAGGTATAATTCTGTCTAAAGAAAACAGACCGTAAGGTTTAATCCATAGGCCTGTTTCCTGTAAAGGAGACAGGCCTATGTTTTTTGGGCCTGCTGCCATAACTTAGTAGAGGGAATCCTCCAAACCCTTTACCACAGATATACTGATGGATTTGAAAAAAGCTCTCCTGCGCTATAAACCCGGGGCATCGGCAAGGACCCATCTGTTTGTTGCAGCCCTGATCTGGAGTGTTGTCGGCTTTTTTTTGCTGATAAACGGTTTTTTCTTAACTTTGCTGCAGGGCAAGTTATGGTATGGAGCACTGGGGCTGATCCTTGGCAGCGCCAAGACATTTTTCATTCTTGACCGGGTGGCCCGGAAAAACGTAAAAAGAATCAAGGAATTTGAGGATAAGGTCTGCATAGGTTCTGTGTATTCCTGGAAAACGTGGATGCTGGTGGGGGCAATGATTATCCTGGGCAGGTTCTTGCGCACCACCGTCCTGCCCGGCGAGGTTGTAGGTCTTATATACACAGCTGTGGGGTGGGGACTTATGCTTGCAAGCAGACTGATGTGGCTGGAATGGAAAAGGACTCCCTGACCATGGAAGCTCTTTCATTTAACAGGGTCGAGATAGACCTCTCCGCCCTGCAGGCCAACTTTATAGGCCTTCAGGAGGCTGTCGGGCAGAAGGTGGAGGTCATGGCTGTTGTTAAGTCGGATGCCTATGGCCATGGCCTGCTTGAATGTGCCCGGGCAATTTACAGGGCCGGCGGCAGAACATTCGGCGTGGCAGAGGTCTGGGAAGGCGTTTTACTGCGCCGGGCAGGTCTGGATAGCGAAATAGTCATACTTCTGGGCGGCAGCCCCGAAACATATGGCGCAATTATCGACCATAAACTGACACCGGTTGTTTATGATGTAGATTTTATAACAGGACTTTCTAATGAGGCCGCCAGGCAGGGTAAGGAAGTAAAGGTGCACCTGAAGGTTGATGTCGGCATGGGCCGGCTGGGTGTCCTGCCGCCCGACGTCGAATCTTATGTGTCGCTGATTAAAAGGCTGCCCGGTATATCCTTGGCAGGCTTGTTGAGTCATTTCCCGGTTGCCGATGAAACCGGGGCGGTTGAGAAGACACGGGAGCAATTGTCATACTTTAAGAATATCCTGGCTGCATTGCAAACAGAAGTAGCGGGGTCCGTTATCGCCCATATAGCCAACTCGGCAGCCCTGATCTATTTTCCCGAAGCCCGTCTGGAAATGATCCGGCCCGGTATCAGCCTCTACGGCTATCTCCCTGATGCTTCCCCGGCGCGGGCAAAGACTGCCGTCCCAACACTGCAATTGCAGCCGGTGATGCGTTTTGTAACCAGGGTGGTCCAGATAAAAGAGCTGGAAGCAGGATGCGGCATAAGCTATGGCCATACTTTTGTGACCCGCCGGAAAAGCAGAATCGCGGTATTGCCTGTCGGTTACGCCGACGGATATATAAGAAAACTTTCCAACAGGGCGGAGGTTTTAATTGGCGGCAGAAGGGCGCCGGTCTGCGGCAGGGTCTGCATGAATGCCACCATGGTAGACATTACAGATCTGCCCCGGGTTCATACCGGCGATGAGGTTGTTCTCATGGGACGGCAGGGTGAAGCGGAAATCAGTGCGGATGAAATTGCCCTGTGGATGGAGACTATCAGTTACGAAGTCCTCTGTTTGTTTGGCTCCTGCAATGACAGGGTATATATAAAGAAATAAACCACCTTCCGTCACGGATTCAAAAGATTCTGAATCCGTGAGCTGTTGTAAGCGCCCGTATATGAGGCAGAATCTGTTCAGCAATGGATTTCCCATGCTGGGCAGATGATAACAAAGTAGACGGGATGCAGACAGCAGCCCCGAAGGGCGGTGTTTTTCTGTCTTGTAGCGCAGGAAACAAATTCTGGCTTGCATTAGAATTAGCTTGATATGACTATTGGAAGCAATGAAATAAACTACTTTCCGTCACGGATTCAGAACAATGATAAAAGAACGTATTAAAGAGCTTCTTGACAGCTATTTTGGCGCCGGTGTAGAGCAGGGTCTGTGGACAGCAGCAGCTGCGGGCACTTATACGGTGGAACTGCCCAAGCTGGCAGCCCATGGTGATTTTTCCACCAATATCGCCATGCTTATAGCCGGTCGGGAAAAGAAAAATCCCCGTGAGCTGGCATCCTTGTTTGCTGAAAAGATGGGGGCGCATGCCGATTTGTTTGCCAGGGTTGAGATTGCAGGCCCGGGATTTATTAATTTCTTTGTCCGGGAGTCGGTCTGGCAGTCTGTGGTGGAGCAGGTCTGCGCCCAGGGCTACGAATATGGCCTTTCCCATGCCGGCCGGCAGAAAAAGGTGCTGGTTGAGTTTGTCAGTGCCAATCCCACAGGGCCATTGTCCATCGGCCACGGCCGCCAGGCCGTCTTGGGTGATGCCATTGCCAGACTGCTTGAGGCTGCGGGATATGCGGTCACGCGTGAATATTACTATAATGACGCCGGCCGCCAGATGCGCGTCCTGGGCGAGTCCACCCGAGCCAGGTATATGGAGCTTCTTGGCCTTAACGCCGAGTTTCCGGAAGATGGCTACCAGGGAGAATACATCTATGATATAGCCAGAAAACTTGTAGCTGAAAAAGGGGATTCTCTCAAAGATGCGGAGGACATCAAGCCATTCAAAGAAAAGGCGGAACAGGAAATATTTGCCAATATAGCTGCAACCCTGGAAAGGCTCGATATACGATTTGACAGTTATTACAACGAGCATTCCCTCTACGAAAAAGGACTGGTCGATGACGTGGTTGCCAGGCTGCGCAGTAAGGGTTTGGCCTATGACCAGGATGGGGCAGTCTGGTTCAAAACCACAGAGTTTGGCCAGGAACAGGACCGTGTCATAATTAAAAGCACGGGCGAACCCACCTACAGGCTTCCTGATATTGCGTATCACAGGGAAAAATTAAAAAGGGGCTTTGATTGGCTGATCAATATCTTCGGTTCGGATCATATTGCTACCGTACCCGATGTCCTGGCAGGACTCAGGGCCCTCGGCTATGATGATTCTAAAGTGACGGTTGTCATTCACCAGTTTGTTACTCTGACCCGTGAAGGCAAACAGGTAAAAATGTCGACAAGAAAGGCGAATTTTGTCACGGTCGATGAGCTTTTTGACGAGGTAGGCCCGGATGTGATCAGGTTTTTCTTTTTAATGCGCAAGGCCGACAGTCAGCTTGAGTTTGATCTTGATCTTGCCACCCGGGAGAGCCAGGAAAATCCGGTATTCTATGTGCAGTATGCCAATGCCCGTTTAAGCAGTATCAAGAAAAAGGCAGAAGAAAGAAATATAAGCCCGAAGCCTCTGGGTGAGGTGTCTCTTGCGAAGTTAAAGCTGCCGGAGGAGCTCAACATGCTCAAGGCGCTTGCCTCATATCCGGAATTAGTTGAAAGTGCAGCCCTTGACCTGGCACCACATCGGATTATCTTTTTCCTCATGGATCTGGCCGGGCAGTTTCACAGTTACTATAACAGCCATCTTGTGATTTCAGACGACCGTGAACTCAGTCAGGCCCGGTTATGGCTAGCTGAAGCACTTCGTATAGTATTCCACAACGGTTTGCGAATAGTCGGCCTTTCCGCACCTGAAACCATGTAGTTTAAAGGCGAAAGGTTCACGGCTTATGGATTTTTCAGCTATAATTTAATATTGCCTGCATACTGTAAGCCCGAGACTTGTTGATCGGTCAGCACAAGGACCAGCGATACCATCGGACAGTAAAACATTCCGATGACCGGGAGATACAAAAAAAATAGAAATTGTGGCCAGGAGCAAAGCAAAGAAAAAAAAGAAAATAAAGTTTGAGCTCACCCCGGCCGGGCTGCTGGTGATCGGGGCCGTTTTATTCTGTATTTTTCTGTGGATGTTTCTTCTTGGCATCTGGGCCGGCCAGTCGATACTTCTTCCTGTTGGCTAGTGTCGGCATGCACACGACCAGCGTGGACTTATGCTGTAGGGGCAACATTCCCCGCCCATGAAGCCAGGTCTTGTCTGCCGTATAGAGTTTCACGGATTACAGAGCTTGACCCTGCCGTCCTCCCGGATTAAGATGGCGCGCCATGAAGAGTTCAAGAGCTTTATTTAATACAGCTTTGAGGAGATTGAGGAAAGACCAGCCATGATCCGCAATGCCCGTATGGGCGACATAAAAAACATTTATAAACTGTTGCAGTACTTTGCAGATAAGGATCTCCTGCTGGGACGGTCACTTAGCTCTTTATATGATCAGCTGAGGGACTTCAGCGTCTTCGTGGAAAAAGAGGATGATGATCCTGACCTGGAAAAACTTGTCGGAGTGTGTGCCCTGCACATATGCTGGGAGAATCTTGCTGAAATAAGATCCCTGGCAGTTATTGACGAGTATCATGGCAAAGGGGTCGGCAGGCAGCTGGTCAACAGGGCCCTGACAGAGGCAGATTCATACGGAATTACAAGGGTATTCACCCTTACCTACCAGCCGAACTTTTTTAGAAAGCTCGGCTTTAAAGATATCGATAAGTCAGAGTTGCCCCACAAGGTCTGGAGTGACTGCATAAATTGCTCAAAGTTTCCCGACTGCAATGAGGAAGCCCTGATCTGGGAAAAAAGCTCATAATATTTTTGCGGGCCGCAGGATTCCCCCTTTTAAGGTATTGGCACGGACCGGAAAAAAAAGGTTATGGTCTTCTTCGCAGTTGCAGGAACAATATCTCAGCCTGCCTTTTCGGGTTTGAGGGACACGCGCAATAATTTTTAAAAGACCGGCTCAAGGTCATAAAATACGGAGTTTTTACTCAATGATAGGTTCTGCATTAACAAAATTATTCGGCAGTAAAAATGAAAGGGTCTTGAAGCAGATCCGGCCGCTGGTTGAGAGGATAAACAGCATTGAGGCCGAAATTAAGGAGTTGGATGATGCAGCCCTGGCAGCAAAAACAGTTGCCTACAAGGAAAGAGTAGCCAAAGGGGAGTCGCTCGATGACCTGCTGCCCGAGGCTTTTGCAGTGACCAGGGAAGCGGCCAGAAGGGTCATAGGCGAAAGACATTATGATGTCCAGCTGATCGGCGGCATAGTCCTGCACCAGGGCAATATTGCTGAAATGAAAACCGGTGAAGGCAAGACCCTGTGTTCAACCCTGGCTGTTTATCTCAATGCCTTATCAGGTAAAGGAGTGCATGTTGTAACTGTCAATGATTACCTGGCCCGGCGTGATGCTGAATGGATGGGCGCCATTTACCGCTTTCTGGGTCTGAGCTTCGGCACCATCCTGCATGAAAAGAATGACCAGGAGCGCCAGGAGGCCTATAACGCCGATGTCACCTATGGCACCAACAATGAGTTCGGTTTTGATTACCTGCGGGACAACATGAAATTCGACATCAAGGATTATTGCCAGCGGGATTTCAACTTTGCCATAGTTGATGAGGTTGACTCCATCTTGATCGATGAGGCGCGAACGCCTCTTATTATCTCCGGCCCGGCTGATATTTCTACGGAGCTCTACAACCTGGTGGATAAGGTTGTGCCCCGTTTTAAGCGGGATGAACATTATAATCTGGATGAAAAATCACGGGCAGTTTCTTTGACCGAAGAGGGTGTGGCCCTGGGTGAGAAACTGCTCAAGGTGGAAAATCTTTACGATCCCAAAAACATTGAATACCTGCACCACTTAAACCAGGCCCTGAAGGCGCACCTACTCTTTCAGCGTGATGTTGACTACCTGGTTAAGGATGGCGAAGTGGTGATCGTGGACGAGTTTACGGGCCGCACAATGCCGGGCCGCCGTTACAGTGATGGCCTGCACCAGGCCCTGGAGGCAAAGGAAGGCGTCAAGATTGAGCGCGAAAATCAGACCCTGGCCTCCATTACCTTTCAGAACTACTTCCGTCTTTATGACAAGCTTTCCGGCATGACAGGTACGGCAGATACGGAAGCTGCGGAATTCAAGAAAATTTACGATCTTGATGTGGTCATAATCCCTACCCATAAGAATATGATCCGTATTGACTATCCGGATGTGATCTACAAGAATGTGCCGGCTAAATACAAGGCCGTGGTGCGTGAGATTAAAGAGCTTCATCAAAAGGGACAGCCTGTGCTTGTGGGCACTATTTCCATAGATATTTCCGAAAAGATATCCAATATGCTCAAAAAAGAAGGGATCAAGCATTCTGTGCTCAATGCAAAACATCATGAGAAAGAAGCTGAAATTATAGCTGAAGCGGGCCAGAGGAGCAGGGTTACCATTGCCACCAATATGGCGGGAAGGGGAACGGACATCAAGCTTGGTGAAGGCATCCCTGACCTGGGCGGCCTGCATATTCTCGGCACCAGCCGCCATGAGTCCCGGCGCATTGACAACCAGCTCCGTGGCCGCTCTGGAAGACAGGGGGATCCTGGTTCTTCCCGCTTTTATCTTTCCCTGGAGGATGACCTGCTACGCATTTTCGGCTCGGACAGGATTTCCGGCATACTTGACAAGCTTGGCATGGACGAGGATGAGCCCATTGAGCATAACATGATCAGTCGCGCCATAGAAAACGCCCAGAAAAAGGTGGAGGGCCACAACTTTGATATCCGTAAACATCTGCTTGAATATGATGATGTCATGAACAAGCAGCGGGAGGTTATTTACCAGCAGCGGCGTGAAGCGCTTGAAGGTAAGAATATCAAACCCATCATTGATGAGATCATCACCGAAGAGATGGAAGCCGTAGCAGCAGAATTTGTGCAGCAGAAAGTGTTGTCGCAGGATTGGGACTGGAAGGGCATTAATGAACGGCTTACGGGAATCCTAGGTCTTACCCCCGAATGGGGTGATGCGGACAGGCAGGATTTGGATCATGATAAGTTTGTTGACAAGTTGCTGCAAATTGCCCGGCAGGCCTATGCAGACCAGGAGGAACGTATTGGCCATGAAGGCATGCGTTACCTTGAACGGGTAATTTTTCTGCAGATGGTTGATACATATTGGAAAGAACACCTGCTCAATATGGATCATCTGAAGGAAGGTATCGGGCTACGCGGCTATGGCCAGAAAAATCCCCTCAATGAGTATAAACGGGAAGGTTTTGAAATGTTTGCCAACATGATTGAAACCGTGAAACAGAAGACATTGACAACGCTGTTCCGCATCCAGATTGCCAGCGATGAGGATGTTGACCGTGAGGCCCTGGAGAAGAAAAAGCGGCAGCAGGCTGAGATGCGTTTAAGCAGGGGCGGGCAGGAAGCTGCAGCTTCCCAGCAGCAGCCCTTGAAAAGGGAAGGCGATAAGGTGGGCCGGAATGATCCGTGTCCCTGCGGCAGTGGCAAGAAGTATAAAAAATGCTGCGGCAGGCTAAAATAATCCGGTGCAAATGTTGTAGATTTTTATAGAGAAGCAAGCATTGATCATAAAGGGTTTTACATATTCTGCCGTAGCCGCCGGGATCAGGAAAAAAGACCGGCTGGATCTCGGCCTCATATTTTCTGAAGAACCTGCTGCAGCTGCCGGCGTTTTTACAACCAGCAGGGTAAAGGCGGCCCCGGTATTGCTTGACCTTGAGCGCTTGGAAAGGGGCAGGGCCCAGGCAATCCTGGTAAACAGCGGTGTGGCCAATGCCTGTACCGGTAAGAATGGTATGCAGGCGGCCCGAAACGCATCGGCTCTGGCTGCCGCAGCCCTGAATATTGATGAAAATCTCGTGCAATTGGCTTCCACAGGGGTTATCGGAGAGCAGCTGTCCGTTGCAAAACTGGCAGCCTCCATGGATGAACTCGTTGCCGGTTTATCACCGGGCGCCTACAATGATGTTGCCCGAGCCATCATGACCACGGATACAGTTCCCAAAACCGCTGACCGGACCTGCACCATTGACGGGAGTTGTGTAACCCTTTTCGGTATGGCCAAAGGATCAGGCATGATCATGCCCGACATGGCCACCATGCTCTGCTTTGTCATGACCGATGGGCATATCACGGCTGAAATGCTGCAGCATTTCCTGTCACGGGCAGTACAGCAATCCTTTAATCGTATCACCGTTGACGGCGACACGAGCACAAATGACACTGTCCTGGCCCTGGCAAGCGGCATGTCAGGCAATGCCATCATAGATGCAGCTGATACGGGGGCGGCAGAAGTTTTCGGGGCAGCCCTGACTGACTTATTAAGGGACCTGGCCCTGCAGATCGTTGCCGATGGCGAAGGGGCCACGAAAATTGTGACGGTGAAGGTCATTAATGCTGCCAGCCAAAAGGATGCGGACCAGGCGGCCCGGACAATTGCCAATTCACCCCTGGTCAAAACCGCCTTTTTCGGGGAGGATGCCAACTGGGGCAGGATAATCGCGGCCCTCGGGCGCTCCGGAGTAGCATTTGAGCAAGAGAGCGTCGACATCGCTTTTGATAATGTGCTGTTGGTGCAGGATGGTTTGGCATTAGGAGCAGCAGCAGAAGCCAAGGCAACAGAGGTTCTGAAACACAAGAGTTTTACCGTGACCGTCGACCTGAAAAACGGCAGGGAAGCAGGAGAGATCTATACCTGCGATCTGTCCATCGATTACATCAAGATCAATGCCGATTACCGCAGCTGATTAAAAGGCATTGCCAGGTGCTATTTTCTTGAAGCTATACCCCTTCGTGTATATTATATAAAAAAATGGTGCAGTTCTGTATCTTAACATCAGGGAGGTGGTATCATGGCCGTTGAAAACAAGAAAGTCTGCCCGGAGTGCAATGGGGAAAAAAAGATTGCCGGAACCTGCGTCTGCGACATGGAGTGGCGGGGCAGCCAGAAAGATGATGAATGGATTGACTGCCAGTGCACCGACGAGGATATCTGTCCAATGTGCCAGGGGACAGGTTATGTTTCAGGCGATTAGGATGACCGGCTGCCTGACAATTTACAGGATTGCAAATTGATCGATCGATTAAAGGCCGGTGAGAGTTTGCCGTGAAAGGGTAAGTGCGCTCTTTTCTACTTATGTGCTTGATGCTTCCAGTTTTCTGATCCCTGTTCTGATAAAAAAGAGGGCCAGGAAAAGGGAGATGGCAATAGAGGCAATTATCCAAGCACTCAACGTCAGCAGTTGACTGGCCGGCATAATCCCATAGCGCAGCCAACTCCGCATGAGCCTGTAGACCGGAGATACCCCCAGGAAAATAATTGCCATTTCAAAGGCAATTGCAGTGAAAAGAAAAAGGATCGCACCTATTCCACCCAGGGCCGCAGCCCTGTTTTCTGCCTTGAAGTCAGCGTAGATAGCCCCAAAGCCCAGTGCCATAGCCAGCACAGTCCATGTTATAATCAGGCCGGTAATCACCGAGATCCACCACATGGGTCCTGCGATATTGAGGAGACGGTTGGAAACGACCAGCAGGATCAGGGCAAGCCCTGTAAAAGGTACAACATAAAAAAGATACTTGTGCATGATATACCTGGAAGTCGGGAGCGGTGAACTCATGATAATATAGAATGAACCCCCTTCGGCGCCAATGGAAGGGTAGACAAACCGGGCCGCCAGGGAGGCCACGACAAAGCCGGTCAGGCCGATATTAAGAAATGATATGAGGTTGGTAACATATTCTTCCTCAAACAGGGAGCGTTCCACAGGGAGCACTTTGAAGTTATAGAGGTAGACAACAACCAGGGCCGCAATCATGAAAAGCTGTGACCATTCGGCCGAGTCCCGCAAAAACAGCTTGGACTCTTTCAGAAACATCCATGAGAGTGGACTGCGCCGGTATTTACTGCTGCTGGAAAACATGCGGTAGCCGCCAAAGGACTCCTGTGACTTTGTGAATCCTGAGAGAAACCAGCGCTCCATGGCCCATTCGCCGATAAGAAAAAGGGTTATGGGGGTAATGATGATCAGAGCGGCAACAAGAAAGTCAATTTCCCGGTCCATGAGATAGTAGGAAAGCAGGTTTGAGGCCCAGGCCGCTGGTATATAAGGGGCCGCCGGGGTGGCAAGGGATGAGAGGTAGTCAATGAAGTGACTGTACTGATCCGGATTGACCAGGTCTTCCGGCCGCATAAGACGGAAGATGAGATAAATGAAGATGCCAAAACATATTGACAGGTAAAGGATGATATCCTTGGTGCGTTTGGCAGGAAAAAGGTTGATAAGCACGACCGTCAATCCCATACCGAAAGTGGTAGCCGTGGCGGCGGTGGCAAGTATCGCCCCCACCATGAGGGGCCAGTAGAGCATACCGGCCTCAAAAACTTTGCCATAGGCCGCAAAAACCGGGATTGAAAAGACGATCATCATCCATGAGGTGTATAGGGATGTTGTAACGTAGCGCATGAAAAAAATATCGGATTTTGCAACCGGCGAGGCAAAGATGATCTCGTTGTCCTGGGAAAGGAAGAGGGTTGATACCGCAGAGACCATGCAGGAAAAGACCAGCAGGGCAAACATGGTTATCCAGGCCATCTGGAATATTTTCAGACTGAGAATTATACCAAGTTCGTTCTGGCTGTGAAAATAGGTGACAACCTTAACCCCAAGACTATACAATACGAGGCATACTGCCAGGCTGAAAACCAGCACCACGAATGTCCTGAATGGCAGCCTGTTTCCTGGGAAAAACCTGTTCCTGGCGGAGTACACAAGGGGCTGCAAAAGTGTTTTTTTCTGGGAAGCCTGCATCGCTTTAATGTTTCTTTACCCGGACCGCAGGGCCGCTATTATATCCTGCAGTTCATAGGCCCCGGTAAGTTCCAGGAATATTTCCTCAAGATCTGAATGTTCCAACCGGGCCTCACGCTGCAGATCTTTCAGGTTGCCGACTGCACGCAGGCTGCCATTTAAAATGATCCCGATCCGGTCGCAAAGCTCTTCGGCAATTTCCAGGGAATGGGTAGAAAGAAAAACTGAGGCGCCCCTGGCAGCATGATTCTTAAATAATTCTTTTACAATACGTCCACTTTTCGGATCAAGACCTACCATGGGCTCATCCACTACGATCAGGGGAGGCTCGAGCATAAATATACTGGTGATGATCAGCTTCTGCCGCATTCCGTGTGAATAACTCTCAATAAGATGGTGGCGCCAGTCTTCAAGGTCAAAAAGTTTGAGGAGGTGCTCGGTATTTTTGGAAAAGGTTTCAGGTGCCAGGTTATAGAGACTGGCAATGAAACGGAGGAATTCAAACCCGGTTAGTTTTTCGAACAGGTATGGGCGGTCTGGTATATACCCTGTATCCTGCTTGCATTTTTGGGGTTCAAGTGCCAGGCTGCGGTTGTTAATGGATATCCGGCCCTGATCGGGCTGTAAAAGGCCGGCTATCATTTTAATTGTAGTGGTTTTGCCGGCCCCGTTTGGTCCCAGGAAACCAAAGATCTCGCCGTTCTTGACGTTCAGGCTAATATTGTCAACTGCAGTAAATTTGCCGAATTTCTTTGTCAGTTGGTCAATGACAAGAATATGGCCCGCATTATTTTTTTCAGACAATGTCTTACTCTTTGTATTTTTTTGTTGATCCATGATCATGACAAGTACCCGAGCCCCTGAGTAGAAAAGCGCAGACATCTGGTTCCGGTGAAAAGGTGCTGATCCGGTTGCTTCTGTTCCCCTGTGCGGGGGATATCCCGCAGGTCAGGCTGTGCCGGCGCTGATAGCGGCGGGTTGTTTGGTCAGTTTTGCCTGTCATCTGCAATTTCAACCTGCAATTTCCCAATCAAGGCTGCTATTTTTACCTGCTCATTTGTTTCCCCTTCGACAAATTTTATGTGGCTTAAATCGGCCGGGAATTGATTTTTAGTTGTATCCAGAGAGTACCAGCTGGTGTCAAGGCAGACCTCGTTCCAGGCATGGTAATAAAATGCCCCTTCAAAAAAAGTCACCCCGGCAACTACCCGTGTAGGTATGTCAAGGTTTCTGGCCAGAGCGGCAAAAAGTGCCGCATGCTCGTTGCAGTCGCCCATCTTTGTGCTCAGCGTGGTGAGGGCATCCGGGATACCAAGGACAGGCCTTTTTTCAAGATTTTCAAAAACCCAGGCAGACAGGATTTCAACCCGTTCAAGATCGCTGGCAGCACTTATCGTCAGGTCCCGGGCCAGGCCGGTGATAACCTTGTTTTTTGTCTGAATATATGGTGTTGAAGCAAGTTCTTCCCGGTAGCCGCTGCAGGCTTCTGCACCTGAGTCTGGCAGGGTTTCAAGGTTGACCGTGAGAATGTCCCGGTCAAGACTCTGACGGTCCTTGTCCAGGTCAAAAGTCGTATCTGCCGGCAGAGTCAGGCGATATCGCATCAGGCTGCGCCCGGAAAGATCCAAACTGCCGCCCGGCAACGGAATGGCGACGCTGCTTAAAATCTCCCGGCCTTTCACGTTAATAGCAGTGGCTTTGAATTCCGGTTCGGAGATAAATACAAAGCCGGCCGGCGATTCTTCCTTAATGACTTTGCCATCGTCATCCAGCCAGCTGTTAATCCTGATCCCTGAAAATGTCTCGATAAAATGATGCAGGTTATATATGCGGTTCTTGACAAGTGTTTTCTTGTATCCCTTGTATTCCATTACGGTGTCTTTGCCGGAGAGTGAAATCGGGTCAAAATAGGGAATTTTCAGCTTGTCACCCGGCATCATCCCCTGCTTCAGGAGGTAGGAGCGCCTGTTTGTCGAAAGAAAAGGCGGTTTTTGCAGACGAATTACGTCGGCAACAGTTTCCTTGCCGGTTGTAAACGAGAAATGAACCTCCCGGCCTTCCACTTTGCCTTCTGCGTCCATTTTGTAAAAAGGGGAGGTGAAGTGAAAGTTGAAATCCTTCAGCAGCATATCCCGGCTCAGGGTTGCCCTGATCCTCATGTCAACCGGATGGGACTCATCGAGGATATTCAAATACAGGAAGGCATCCTGGTAAAGGATATATTCTTCTGATCCGGATTCGGTCAACCTGTTCTTCACAAACCCGATCCTTTCGTTTTGGAAGTAGATGCCGGCAAAGCTTTCTTCTTTGCCGCGCTTGAGGATCTGCTCCTCACGGACTTCTACACTTCTGATAAAATAATCGCGTTTGAGCAGGGCACCGAAGAGAGCGATCCAGAGAATTATAAAAAAAATGCGGATTGAATGTTTGGAAAAAGTCAATGAAGCCTACCTTTAAAGTGAAAACAATTAACCGAGCAAGACATTTCTAAGGTAAGCATTGCCTGGATACCAATCAACCGCATTGCAGGGTCCGACTCAGTTGACACAGGAAGCAGAACCAGGTCTCAACCGACAATCCACACAGCGGTATTGACACTCATTGCCACAACTTTCTCCGTAACACTGCCGAAAACACCCTTGACGATTTCCTTGTCACGGCGCCCCATTACAATAGTGCCAAAGTCATCAATCAGGGCCTGGCGGACGATCTGCCGGCTCGGGTACATGCCTTTTTTCGTTTCAAGCCTGTGGATACGTTCCGGCGGGAAGCCACTGTTGATAAGCATCTGGCGCGGGGCAAGAAAATAAAGATCATCATTGTTGCGGTGTTCCTGGCACCACTCCCCGGATAGGAAACGGTTGCAATATCCAAGGCTGAGGTCCTGTTTCTGGGCAAACATGGCAGCGGAATGGAATAGTGTAACCTCTGCGTAGGGATTGTCTTTCAGGATAAAACATAGATGATCAACAGCCTGGAGGGTAAAGTGGGAACCATCCACAGGAACCAGGAACTTGCGGGAGTCTACCTGTCCGTCGACGATCCAGATCGGCACATCATGGCATTTTTCAAACATGGTACTGGAAACACTGCCCATGATGAGTTCTTCCAGCTTGGACACACCGCGCCGCCCCAGGACCAGCGCGTCGAACATGCCTTTCCTGGCAACGTTCAATACCTCGTCGGCCGGGTTTGTCCGGGATATCTTGACCTCTGTAGTTACCTGTTTTGGTCCAATACCGTTGCGTTTAAGCCTTTCCACCGCCTGGTGCAGGAATTTTTTGGCAGCAGCATAACGCTTTTGTTCTTCAGGGCGCAGCGAGCTCATCAGTTCCAGCTCGTCAAGCCATTCGCTAGCGGTTTCCGAAGGGGTACAGGTTACAACACTGAGCAGGTGCAGGCGGATATCATCCAGGTGGGCGAAAAGCTGTTCCAGGTAATGCAGGGTATTGTAACTGTAAACCGAAGAATCAACAGCAATAAGAAGTTTT
>Ga0209536_100005839_pt1 | contig 19017 bp, 16 predicted proteins | sample DeeMarSeWOR28_12_FD_187461 | JGI IMG/M metagenome (GOLD analysis project Ga0209536, IMG submission 187461) | Marine sediment microbial communities from White Oak River estuary, North Carolina - WOR-2-8_12 (SPAdes) (version 2) | ecosystem: Environmental > Aquatic > Marine > Intertidal zone >... | reverse complement strand
TGCTCCTTTCTGAGGGCGAGAGTCCCATCTGTTTAATGACTGTGCATGCGGCCAAGGGTCTGGAATTTCCCATGGTTATGATTCCGGACCTGAACCGCCGGCCGCCCTTGAGGAGTCAGGTGGGTAAGCCCATTCGCCTCTATGCGTCGGAAGGAGGCCGGCCCGGAGACTGGAACTACAAGGAGGGAGAAATCCCCATATGGCCCATTGAGATCCCTGAGTTGGACTACCGGAAATCCCTTAGCCCCTTGGGCTATCTTCTTACCAGGAGAGACAGACTGGAGAATATGGCGGAGAACAGACGGGTTTTCTACGTGGGCTGTTCAAGAACCATGAATCATCTCGTCTTAATCGGACATATGGGAAAAAACATGGCGGCGAGGGGGAGGGGACCGCTCTCCACCGAGGATTATCGGGAAAGGGCCACGCTCATGGACCTGCTGGATGACATTTATCAATTTGATGTCAACTTCCCCCGGGAACAGTCGAGTTTTTTTGAAGGGAACGCCAGCGTTCCCACCGTCATTTGGAGAGAACCTGAACCCAAGATGTTTAGGGGTGTCCAATATGGGGGGGAAAAACTGACGCAAAGGCGGTTTGGAGATTATGATGAGGCAATCAGAAAGATTGATCTCAGCGAAGCGGTCAGATCGGCGTCCTATTATCAATTTAGTTTTAAATCCATCCGGATGTTCAAGACGTGTCCTGTCATGTTTTACTACAGCGTCATATTGGGCCTTAAAGGGGATTACCTGAAGGTTTCAGGTTCAAGGGGAGAGGGTAAAGGCGTGGAAAAGAATGTCCTGGAAGGAGAGGATGAGCGAGACTATTATACCTCTAAAGAAGCCCTGTATATGGGAAACGTTATCCATAGATACCTTGAGAGACACTCCTTTGGTGATCCATTGGACGTGGATCTTCTGAATAGTGTTTGTGGCCGGTTGGCTCAATCGCATCTGCCTGGTCATAGCCTCCATGTGGAGACCTTGAGTGTTCTGCGGGAAAAGGCACTGAAGCACCTGGAGACCACGATTAGCGACCAACAGCTTCTCAGAATTCTGGGCGCGCAGAATGAGTATGCGGAGGTTCCGTTCCTTTTTACCGTTTATGAAGGATGTGAATTTAGGGGAACCATAGATAGGCTGGTTAAAGACCAGGACAAAGGGCAATGGGTTATTCTGGACTGGAAGAGTAATGACCTGGAGAAAAAGGATCCTAATCGAGTGATGGAGGAGAATGATTACAATCTTCAACTCGCCTGCTACAAATGGGCCGTAGAGCACATCTTGGATGAAGAGGTGGGTGAGCTTTATATTTACTTTACAGGTGGGGCTAAACTGATTAAAAGCCATTGGGGGGGAAACCCGGCCCACATTGTCGAAGAGATGGTGCAAGCGGTGAAGAAATACGAGGCGGATCACAATCGATGGGTCCAAGATCTGAAGGATATTAAAAAAGGGGGTAAAGATTGCGCCTATTGTGACTATGAAAGATTATGCAGGGCGGTAGATCAATAGAGTGCGGTAAACCGTCACGACCCTTCGTGTCATTTTGGCCCCCGGCTTTCAGGGCCTATCGCAATTCAACCAAAATGTCATTCCGGGCGAGCCCCGCAAGCGTGCCCCTGATTCGATATGTGGTTGGGCGAGACCCGGAATCCAGAAAAATCGCGGGAACTCAAATCATTCTGGATCCCGGCTCGCATCCCGCTACGCGGGATTTGGCCGGGATGACGAATTACAAAACAGTATTTATAGGTAGGAGCACGGGATGGCGGAGAGAAAGATAAGGATTTTGCTCGGGAGACTGGGTGAGGGCCATAAAGAAGCGCTCCTCAATCTGGCCAAGAGTTTGGGAGATGCAGGTTTTGAGGTTATCTACACAGAATTGCAGGAGCCGGAGGCCCTGGTTAATTCCGCCTTACAAGAATCAGTGGATCATATTGGGATCACCACGCTGCCTGGCGCTGATATTGATGCATTTGCAGAGTTAAGGAGAATTTTGAAGGAGGAGGCCTCAGAGCATATAACGATCACAGCGGGCGGGATTTTAGACGAGGAGGATATCCCCAAGATAAAGGCCATGGGCGTGATGGAGTTCTTCCCAAAGGGGACATCCTTGAGGGACCTGACCTCGTGGGCAAGGGAGCACATCAAATCATAAAAAAACCACTCCCTCGCAAAGAGGAAGTGGTTTTCTTGGTCAAGTCGTTATCGCTACTTTTTCTCCACCTCACCCGTAGCCGCACCGTGCAGCTTTATTTCCACTTTCTCTTCCAGGTTCTGGTAGTAATCCTGAAGTATGGCAACCACCTCGGGACGGGAGAATTCGGCAGGGAGGTCGCCACCCTCTGAGAGGGTCTTCCTGACCATGGTCCCGGAAAGGAGAAGCCTGTCGTCTTTTCCATGGGGGCAGGTCCTCATGGAGGCCATCCCGCCGCATTTATAGCAGTGAAAGGTCCAGTCAATATTCAGGTTCTGACATTTGAGACCACCTTCGGGGATCTGATCAAAAATCTTTTGCGCGTCAAAGGGGCCATAATAATCACCCACACCCGCATGGTCACGACCAATAATCATGTGGCTGCAGCCGTAGTTCTGGCGGAAGCAGGCGTGGAGCAAGGCCTCTCTCGGCCCCGCATACCTCATCTCCATCGGATAACCGCCCTGGACCACGGTGCCTTTCACAAAATAGTTATCTACGAGTGCCTGGATGGCCTTCAGGCGGGTATCGGCGGGAATGTCACCCGCTTTCAACTTGCCTACCAACTGATGTATATACACACCATCCATGACCTCCACCGCAATCTTGGCCAGGAACTCGTGGGATCGATGCATGGGGTTCCGAAGCTGCAAAGCGGCAACCCGCTTCCATCCCAGATCCTCAAAGATTTTACGGGACTCGGTAGGCCTCTGATAAAGGCCTTTAAATTGCTTGGGGTAATAACTCTCGCTCAAGACCTTCACAGGCCCGGCCAGATTGTATTTGCCCTGGGCCATGACTTTTTCTACACCTGGATGCTCCGTGTCTGTGGTGGTAAACACGGCCTTACATTCGTGCTCCTTATCAATGGTATACTTCTCAGAGACCTGCATGGTGGCGATGGTTGTACCTGTCTCGTCATCTACCAGGGCCAATTCATCACCCTCTTTTACCTCTTCATCATCCGTGGAGAGCGTGATAGGAATGGGCCAAAAGGTGCCATCGGCCATGGTAAACTTATCGCAGACTCCCTGCCAGTCTGCCTTTGTCATAAAACCGGTCAGTGGCGTAAAAGCCCCGATCCCCATCATGATCAGGTCTGAAGCCTCCCGAGATGTGATTCGAATCTGTTTGAGGGACTTGGCCCTCTCCGTCTCGGCCTTGAGTTCAGCCCCCTCCAATAGAAGCGGTATGAGCCTCTCTTCTTTGCCGTGTGGAACGATTAGGTCTGACATGCCGTTACCTCCTTCTTTTGATATCGTTTTGTGGGTCCAACAGGACCAAAACCCTGCCTTAGTTGCTGATAATTATGAAAATTTCCCATTTTGTGAATTTAGGAACAAGAAGAATCTTTATAACCTATTCCCAGGACCTGTCAAGTAAAAAGCAAACAAAAAAAAGAGCTAGGAACACCCTCTTTCCAACTTAATCTCAGAATCCCACTCATTTCCCTCCCTTGAAAGGCTGTGCCGCAATACACAAGAGCGTTCAGTCTTTTGCTGTCATGCCGGACTTGATCCGGCATCCAGTAACGGAATGCTTTGATAAAGCACTAGATTCCGGGTCTCGCCCAACATCATTGGGCTCGCCCGGAATGACAGTTTTGACAAATTGCGATACGGTCTCTCGAAGGGGAGGGGTTGTCTAGGTAAGTTTCAGATGTGCCTCGTGTTCAAACCCGGGGAGTTTCACTCACATGCATCTTGATGGTGGGATACTTTTTTAGGTTGACCCCCTGAACGCAAACTGCTAATAGGTTCAAATAGAGCGCTTCCCTCAGCCTGAAGGGATGTTGTCTTATGGATTTTGAGGTGTGGACGACCTGATCATTGCAAGGCGTGTCATCCTTTAATGACACCAAGTGGGCTGAGACGGGCAACCTTTTTGGCCAGGTCTGCTTGGTGGACGACTTCTACGACCTGAGAGACATCCTTATAGGCTTCGGGCATTTCTTCCTTAAGTGTTCTTTTGCCCCTGGACTGCACAAAAATCCCTTTGTCTTCCAGTTCACGATGTATGGCTCTTCCCTTCGCCATCTTTACGGCCTTATTGCGGCTTAAAACGCGGCCAGCTCCATGACAGGTTGAGCCGAAGCTCTGTTCCATGGCCCCTTGGGCACCAGCAAGGACAAAAGAATGGGTTCCCATATCTCCGGGGATAAGGACCGGCTGACCAGCGTGACGGTAGATTTCAGGCACCTTTGGGTGCCCGGGTGGTAACGAGCGGGTGGCACCCTTCCGGTGAACGCAGACTGGTATCTCGTCTCCCTCCACCTTGTGAAGCTCTTTTTTGGCAATATTGTGACATACGTCGTAAAGGAGTTCCATACCCAGGTCCTGAGGGCTGATGGAGAGGGTGGCAAGAAGCGTCTCGTAAGCCAAGTGCATTAGGATCTGACGATTTGCCCAGGCATAATTGGCGGCACAGGCCATGCCGGCCAAATACCGGCGTGCCACATCCGAGTTCAGATGGGCACAGGCCAATTGCCTGTCAGGTAATTGAAGGCCTTCGACCGACACATGTTTGCCCATCTGTTTGAGGAAATCATCGCAGATTTGGTGGCCGAATCCCCTGGAGCCCGAATGGACCATAACAGTGACTTGCCCCTCGTAAAGATGAAAGTCTTGAGCTAACTGGGGGTCATAAATCTGGTCCACCACCTGGATTTCAAGAAAGTGATTTCCTGACCCGAGTGTACCCAACTCGTCAATTCCCCTTTTAAGGGCCCTCTCGCTCAGGACTGAGGGATCTGCGCCATCCATAGTGCCATTGTCTTCGGTCCTTTCCAGGTCCTCGGGTTGACCGTAGCCGTTCTTTACGGCCCATGCAGAACCTTCTACAGAGACCTTGCGTTCATCGGCCTTTGAGAGGCGAATGGAACCTCTCGAGCCCACGCCGGCAGGAATGTTTCTGAACAGTGCCGAAACGAGTGTCTTTAGCATAGGCCTAATTTCCTCGGCCCTTAGTCGGGTCGTCATGATACGGCACCCGCAGTTGATGTCGTATCCAACACCCCCGGGCGAGACGATGCCTTCTTCCATGTCAAAGGCCGCCACACCCCCGATGGGAAAGCCGTAGCCCCAATGTATGTCGGGCATGGCGAGGGAGTGTTTCACGATACCCGGCAGGGTGGCCACATTGGCCACTTGGACAAGGCTCTGATCTTTTTGAATCGCTCTTATAAGTTCTGGACTTGAAAAGATTAGACCGGGCACGCGCATGTCACCGGCTTTAGGGATGAGCCACCGGTATTCGTCCATTTTTTGCAGTTTGATTTCCATTGGAGAACCTACACGTCGAAGATCACTTTGGCCTCCCAGCCATTCCCTATTTCCGTGACTTCGATGTGATGATATGTGACCGCTTTTATCTCTCTCAGGGTTTCATGAATCTCGGGTTCGAACGGAACGGTTTCCAGGGTAGCATCAAGATGGGAGGAGGAGACAGATCCCATACGGATTGAGGTGACAACGAGATTTTCACCTGAAAATAGATAGAGGATCTCACCCAACCACCGAACCATAAGGTCGGCCAGGTCTTCACCCGAGACAGAGATCTTCATGGAATGGGTTTTGTTGGGAATTTCAGCTTTCACCATGAGGTGCATGAGCGCCCTTCCAGCACCTTCAAAGAGATCTTTCAGATCGGTTCCGTATACTCTCATGCCCAGATCCGCTGTATGATCCAAAAGGGTATAATCCGGGGCCGTCGTACTCATAACACCATCATTCAGAAGTTGCTGCGTTCTCAAATCCCATTGTACTTCTGAAAGTATGGATTGTCAAAACGAACCTTGGGCTCCATGAACCGACTTGATTGGTCCAACTCAGGCAAGCCGAATAGAAATAAATAGAGTAGTCTGGCCCGGAGCACTAGGTTTTGGGATAACGAATAACAAACACTTGCCCTTTGAAATCCGTCGCAGACGGCCATTTCATTGGGGACAAGCAACACACTAATGAGCGGTTTTGCCCGGTTGGGGGAGGAGGAACAAGGATAATGGATTGTGTCTTTTGCGGGAATGTGGTCACTATTGAGGGGAAGGTGAGCAGGCAGGATACCTGTCCCCATTGCGATCGAGATCTCCGCTGTTGTAAGCAATGCAATTTTTACGACCAAAACGCCTACAATGAATGCAAGGAAGTCTCTGCCGAACGCATTCTCGATAAGGAGAGGGCCAATCTCTGCGACTACTATGTCCCGCGGGGCGCCAAGGGGGCAAGTGGCAGAAGTGGTAGCCGCAACAGGGCCAAAGAGGCCAAAGACGCGCTGGAGGCCCTGTTCAAAAAGAAGTGAAGCTTTCCGCGCCCTGCGGAAACGAAGTGCATTTGTCCGCCTCGGGCGAGGATCCCGTCTCAAAGGGGGCGGGACAAGGTGCTCTAGAGGTCCTGTGAGCAAGGGTGTATGACGACACATTCTGGATGATTCTGATGTGAGGGATCGGAAAAAATGCATGCCTCATGGCATCATTCGTGTTAAACTGAAAAAAAATGGAAAACAGGAAATAGAGACCTGGAAAACGAAAGGTGAGAGATGACAACTGAGTCCTATTTTGAATCCATAGAACAAGTGGCAGAGGAACTGGCCGCTGCCCATTATATTGCGGATCGTGCGTTGGCTACCGTTCTCTTCCTTGCCCATCGCCTTCAGAAGCCCGTCTTTCTGGAGGGTGAGCCTGGCGTAGGTAAGACCGAGGTGGGGATTGTCATGGCCTCCCTGTTTAATACCCAACTTATACGCCTACAATGCTACGAAGGCCTCGATGCCTCTACAGCCCTGTATGAGTGGAATTATCCCAAGCAACTCTTACACATCAGACTTGAGGAACAGAAAAAGACAGGGAAAGAAGAGATAGAGCGTCTCATATATGGTGAGGAATTTCTGATCAAACGCCCTCTTCTGGAGGCCATTCTCAGTTCTAATGAAAAGGCGCCTGTTCTTTTGATCGACGAAATAGACAGGTCGGACGAGGAATTCGAGGCCTTCTTGTTAGAGGTCCTTTCCGATTTTCAGATCACCATTCCTGAAATAGGGACCCTAAAGGCGAACCAGAAGCCCATGGTCGTTGTGACTTCCAATAGAACCCGGGACGTTCACGATGCGCTCAAAAGGCGGTGTCTTTACCATTGGATCGATTATCCCTCCTTTGACAAGGAGTACAGGATCGTGACCACCCGTGTCCCAAAAATCGAAGCAAAGCTTGCAAAGCAGGTGACCCACTTCATGCAGCAGATAAGGAGCCTTGATTTTTTCAAAAAGCCGGGTGTTTCAGAGACCCTCGATTGGGCCATGGCCTTAATAAATATGCAGAGGAAATACCTGGATGAAGAGGTGGTGAGGGAAACACTCGGGTGTATCCTCAAATATCAGGACGATATCAAAAGATTTACAGCGGAGATCTGGGCGGACCAGGAAAGACGGGCCGAATATCTTGGAACAGCGCCATAATTATGGATAATCAAAGTCTCACATGCGAAGTCATATCCTTTTCCACCTTCCTGAAAGATCGTGGGTTCAAGATCTTTTCGTCCAATGTTATGGACTCGCTCAAAAGCATGGAAGAGATAGATATCTCGGATAGAGAGGACTTCTTCCATGTGCTTCGGACCAATCTGGTCACATCGGACGTGGAATGGGAGTTGTTTGAGGGGCTATTTGAGGAATACTGGCAGGGGATTGAGAGCGAGGAAGAGGAAGAGGGGAGTGAAATTCCTCAGGCACAGCCAGAATATGGAGAAGATGCTGGTGCGGAGCTCTTGCAGGAAGTGCAACGCGAACAGGATGAGGGCGGGGAGGAAGATGCCTGCAGGGAGGAGCCCACTGAACAGGCGACCTACAGTCCGGTGGCAAGACTAGAGAGGAAGAATCTTGCCCATTTCCAAAAAGCGGATGTGCAAATCGCCCAGCTCATTCTCAAGAACATGTTATCTCCTTTCAGGCTTACAACGACACGTCGATTCAAGGGATCAAAGAGGCCGGGGGATATGGATTTTCGCCGCATCATGAAAAAGAGCCTTAAACTGGGTGGCATGCCTTTGGAGTTGTTTTACAAGAAAAAAAAGAAGAGGCTGAAGCGGTTGGTCATCTTGGTGGATGTGAGTGGTTCGATGGATCGCTACGCCCGTTTCGTGACGCCCTTTATCATGGGACTGAAAGGGGTGGGGTCTAAGGCTGAGATGTTTGTCTTTTCCACCTCCCTGACGCCCATTACGCCTTTTGTAAGACGGTTTGACTTGGATAAGGCCCTGGAGCGGATTTCCGAAGAAGTTCCCGATTGGTCAGGGGGGACGAGAATCGGTTATTCCCTGCATCAGTTCAATCAGGGGTATGCCCAAAGACTTCTCAGCAAGCGAACTGTGGTGGTTATATTGAGTGACGGTTGGGATCTGGGCGGAAAGGAGCCTTTGAGAAGAGAGATGGAGTTCTTGAGCCAGAAGGCCTATTGCATCATCTGGTTAAATCCCGTGGCAGGAGATATGGAATACAAGCCCATCTGCCAGGGGATGCAAACGGCACTTCCCTATGTGGACTATTTCCTGGCGGCTGACAGCCTGGAAAGCCTCAAAAAGGTGGGTCGGACACTTTCTCGCGTCATGGCCCACTGAGAAAGACCTGGCGTTAACGCAGGAGTCGATGACTGCCGGTACGTGAACAAACATTTGTGTTATCGCTATCTGTCCACGCTCCAAAATTCGAAATTCGAAATACCAAATCCGAAACAAATCCAAAATACAAATTGCCCAATTTCAAAAACAGTGCCTTATTGGAGCCTTTTAATTAATCTGTTTTAGTCATTTGAAACCGGGGAGCCACCCGTAGCTTAGGGCTCCAAGCGAAGCGAGGACAATTTTAGAATTTGGTGCTTGTTCTGGATTTGGGTATTGGAATTTGCAGTCTTTGATCCGTTATGTTAAAGGAAGTGGCGGTCTCTTCACGCCCTGTGTTTGGCAGTGATATTTGGTTGTCTCTACCCTTCCTGTTCGATAACCTTAATTCCTTTCGGGGCCACAAACCTGAAGAAATTTTCCGGGAATTCCTCCTTCACAGATAGATCCCCGAGAATGAATCGGGTGATTCCTCCAATCTGATTATGCGTTTCCACTTTGCGAATGGTGTAGTCCTCTCGTGATACGGAAAGCATGATGTGCTGGATCTCTGCCCAGGGAGGGTTGGGTATGAGTTTGAGTTGGTAGCCCCCCTCCTCATCCGTTTCCATGAGCATAACATCAAAGCTTTCTTCCACCGCCCTCAGCCCTTGAAAAATGTCATTCAGGAGTTGAATCTCCTTGCCCAGCTGGTGAGATGGATACCGATAGACCTGGTTCTTGTGGGGGACATACCACCAGAGGGTGTTACCGTCGCTGATAATTGTCTCTGGTTTCGGGGTATCCTGTTGAACCCGGAGGAACTTGGGTGATCTGAAATAGATCTGGCCAGAGGCCATATCAGCGTCCGTGGATCCGCCAAGCAAGGCCATGGACCGGGTTATTATCTCCCGTTTGTAAGAGATGCTAAGGCCGGGCAAGTCTCCATATCGTTTCTGTATGCCTGCAAGTATTTCAGTTAGCTTCATGTCAGCTGTGGCAACACTTGCTGGCCACAAAAAAAGCAACAACAGAAGGGTGAAAGCAGTTTTGATATGTGACATGAGTCTTTTCCAAAAACAGAAGTTTCACAGATCGGGATAAAATATTTCAGTGCGAACACATTCCTCTATTCCTCTGTTCTCCTGAAGACCTCCCTTGGACGAACACCGTCTGAGGGTCCCACGATCCCCTGTTTTTCCATGGCCTCGATCATGCGTGCAGCCCGATTATACCCCACACGCAATTTTCGTTGTATCATGGAGATGGATGCCTGGCCTGTTTGCATGACCAGGTCTATAGCGCTTTCATACTTCTCATCAAATTCGATATCATCTTCGAATCCATCTTCTTCTTGGGCAACGTGATTGAGAAGTGTGAAGTCATAATCGGGTTTCATCTGTGCTCTCAAAAAATCGGTTACCCTCTTTACCTCATCCTCGGCGATGAAAGCCCCGTGAATTCTTGTTATTCGACCCACGCCTGGGGGCAAAAAAAGCAGATCCCCGTCCCCCAGAAGATGCTCAGCGCCTATTGTATCAAGAATGGTCCGGGAGTCCACCCTTGATGAAACCTGGAAAGAGATACGGGCAGGGAAGTTTGCCTTTATTATCCCCGTGAGCACATCCACAGAGGGTCTCTGCGTGGCGATAACGAGATGGATACCGGCGGCCCGTGCCATTTGAGCCAGGCGCGTTATCGCTTCCTCCACCTCTCTGGAGGAGGTCATCATCAGGTCTGACAGTTCGTCAATTACAACGACGATGTAAGGAAGCTGTTTCTCTGCATCTTCATCGGTGGGCGCTCGCTTCTTTTTGACCTCCTTCGTCACTTTGCGGTTGTAAGCCTCAATGTTTCTGACTCCCCGGTCAGACAACAGGTTATAGCGCCTTTCCATTTCTTGGACGGTCCATCGAAGGGCTTTTGTGGCCTCCTTTGGTTCGGTGACAACGGGATAAAGAAGATGGGGGATATCATTATAGACATTCAGTTCAATCCTTTTTGGGTCGATAATGAGAAATCGAACCACATCGGGTGAAAGCTTGAACAGGAGGCTATTGAGCATCGCATTTAAGGAAACGCTCTTGCCTGTGCCCGTTGCCCCCGCCACCAGGAGATGGGGCATTTTGGTCAAATCAGAGATGACAGGGGATCCTGTAATATCCTTACCAAGCCCTATCGTCAGTCGATTTGTAGAATTCTTATAGGCCTGACTTGAAAGAATCTCATGCAGGAAGACCAATTGCCGTTTGTTGTTGGGTATTTCTATTCCAATGGCGGCCTTTCCCGGTATGGGGGCTACAATCCTGATACTGGGCGCCCTTAGGGCCAAGGCAAGATCATCTGAGAGGCTGGCCACTTTGCTTATTTTGACACCAGGTGCGGGCTTGAATTCATACATGGTAATGACTGGCCCTGGGAGGATTTCCACCACCTCACCGTCCACCCCGAAATCAGCCAGTTTCTTCTCCACACGTCGCGCATTCATCTCCAGGCTTTCCCGCTGTATTTCCGTCTCTGTTTCCACTGGTGGCTCGTTAAGCAGCTCCAAGGGGGGAAGCTTGAATTCACCTGCCACGTTCATAAATGGAAAGGCTTCCTGTTCCGGAGCTTTGGGGGGTTCCGGTTGGGGTTCAACAATTGTGACCTTCGGTTTCGACTTCACCCTTTCCTTTTCGATGGTCTCTTTTCTGACTCGTTTCTTCCTTCTCCTCTCTTTCTTTTTCAGGGAGATCTCCCTGAGCCGTCTTATGATACCGCTTATCCACAGGGAAAATCGTGAAAAGACCCAGCCAAAAGAGATTTGGGTGCAGACCATGAGAGAGATGACGAACACGGCCATGAGGAGGACATAAGCGCCAAAATAGTTGAGAAATCCCTTCATAAATTGGGCGATATGAATCCCTGCAAAGCCCCCACTTATCACCTCGCTGCCCCTATAAATAATGGCACCCGGTGTTTGCAAACCCAGGATCCCGGAAAACGAAAAAATGAGAAAAAGGCTGGCAATAATGCTCTTCTTAGGTGATGAGAAGGTATGGTTCCGAAAAGAGAGAAAAGCCAAACTGAGAAAGATGGCCACCAGCCAGAACGAGGAGAAGCCGAGCAGGAAAAATATCCCACCAGCCAGGTGGGCACCCACGGTGCCGAAGAGATTGTGGGCCCTTGTGGCCCCCCCCGACTTCAGCCAGAATATGGGATCAGCAGGATGGTAGGAGAAGAGGCTTATCCCCACAACTAGGGCAATGAGGAAGAAAACAATACCCCATATCTCCTTTTTGATGGGTTCCACATGTCTTTGGGATTTATTTCTTTTTTTTGACTTTTTACCCAAGGCAACTCTCGCTCACTTCAACACGGCAAAAGAGAATCCATCCAGGCAATGGGCTCAACCGATGAACCGTCTCATTATTATCAGACGGGGATAATAATGGGCAATATAAGAGGACTTCTTTCAATAACCTTATAAAAGAAACGTTTCAACCTTCTTTTGATCAGTGGCGCCACCTCTGTCCAGTCAATGTGACTCGGGTTTTCAATTTCTTCCAGTAGATCAGAGACTATGGACTTGGCCTGCTCCAGTATGAATCCACTTTGATCCTCGATCACAAATCCCCGGGAAATAATATCAGGGCCATAAAGCACCTCTCCTGTCCGCTCGTCAATGGCCATAAGGGCTATCACCACCCCGTCTCCTGAAAGCCTTCGCCGGTCTCTCAAGACCAACTCACCCACATCTCCCACGCCCTTTCCATCCACCAGCACTCTGCCTGTTTGCACCCGTTCCCCGATTTTGGCCTCCCTGTCCTCAAAGCAGACTGTGGTGCCATTCTCAACGAGCAGGAGTCTTTCCGGGGGTATTCCTGTTTCCATGGCCAATTGAGTGTGTTTGACGAGGTGGCGGTACTCGCCGTGTATAGGCATGAAGTACTTTGGCTTTATCAAATTGATCAATAACTTGAGTTCCTCTTTGTAAGCGTGACCAGAAGAGTGGATATGGGATACCTTTTCATAAACGACTTCTGCTCCCATCCTGTACAGGTTGTTAATGATCGCGGTGATGGCCCTTTCATTGCCAGGTATGAAGCGGGAGGAGAGAATTATCGTATCGCCCTTTTTTATTCTGATCTTCTTGTGTTTGTCTTGGGCCATCCTGGTCAGCGAAGACATGGGCTCTCCCTGGCTTCCTGTGGTTACAATGGCTATTTTATGTTCTGGGAACTGGTCCACAGCTTTTTCTTCTATTTCAGCATCATCGGGTATATGAATTAAGCCTTCAGCCTTTGCAATCCGGACGTTGGCCTGCATGCTTTTCCCACTGAACAAAACTTTCCGGTCGAATTTCACGGCCAAGTTGACTATCTGCTGAATCCTTGAGATGTTTGAGGCAAAAACCGCAGCGATCAGTCTCCCCTTACAGGATTGGAAGAGCTCCTCCAGGGTCTTTCTTACGTCGCTTTCGCTGAGGGTAAAACCCTCTTTTTCCACATTGGTGGAGTCTGAAAAAAGGGCAAGCACACCCCGCTCTGCAAAGTGCGCAAATCTGTCCAGATCCGTTAACTGCCCATCAACCGGGGTTTGATCGATTCTAAAATCGCCTGAATGGATGATAATTCCCTCCGGTGTGTCAATGGCCAGACCCACGCCATCCACAATGCTGTGGTTGACTCTGATATATTCCACTTCAAAGGGACCGAATGTGGTCACATCCCCTGCCTCTATTTTTTGCAGATTCGCCTGTTCCAGTAGATTATGTTCTCTGAGCTTGTCCTTGAGGAGCTCTATGGTGAAATTGGTCCCAAAGACGGGGATATTGAATTCCCTGAGAAAAAAGGGCATGGCACCGATATGATCTTCATGACCATGAGTGAGGAGGATGGACTTTACCTTATCTCTGTTTTCCCTCAGATACTGAATATCAGGTATGACCACATCCACACCTGGCATATAATCTTCTGGGAACATTAAGCCGGCGTCCACGATTAACATATGATGGTCATATTCTATGGCCATCATATTGAGACCAATTTCTCCTAATCCCCCTAAGGGAGTTACTTTGAGCATCCTCTCCCTGAATGAGTCCAATAAAGATATTTTCCGCCTAAGCCGAAGGCTGGATGGAGCTAAGTTCTTGTTTTGAATTAATAACAGCTTAAATCTTCAACCGCCATGAGTCAATATGGAAATAAAATAGCCCCGGTTCCCTCTGCTAATACCCCCACTATTCCATTATTCCAATATTCCAGCATTCCATACATTAGCGAGACAATCAGTTATCATCAAAACGTCCACCAGACGGATGGGTCGCAGGAACCGCAGTCAATTTTCCTATTTGCCTTGATCTGACGAATGCAATTATGCTAGTTTAGCTCAGTTTTTTATCCGCCTTCGCAGAAAACCGCGGGCATGCCCGTGGACGAGTGCGCAAATTGCAAACATGCTTTGGCGTGATGTCGCCCCAACCAAGGCGGATAACCACGTCGTAGCCGTAGGCGAAGACGGGTCATGACCTTGAGACCACGAGTTTATCTGTGGGGCTCCATTGGGTCAGTCGTTTGAAGATCAATAACGGAACCGCGCACAAATCGAGAATTTTAGAGATTTGCTGGGAGGAGATCAGGGCATGGCAAGCGTAAATAAGGTCATTTTGGTTGGAAACTTGGGCGCAGATCCCGAACTCCGATATACGCCAGCAGGTACGCCTGTGGCCACTTTCAACTTGGCTACCCATGAACAATGGACCAACAAAAATGGGGAAAAGGGAGAACGAACAGAGTGGCACAGGATTGTGGCCTGGGCGCGTTTGGGCGAGATATGTGGAGAATACCTGCACAAAGGAAAACAGGTCTATATTGAGGGAAGGCTGCAGACTCGGTCCTGGGAAGACCGCGAAGGGAATAAGCGCTACACCACAGAAATTGTCGCCCAGACGATGCAGATGCTTGGGCCGTCAGGAAAAGAGGGTAGAGTGGAGGCCAGGGAAGAGGCTTTTCCGGTTGAGGAGCCCATATCGATCCCTGATGATGACATACCCTTTTGACGACAGCAAGGATTCCAGGGTCATCCTGATCTACCCATCAACGGCGCAGAGGTCTAGGCCTTATCTTCCATTTCTTCGTTATTCTCTTCTGGAGGAGCTAACTCTTCGGGTGGCTCCTGGGTCGCCTTCTTGAAGTTCTTTATCCCCTTTCCCAGCCCACTGCCTATTTGGGGAAGCTTGCCGGCGCCAAAAATAATCAAGATGATGATCAGGATTATGATAAGTTCCGGCATACCTATACCAAACATTCACGACCTCCACTGACTATGACTTATTGCTGAGTTCCTCTAACAGCGACTTAAACTCCTGAGAATTTACAAAACCATCGATGGCCTGTCGGTAATCTAGCCAAGCAGACCACATCTTGACCCACTCTTTATTGTGCCAATAGATGTCTGTACGTCTTTTCTCCCGGGAGATAGCTAAAAAATCTTCAAATTCTGCCTTGCAGCACTGACAAAGGGAGAATCCGAATGACGTTGATGGTGAATCATGCGTGGCATCGGAATCCTTCAGGTAATGGCCGCACATGGCGCATCTATGGTGACATGCAGAGCACTGAATAACCTTTTGAACGCCTTCGAGTTTTCCGCGATACGCCTCCAGTTGTTTCTTCTGTTTCTTGCTCTCAATTCTTTTTTCTATGCTTATGACTTTATCCATCTTTTTTAATTTGACCCATCTGGAGTAAAGTATCTCAAGAAACTTCCCATTCTAAGGGGTTTTGTTTGGAAATCCCCAGGAATCCTATAACATCTGATTTTGATACTAGCACTTCAATATATCCCAGTCAAGCAATGGTAGTCACCTCCCGGTCAAGCTTTTCCCATGACTTCAAGGGTTGTCTCTCCAAGTCTCCCCAAATTCCGGGCAACAGTGATTCCAGCCGACTCAAGGGCCTTGATTTTATCCTCTGCTTTTCCCTTTCCTCCTGAGATAATGGCGCCCGCATGACCCATCCGTCTGCCAGGAGGCGCTGTCTGTCCGGCAATAAAAGCGATTACCGGTTTTTCAAAATAGTTCCGGATGTATTCGGCTGCCTCCTCTTCAGCAGAGCCGCCTATTTCGCCGATGAGGACCACTCCCTCTGTTTCGGGGTCTTTTTTAAATCTCTTGAGATGGTCTATAAATGTAGTTCCCACAATAGGATCACCTCCGATGCCAATGCAGGTGGATTGCCCCAGACCTGACCTCGTTAGTTGATCCACCACCTCATAGGTGAGGGTTCCGCTCCGGGAAATAACTCCCACGTTTCCCGGCTTGTGGATGGGACCAGGCATGATCCCCACCTTGGTTTTCCCCGGAGATATAATTCCAGGGCAATTGGGTCCTATGAGCACAATCTCTTTCTCCCGCAAAAAGCTTGCCACCTTAACCATGTCAAGGGTTGGTATACCCTCTGTGATGCACACAATGACAGCAAGGCCTTCTGAAGCGGCCTCCATAATAGCATCAGCAGCAAAGGGAGGGGGGACAAAGATGCAGGAGACATTCACGCCCTCCTTTTCAACGGCCTCGTGAATGGTGTTAAATACCGGAATCCCCTCCACTTGTTGACCCCCTTTCCCGGGCGTCATGCCGGCTGCCACAACCGTCCCGTAGGCCAACATCTGCTTTGTGTGAAATGTTCCCTCCCTTCCAGTGATCCCCTGTACCACAACCCTCGTCTTTTCATCTACGAGTATACTCATGCTTCGATGTCTCCCGAAATAATTCTAGCACTCCGTGTAGTGAGCTAAAGTGCCTAAAGTGAACTAAAGTTGAAGTCTCAGATTCCCTGTTTCCCCTTCAATAATAGGATAGCATTAACAACTTAAGTGTAGGTGACTGCACCCTAAACGGTCATGCCCGCGAAAGCGGGCATCCAGACCTCGATGCTTTCCTTGGATTCCCGCTTGCGCGGGAATGACAGAAAATGAGCTATTCAGCGAAGGAGTATTCTAGCAGGTCTTGGCAAAATGTATAAACGAATTCCCTTTTCTGTAACTTTAGGCACTTTAGTTCACTTTAGGCACTCCCAGAGACCTGCCTCGTCACCAGTTCTGCTGCCTCTGCCATGCTCCTGGCCACCAGAAACTTTAGACCAGAATCTTCAAGTATTCTTCTTCCTTCCTCCACATTGGTCCCCTCTAACCTGACGATCAGGGGCACTGGGATCCCTGTCTTCTCAGCGGCGGCCAAGACGCCTCTAGCCAGGACGTCACACCTCAAAATCCCACCAAAGATATTTATGAGTATGGCCTTCACTTTTTTGTCTTGTAGTATAATTTCAAAACCCTTTGTGACCATCTCCTCGCTGGCCCCACCACCCACGTCCAAAAAGTTGGCTGGTTCTGCCCCAGCCATCTTGATCACGTCCATGGTAGCCATGGCCAGGCCGGCACCGTTGACCATGGCCCCAATGTTCCCGTCTAGACGAATGTAGTTGAGGTTGTATTGCCCAGCCTTCAATTCCAGCGGATCCTTTTCTTTTGGATCATCAAGTGACAAAAGCGCCTTTTGCCTGAAAAGAGCATTATCATCCACGTCTATCTTGGCATCAATCGCCAGAACTTTCCCCGCCTTTGTAATGACCAAGGGGTTGATCTCTGCGAGGGAACAATCCAGGTGCATGAACGTCTCGTACAGACGAGCCATAAGGGAAATCAAAGCCTTCAGAGTCTCTGGCTGGGGAACCGGGTCTAACTGATAAGCCAACGCCCTGCCATGATAGGGCATCCACCCCGTATTGGGATCCACCAATTTCTTTAAGACAAGCCCTGGCGATCTTGCTGCTACTTCCTCGATTTCCATGCCCCCGGCCTGACTGAAAATCATAACGGGCTTGGCCAGAGATCTATCGATCACCATGGCCAGATAAAGCTCCTGATGAATCTCCACACCCTCCTCGACAAGGATTTGATGGACCTTTCGCCCTTCACTGCCCGTCTGTTTCGTAATCAAGGGCTGTTCCAGAATGGCCTGGCTCGCCTCTCTCACCTCATCGAGGGAGTGGACGACCCGAACGCCGCCCCCTTTTCCTCGGCCTCCGGCATGGACTTGGGCCTTAACCACCCAGGGTGGGCCGTTTAGTTTTTCGGCAATCTGGAGTGCCTCCTCAGCAGAGGTTGCCATCTGACCATCGGGCACAGCAATGCCAGACTTTTTGAATATTTCTTTGGCCTGATATTCGTGTAATTTCATGTCTTCCTTCCTTGAGATAGGAATGATTATTAGAAAAAGACTTTATTACTGTTCCATGATGTATTGTCAAGTGCATTAAAAACCTGGAGATATGGGGGACATTTGGTAGATCACGCCTCGCTTTACCCAAACCAGCCTTAGGCTGAAATCAGTAAAAGAAAGAATCGCTTTGGGAAGATTTAGGCGCTTAAGTATTTTCTAAGATATTGTGCAGTGTAGGAACCATTCGGATTGGCGAGGATGTCCAAGGGCGAACCCGCTGCAACAACGCGCCCTCCCTCGTCACCCCCTTCAGGACCCAGGTCTATGATGTAGTCCGCCTCCTTAATGATCTCCATGTTGTGCTCAATCACGGCCACCGTGTTTCCTTTGTCTACCAAGGCTTGCAGGACATTTACAAGACTCTCCACATCAGCAAGGTGCAACCCAGTTGTGGGTTCATCCAGGATGTACAAGGTGCGCCCCCGGGTGGGCTTGGCCAATTCTTGTGCAAGCTTAATGCGCTGGGCTTCACCCCCGGAGAGTGTAGGACTGGGTTGTCCCAACCGGAGATAGCCCAGGCCTATATCCGTGACCACCTGGACTGCACGGCGAATAGAAGGCACAGCCCCAAAAAAGCTGGCCGCCTCCTCAAAGGTGAGTTCCAAAATCTCTGAGATATTTTTCCCCCTGTAAGTAATATCCAAGGTCTCTTGATTGAACCGTTGGCCTTCGCACACCTCACAACGTATGTAGACGTCCGGGAGAAAGCTCATGGCCACCTTCAGGGAACCATGGCCCTTGCAGGCCTCGCATCTCCCCCCCTTTAGGTTGAATGAAAATCGCCCAGGCCGGTATCCTCTCACGCGAGAATCGGGCCTCATGGCCAAAAGCGTTCGTATCTGGGAAAGGAAACCCACATAAGAGGCGGGAACCGACCTTGGGGTGCGACCAATGGGGCTATGATCCACTTCCAGAACCCGCTCCAGTGCCTTCCATCCCTGGATGTCCTTGCAGTGATCTGTCTCA
>Ga0209536_100005838_pt1 | contig 19019 bp, 16 predicted proteins | sample DeeMarSeWOR28_12_FD_187461 | JGI IMG/M metagenome (GOLD analysis project Ga0209536, IMG submission 187461) | Marine sediment microbial communities from White Oak River estuary, North Carolina - WOR-2-8_12 (SPAdes) (version 2) | ecosystem: Environmental > Aquatic > Marine > Intertidal zone >... | reverse complement strand
ATATGCAGATACGGGATTAGTATTGCAATACAATGACAATTTTGAACAACCTGGCGAACTATTGCTGGAGGCCAATTTCGAGCTAAGGACGCAGGTGATCGGATTTTTTCATACGGCATTATTTGTCGACGCAGGAAATATCTGGACATTGTCAAAAGATGAGCAACGGCCAGGGGCTAATTTTGAATTTAACCGATTCTATAAGGAAATTGCGATCGGTGCAGGAATAGGTGCCAGATTTGATTTTACGTTCCTGCTTCTCCGTCTCGATATGGGATTCAGGATCTATGATCCATCACTTCCTGCGGGATACAGATGGTTCACGAAATATAATACAGACAATATCACCGGTTTCGATAAAGTAATATTTAACCTTGCGATCGGTTATCCATTCTGACAGGTATCAAACGGGAAAATATGCTTAATATTCATATTAAAAATATACCTTGATATGCTATACCTATAAAATAATACCTGTTTATGCTTGAATTTCTGAAGCACATCGATGAGGCACTTTTCCTGTTTTTGAACGGGATGCATAACAATACTTTTGATTTTATCATGCATTGGATAACCTGGCAGCAAACCTGGTACCCCTTTTATCTGTTGCTTATTATCTGGATGATCTGGCGATATAAGCAGAAAGCGATCATCCCGATCTTAATTATCATTCTGGCAATAACGGCTTCTGATCAATTCACATCCAGTTTCATGAAACCTTATTTTGAAAGGCCAAGACCCTGTTATGATCCATCAATCGAACATCTCGTACATGTGGTCGATGGATGCGGCGGATCCTTTGGCTTCGCCTCTTCTCATGCTGCAAACGCCTTTGCTGTCGTAACCCTTCTGTATCTTTTTTTAAGACCAAATACGGGATATACCTTTATCATCTTTGTCTGGGGCACTCTGGTATCCTACAGCAGGATCTATGTGGGCGTACATTACCCGGGCGACGTGATCGTGGGTGCTCTGGTCGGGTATTTAATTGGGAGGTTGTTATATTATTTTTATTTAAAATTGCCGTCAAAATATCTACTCACAGGTTAAATATTTCTTCTTCAAATTTAATTTTAGTGGTAACTTTATCATCTATTTAGTAAACTGATGCTGGAGGATAATTACAGACATAAAGGCCTACGAAAAAAGCTCATCCGAATCGTAGAGGGAAAGGGAATTACGGATCAGAATGTGCTGAATGCACTGGATAAAGTTCCCAGGCACTACTTTTTCGATAAAGCGTTCCTTGAGCACGCATACCAGGATAAAGCTTTCCCCATCGGTGAAGGACAAACCATATCGCAACCATTCACCGTTGCCTTCCAGACACAGTTGCTCGAGATTCAGAAGGGGGACAAAGTGTTGGAAATCGGAACGGGCTCGGGATATCAGGCATGTATTTTAATGGAGTTGGGGGCTGAAGTCTATACCATAGAGTGTATTAAGAAACTCTACGACAGGGCAAAAAAATTCCTTCCTTCCATGGGTTATAAACCTCACTTTTTCCTTGGAGATGGCACAAAAGGTTTGCAGGCATTTGCCCCATATGATAAGATACTCATTACCGCTGCTGCACCTACTGTACCCCAACCCCTTATTGATCAGCTGAAAGTCGGGGGGATCATGGTCATCCCTGTTGGGGACAATAACCTGCAAAGAATGGTAAAAGTGACAAAAAAGAACGAAAATAAAGTCTCAAAGGAATATTTTGACTATTTCAGTTTCGTTCCGCTGGTTGGAAAATTTGGCTGGAACAGATAATGAACCTATACATCAGATAAAATAAGATTAGCATCCGTATATTGTTAAAATTTTAAACTCGAACAGGCATGGAAGAGGACAGGTCATTCTTAAAATTCCTGATAGATGAAGAAATTTATGTTATCCATGAAAATAAACCGGACAACACAACCGAGAAAGCTTCAGCAATAAAGAATGAAAAGCACCCAGGCCTGGAGTTTGAAGGGAAATCGGTATTATTACTGGACCACCCGGAGGATTCCCCTATACCGGATGATCTCAGTGAATTTCTGAATAAGGTCCTTAACGCTGTCCATCTGGATGCTGACAAGGTTGAAAAGATCTTTTCCGGGCAGTTTAAGAATATCCACAATGAAAGTTTTAATTCCTGCAGGGTGATTGCTTTTTTATCCCGTGTACCAACCAATCTATCCTCAATTTTTGGCCCTGCACCCTATAAGATAAAAACATCCGCAAAAAACAGCTTCTTACTATGTGATCCGCTGGAAGTGATCTACAAGGACACGAAACTGAAGAGGAATTTGTGGGAGCAACTACAGGTTTTGTACCAGGACCGGTTGTTGTAAAATGTGCCGTTAGGCATGCCGTAGGCATAGAATGTGCTGTCCCGTCCTGAATAATGTCTACAAAAAATATAGTAGACATGTTAAAGAATAATCAAACCGTAAGAAGTTACAGTGAATCCTTCTAAAACAGTTCCGCCAGTTTATCTTCCAGCATTTTCCCACGCAGGTTTTTCGCGATAATGATTCCTTCCCTGTCGAGTAGGACCGAAAACGGGATCGCATTGATATTGTATTCTCTTGCAGCTTCAGATTCAAAATATTTCAGGTCTGATACCTGCGTCCAGGTAAGACCATCCGTTTCTATGGCTTTCACCCAATCTTCACCGTTCCTATCCAGGGAGACACCATATATATCAAATCCCTTACCATGATACATATTGTACAACTTTACAATGTTCGGGTTTTCCTTCCTGCAGGGACCGCACCAGGAAGCCCAGAAATCAATCAAAACATATGATCCTTTCAGGGAAGACAGTTTTATGATCTTACCGTCAGGATCCGGCAACGTTATTTCAGGAGCGGGTGATCCAACTGCCAGCCTTCGCAATTTTTCTATTTCATCGATAAATTCCCTTTTTATCTGGTAATCGGGAATATCATGGTTAATTACTCGGGCTATGCTGTCGATGAAAGGAAAATCCTGGTCCTTGTCGATATAATTCAGTGCCTGTAAAAGTGCCAGGGAAGATCCCATATTCCGTATTTTATCTTTCAGAACCCTGTTCGTTTCTTTTTGACGTTGGATGAACTGGTCCCTCAACTCAACCATTTTAGCTGAGTCTCCTGACCGTGCCGCCTCGGAGAAATTCGTATTAAGCTGGGCGGCCTCCTTTTGAAATTCCTCCATTACAGTATTAAGGTCATTCAAATAGCCCATCTCCTCCGATTCAAGAACCTCAAAGAACGCTGTAGGATTACTTCCATCAACATTTACTACTATGGGATCACCGGTGAACAAAATATTGACAAACTGGGTCTGATAGAAATTGATTCGATAATAACCCGGCTCCTCCGGCTGATATTTGGAAAAATACGTGCCATCTTCATTTACAGTCAAAGTGTCCACCACATCTAATAATCTACCGTTAAAATGCTCCAGAATGACTTTCCCCACGCCAACGTTTTGAATCTTTCCTGATATTGTAATAGGGTCATCTGAATTTCCGTTTTTTCCAGATGAACATGACATTAGTGCCAGCAGGATGAATAGGACTGAAAATGTTCTCATATAAGTAAATTTTAAAATTCTTGTGTCATACCTTGACATCATACGTAGTATTTATCATGCGAGGTTCTAACCTTAAATGTAATATTTAGCACCCCGACTTGCCGGGGTGTTATTGTAAGCGTCACGCTTTTGCGTGATGCGATTTTGAAGATCCAGATGTAATTTTACACAAAAAAAATCATTTCAACGCCTCCAGGATCAGTGTATTGGTTTTTTTTGGATCAGCTTTACCTTTTGTCTTCTTCATGACTTCCCCTACAAAAAGCCCTATCAATCCTTTTTTTCCTTTTTTATAAGCTTCCACTTTGTCCGGGTACTCAGCCAGTACCTGTTCGATCAGCTTTTCGATGTGTTCTGTGCCAATGGTTTCATCCAGGCCCTTTTCTTTAATAAAAGCATCGATATCCAGGTCATGGCGTTTCAGTAACTCCGGGAATATCTGTTTAGCCGCCGAATCATGGGAAATGGTCTTCTGATCGATATAATAAATGATCTTCCCTAAATTTTCCGCAGATACCGGGAAATCAGCAATAACGGTATTTGTATCATTCATAAATGATTTCACCGGTCCCATGATCCAGTTAGATATCGATTTATAGTTATTCGTCCTGGCACAGGCGGCCAGGAAGTAACTGGCCAGTTCTTTTGTCTCGGTGAGAATGCTGGCATCATATTTCGGTAAGCCATATTCATCGACCAGCTTTTGCATGAGCTGTTTTGGCAGGACTGGCATGTCCCGGCGTATTTCCTTTAGCCATTCTTCAGACACAAGTACCGGGCTCAGGTCAGGATCCGGGAAATAACGATAATCATTCAGCTCCTCCTTGGTCCGCATACCATAGGTCTTTCCTGAATCAGCATCATATGTCCTGGTCTCGGAAAGGATCTCCTTACCGGCTTCAAGGACCCGGATCTGCCGCTGGATCTCATAATCAATGGCTTTCTGAACATTCCGGATCGAATTCATATTCTTGATTTCAACCTTCCGGCCTAGTTCAGGGTCTCCTTTCCTTTTAAGAGATACATTTGCATCACATCTCAGGGAGCCCTCCTCCATATTACCATCACAGATCCCCAGGTACCGGACGATCTTCCGTACTTCAGCCAGTAACAAACCCGCCTCTTCTGAAGAATGGATATCCGGTTCGGTCACTATTTCAATCAGGGGTACCCCCGCCCTGTTCAAGTCAACAAGAGTGTCACCCCCCTCCAGATGAATCGATTTGCCGGCATCTTCCTCAATGTGTATCCTGTTCAGCTTTATCGCCCGTCCCTCCCCTTTCGAGTTTTTGATCTCAATTTCACCACCCACACACACCGGTGTTTTATCCTGGGTCAGCTGGTAGCCTTTGGGAAGATCCGGATAAAAATAATTTTTCCTGTCGAAAATCATCGACCGGTTTATCATTCCCTGGCAGGCCAGACCTATTTTTATACCATATTCAATCGCTTTTTGGTTGGCTTTAGGCAAAGTGCCGGGATGACCCAGGGTTATCACGCTGATCTGCGTGTTGGGTTCCGCACCAAACCGGGTGGAATCCGAAGCGAACATTTTACTCTCCGTCGAAAGCTGGGCATGGATCTCTAAACCGATTACAGGAATATAATTCAAAGTATGATTTTAATATTTCCAACAAAGTTATTTCTTAATTATTATATTTTCAAATATATATTTGTATTATTGGAAATTTAGATGAAGGAAGCTGATTTTATTATCACATTATCAATTCCGGAAATGTCCTTGCCACCTGCTGTTGCATAGAAAGCCTGTCCACCGCCACCGCCCTTGATTTCTTTGGCAAGTTCCTTAACGATAACACTTGCGTCATAGCCTTTTTCTTTGACCAGGTTGTCGGATATCATGACAGAAACCAGGGGCTTACCATTTATTTCGGCGGCCAGCACCAGGAAAAGGTTTTCGATCTGGCTTTTCAATTGAAAGGAAAGGTTTTTAATGGTAGCAGCATCAGGCACATTGATCTTTTCAGCGATCAGGTTGACCCCGTTGATAGCCGAAACCTTTTGTGACAATTCTATTTTCAGGGCCACTGTTTTTTCGCCTACAAGTTTTTCTATGCCTTTCTGAAGTGCATTCCGTTCTTCAAGGAGGTTATTAATCGACTTTACGATATTCTTGGGATATTTCAGGGATTCATTGATCTCATTCAGTAATTTCAGTTGCCGATCGACGTATTGTTCAGCCTTATAAGCCGTATAGGCTACAATACGGCGAACACCGGCTGCGATGGAGCTTTCAGAAAAGATCTTAAAATACCCTATCCGCCCGGTAGCCGGCACATGTGTACCACCGCAAAATTCAACAGAATAGGCTCTGTCAAACGCAATAACACGCACCTTATCACCATATTTTTCTCCAAAAAGAGCCATGGCTCCCATATTCCTGGCATCGTCGATGGGCACCTCACGTTGTTCATCCAGCACGATGTTCTCCCGGATCTTCTGATTGACCAGCTTTTCCACCTTTTCTATCTCCTCTTCGGTCATTTTTACATAATGGGAGAAGTCGAACCGTAATTCGTTTTCATTGACCAGGGATCCCCGCTGCTGCACATGTTCACCCAATACTTTTCGAAGGGCGGCATGCATCAGGTGAGTGGCACTATGGTTGTTTTCAGTCGCTATCCGCTTTTCTTCATTGACCACGCAGGTAAATACCGCATCGAGTGCCTTGGGGAGCTTTTCTGTTATCTGAAGGGTCAGCTCGTTCTCCTTTTTCGTATCTATAACGTATACTCTTTCCCCATTCGCCTGTATATAACCCCGATCACCTACCTGTCCGCCACTCTCTGCATAAAAAGGGGTCTTATCCAGCACGATCTGGTATTGTATGGATTTTTTTATTTTTACCTCCCGGTACCTGGCGATACGCGCCTCTGCCATAAGCTGTTCATATCCCAGGAATTCCGTTTTATCGATGTCCATTAAAACCACCCAGTCGCCGGATTCCTGCTCCGCCGCCTTCTTTGAGCGCTGTTTCTGCTGGTCCATGGCTGCAATAAAACCTGCCTCATCGATCTCAAAGCCCTTTTCACGGGCAATTAAGGCTGTCAGGTCAGCCGGGAAACCGAAAGTGTCATATAATTCAAAGACCACCTCACCCGGTATAACATTGCCTTTTAGAACCAACTGTATATTCTCTAACCTCTTAAGGCCGTTTTCGAGGGTTTTCAGGAATGAAGACTCTTCCTCATAGATCACCTTTTTGATGAAATCTTTCTGTGCCTTCACCTCCGGAAATATATCTTTTAATTGTAATGCCAGTACATCGACGAGGGAATAGATATGTGGCTCAACACAATTCAGAAAGGTAAAACCATAACGGACGGCTCGCCGGAGTATCCGCCTGATTACATAGCCAGCTTTATTGTTGGAAGGTAACTGTCCATCGGCAATGGCAAAAGTTACCGCCCGGACATGGTCGGCAATGACCCGCATTGCAATATCGGTCTTCTCATCTTTACCATATTCCTTATGTGTATAATTGGCAATATGAGCTATCAGTGGCTGGAAAATATCCGTATCGTAATTGGATTTCCTGCCCTGCACAGCCATGACCAGTCTTTCAAATCCCATCCCCGTATCCACGTGTTTCTGTGGCAGGTTCTCAAGTTTTCCATTCGCCAGACGGTTGAATTGAATAAATACCAGGTTCCAGATTTCGATGACCAGGGGATGATCATTATTCACAAGGTCGCGTCCGGGCACTTTTTTAAGTTCTGCCTCCGGCCTCAGGTCGATATGTATCTCAGAGCAGGGGCCGCAGGGTCCCGTATCCCCCATTTCCCAGAAGTTGTCTTTTTTCGTTCCAAACAGGATCCGGTCATCCGGTAGAAACTCTTTCCAATAAGTATAGGCTTCATCATCCTTCTCCAGGCCCTCGGCCCCGTCACCCCCAAAAACAGAGGCATACATCCTGTCGGCGGCCAGGCCATAACCCTCAACCAGCAGTTCCCATGCCCAGGCTATGGCCTCCTTCTTAAAATAATCACCAAAGGACCAGTTCCCAAGCATCTCAAACATCGTGTGATGATAAGTATCAATTCCAACCTCTTCCAGGTCATTATGCTTCCCGGAAACCCTTAAACATTTCTGCGTATCAGCCACCCTGACCGACTGCGGCTTTTTAATCCCCAGGAAAATATCCTTAAATTGGTTCATGCCCGCATTAGTAAACATTAAGGTAGGATCATCTTTTACTACTAATGGCGCAGATGGAACAATAAGATGTTTTTTACCTTTGAAAAAGTCTAAAAATATTTGTCGAATTTCAGTCGAATTCATATCTTACACTATTGAATACAATACTTTTTCTAGTTTTTTATCTAATTTTTTCTAAATTGCATAGAACAATTGGCTACTTTTGCACACTTTATGGTATATATGTTAAGAATCAACAAAATTAAGCTTTTATTGCTTATTTAGATTATTATGGCTCGTATAAAATACTATTATGATACAGAATCATGTAAATATGAGAGGATTAAAGTCTCTACCTGGGACATTATCCTGAATTTACTTGGTTTCTTTTCGGTATCATTCATCATCTCTGTTATCATCGTTGTCCTCTTCAGCACTTATTTTGAATCTCCCAAAGAAATGTTGCTCAGGAAAGAGAACCAGGAGTTAAAGATCTATTATGATTTGCTGGAGAAGGAGTTAGGGAACCTGAACAGTATGATGGCAGCCCTGCAGAACAGGCCCTTCAGGCCATCCCCGTCATACAACAGAGACGCATTCACAGAGATCGTATACGACCCGCTACCGAGACTCGCATCCGCCGTGGTCAACGTCGTCCATACGGTGCTGCCACGATACCACCCAAGCCCGTCCGTGTAGTTCTCCGGAATGTTGTCGAGATACACGAACCCTCGGTAGTCCCCGTAAGCCGGATACGTCGTGCCGTCCTCGGAAACGTACTGGCCGTAGGCTGACACTTCCCGCTCTCCGTAGCTCCAGATGCCCTCGAAGAACGGCACGTGATCCCGACTCCGCTGGTAGTGGTAGTCGAGATACCACGAGTTCACCTCCGATCGGACTGTGGTGGCATAAAGAGATAGAGGGGCGACGTTAAGTCGATAGATTCCATCCCTTCGGAGATGTACGGCCACAGCTTTTGAAAGTCTTCGGGGGTCAAGGCGATCAAAATAGAACTGGACCTTATCTCCTGACACTTTGCGGATGTCGGATCCTCGGAGGGAGTAAAGCCCATCCTCTGAAAGAAAGAGAAGCTCACCATTCACCTCCCGGATCGTGTGGTGCGCCACGCAACCCACGCTGTCGCTGATGCGGTAAGGGCGCATCCCAGCAGGCACGTCTGACCGGCTAACAATCCAAGTAGACCTGCGCTTGAAAACGACAAGGTTATCATAGCTAATGCCAAGACCAGTGATCCGGTCCGCCGCGTCTCCGAAGATGAGGTAGTTGTAGGGGTCCACCTCGGCCAAGCTCGCGGGCGTGGAGAAGTAGAGCAGGTTGGGGTAGTCCACCGGGACGTACCACATCCGACCCTTGAACGCTTTGCAGACGGCAGACTTGGGTGGCTTGTCTCGGTAGAAGGATACGAGTCGTCCCTCGTAACCCGAAGGTGTGACATCAGCAAAGACGACCTCTCCTGTGCCCGTGGCCGTGCCAACCAGGAAGTAGTCCGGCCCATTTCGCGCTCCGTCCGAAAGCGTCCTGTAGACAAGCCTGTCCGTGCAGCTCGTATCCGTGTCCGTGGACAACGCATACCAGACCGTCTGATTCCACGGATTCGTTACGTTGTCCGAAGGAGGCGAAGGATTCGACTCGGTCTTGGTGATGCGGTTGTACTTCGTGTGCCTGTAAGCATACCTTCCGGTTATACCGGAGTCGGTGATCTCTATCTGATATGTGGACGTTCCGAAGATGGTGTCAACGTACGCCGTGTCCCAAATGAAGTGTCCGCGAAGACGCACATGACAGTTTGCGAGCACTAGATTAGTAAGTGCGATCGTCGTCGTAACGTCAGTACGGACAAGACGTGTTCCAAAACTACGTTGTCCATACCAAGGATGGGCATCCTCTGCGATTACATGCGTTTCGGTGAGCGTTGACGAAACAAAGACCATCTCTGCCCCCTCGATGGCAGCGGTCTTTGTGCTAAGACCCCATTGATACACACTCGGAACATCAACGATGAACCTGTTGCTATGCGTTCCATAGGAGACGGCAGACAAAGGAAGCGTTCTGTCCTTGAAGTACTTCCACGTCCGGAGTTCGATGGTTCCTGTAGATCCTCCGAGGTATACCTGTACGCGCTTCCCGTTGAATGTGTATCCTGGCTCTGTCCTGTCGTAATCTACGCACGACATCTTGCTGTATCCGGGAATCCAGTCGAAAAGACCCGTCCCCAAGGTCACCACCGACGCCGTCCCGGCCGAGACAGGAGCCGCAATGCCATTGGCATACACGGCGTTCCCGTCATACATCCGGTTGTCATTGACGCCGTTGCAGATAGCCATCTGCGAGCCGAGCTGCTCGGCCGATGCAAGAGCCTCGTAGTCCCGGCCCGTCTCCAGCTCGTTCCACTTCCCACCCTCGTTCCGGTAGATGCTGTTCCCGGCACAGACGAGAAGAGACCGCTCACGAGCATCGTTGACCCCGGTAAGGAACTCCGACTTCTCGTAGTAGAACAGCCCAGTCACCGGCGGACCCTCCACCGGAGTCACGAAGCCCGATACCCAGATCGGAGACTCCGCGTTCGGGAGCAGGTAGCCCACGTTCTGAGAACCGGAAGAGTCCGAGACCGTCACCCCCTGGCCATCGTTCATCTTCCAGTATCCGAGCAACATCGTATCGATCGGATACGCATAGCTCACCGTCAGGTCTTCGTCTCTGAGCCCTCTCCAGATGCGGATCTCGTCGATGTCGCAATGGGCGTAGTTCCCGCTCGGGACGTATCCGACCGTGGGGAAGTCCGCCCCGGCAATGAGGGAGATTGCCTTGGCAAATCCGGGTCCGGAGGGACACGCAACTGCCACCGTAGAAAACGCGCCACTGATTTCATTCGTCAGATCGTCCACTCGCATCCGGGCCTCACCACGCGCCCGCTGCAAGGTGATCCCGTACGTCACGGATTCGGTGAAACTCGTAGACCAAGTGATGTTCGCCGTCTCCGTCAAGAAACAGAACTCAGACACGAACTGCCTCGTGTCCGTGCTCTTGTCGATCGAAGTCTTCAAACGGAAGGAAAACCCATTCGACCCGTGCGTGAACGAGGTCGTCCCGTACATGCAGATCGTCGCACTGTCCTTGATCTCATGCCTCGGGCGAACCACCAGTTGCACAGACCAGTCCGACGTTCCCGTCCGGAGCGTTGCATACTCGTCGTTCGGGGTGGGCCAGCCGATGTAGTCGTCAATTCCGTCGAGCCGGACCGCACGATCCCCAACGCCGCCAGTGACCAGCCCCTCGACCCACGTAGGCGAAGACGGCACGAACGTCGCCGCGAAAGCGTTCGTCATCGTGGTGAGAGCAGCACGGGAAATGTAGCCATAGTCATACGCCACGTTCCCCACGCCCTCGTTCATCTTGTAATAGAACTTGAGCGAGTCCGTGGCGGTCGCAAACGAAGGCAACTCCTTCAGAGCATACTGCTGAAGACTCACCGTAGAACGTGCATGATCCCAGGTCCGGAACTCCTGGAGCCTCCCGTCGAAACACCTGCGGATCAGACTCACCGACTCCGTACACCACCCGAACGTCATCGGATAGTCCGTGATGGTGTGCGTCTCCTTCGTGGCCGAATCGAGCCCGGTCTGATTCCCGATCATCCCCTCGAACTCGTTGTCCTTCAGCCACATTCGGCATTCGGCACCGTCTCGCACCACGGCAAGATGGAAAGGCTTCTTCGGTGAGAAGTTCGTATAGGTGCCAGTGAACGAGATGTTCGGAGCGCCGGTCAGGATCTCCCAGTACTTGAACGCCCGGTTCGTCTCGTCGAACCAGAGACTCCACCCGACCGCCGACTGGGACTCGGAGAACCCGCGCTGCGCGATGCAGTGCATCGTAGCAAGATTCCCGTAGTCCACCCGGCCGCATACCTCCATCGTGAACTGGGTGCCGTGCCGGTAGTCGAGCTGGTTGTAGGCCGTCGAAGTGATCGACGGGGTGGACATGTACTTGTCGAGGTTCAGTTGCACGCTCGGCTTCGGGATCACCCAGGGAGAAAACCGGGTCGATCCCCTACGCTTCTCGATCCGCTCGTGCGAGAAGATGACGTTCTTCGCATCCGCCGCCTCGTTCGGACCAAGGTTCGTATCGGGCCTACCTTTGTTCAGCCCGATGAAATCACGGCTAATTCCGGATTCAGGCATCAGGTGTCAATCGTATCAGGAAGCTGGAAGCCTTCGTAGAAGACTCGCCCGCCGAACATACGGCGCTTGGAACGTGTCGCCCGGTCGAAGCCACGGTACTGCTCCATGCGCTGCCTGGCCTCGACCCAGTCACGATAAAGCCGATCCTTCTCATCCGATGGCATCTCTCCATCCAGATGAGCGATCAGGTAGATGGCCCCCTTCCAGATTGCATCGTGGTGCTCGTGCGGAACGAGCGGTTCGTCCGCATCGTTCACCATGTCATAGTCAGAGCCAATATACTTCACAACCAGCGTATTCGCTGAGGTCGGCGGTGGATCGAGCTGGAGCATGAGCGTCCCGCGTGGGTCGATCTTTACGACGGTGGAAGTAGCGGAAGAACCGGCGTAGGGCTTGTCCAACTCGAGCTGCACGGGGTCGGTTGCGACGTAGTTGTTCTGCCTCCGCACCCTGTATCTCGCACCATCTGCGGTCTGCACGCATCGATTGTGCCAGTTCTCCAACCCGTAGAAGGTAGTGCTCTCTTGCAGATCGATATACTTCTGGCCGTTCGTCACAGTCGCCGTGGTCTGGAACCATGCCTCATCCCTCCGCTTCCAGATGGAATAGGACGTGGGGTCTCCGGACGGGGTCGTACGCAATGAATGGATGGTTTGACGATCAAATTCCGAGAATGACTTTGACAGCAGTGGATAGCCCGAAGACCCCCCGAGCCTGACGTTATCGATCTTTCTCAGGTCGTGCGGAAGAGGGTAGAGATCGGAGTAGATCGAGTAGGCAGCCGAAGAGGTGGACACCCCCTGATATGGACGATCGAGGTAGATGAACGCCGTGGTCGTCTCGGCTCCACGCTCCACGATGTAGTACATCCCGGCGTTGCCGATCTGCATCTTCCCGCCCCACTGGGCATGCGGCAGCCGAGTGTACGTCGTGGTGTCATGGAGCGTGACGACGTTCAACCCGTTCGTGGCGATGAGATAGCCGTCCGTGAACTCCGGATCGAGTTCAATGACGATCTCCTTCTCTTGCCACGGGAGATCCTCCTGGGAGAGCAGCTCCTTGTAGACGCCGTTGATGGTGTCCTTGATGTAGGTGAGCGAATCGTCCGCCTCGGTCGTACTACTTGTGGCCCTCCACGTTCGTACCCGTGCGATCAGTTCTCCGAAGTTCACGGATCACCCTCCCGGCCGCAGCCTCTCGAAACTGCGCCGAAGCCGCTGATAGGAATGCTCCTTGTGCAGCTTCGCGTAGTGGATCTTCCACCCCCTCTGGGTTCTGCATCGTTTGCCGCAAAAACACACGTACTCCTTCTTCCCGCTCGGAGTGTAATCGACTCTAAACAACTCCCCCCGGGCCTCTGACAACGTGCTCTTTGGGGGAGATGTCTCCGAGGGAAGATCTGTTTCCCGGATGCTTGCCGTCACCGACTTGCCCGGCATAGAGCCGCTCGAAAGCTGCTCCCTGTTCGGCATTACCGCGAGCCATCCGATTTGCAAGGTCTTCTGGGCTGAGCTTGCCGTTGGGTTCCGCGAGTGCTGCACGTGCGGCATCATAATCCGTGTACACGATTCCGGGGAACGCATCGATGTTCTGCCCTCTCACCTGAGAGAAGTATTCCGTGCTGTAGATCAACGGCGGTCCGACGTGACCGAACTGGAGAGACGTGTCCACCCAGATCTCGTAACCGGCCGCCCTGGCAAGCTTGCAGAAGAACACGTCCTCTCCGACCGTGTGCTCCCCAGGCCGAGCCTTCCCGTAGAGATACCAGAGTTCCTCTCCGGCCTTCTTCACGTCCGGATACTCCGTGTCCCGGATCTTCTCGAACACCTCGGTCTTGATCATGACGCACGCCGAGCCAACGGCGTCCACCTTGATCATCGAGTCTGGCGGCCAGTCCTTGACGTAGAAGATCTTCCCGTCCTTGTGATCCGGATCGATGAACATGCTCGGGAAGTGCGGGGGAGTCCGGAGATGGCAAAGCCCGGAGACGATGTCCTTGTTCCGGTTGAGCATCCGGTGAATCGCACCCGGAGGCATCAGCATGTCGTCGTCCAGGAAGAAGAGATGCGTGCAATCCCGCTTGATCGCCACCCGCACCAGCTCGTTCCGGGCGCACACGATAGCCGACCGGAGCATCGGAGCGAACTCGATCTCCAGCCCGGAGACCTGAGACTGCCTGATCTCCTGGAGCATCGTGCCCATGTGGTTCGAGTAGGCTTCCGGAAGCACCTCGCCCCAGACCGGAACAGCAAACAGGATCCGGGCACCGGAGAAGTCCACCGGGAGGAACAGTTCCTCCACAACGTCCTTCCCCCACTTCTGAGTGAGCAGATTCCGGCCGTGGTTGTCCATCTGCCGGAACGCATCCGAGGCGTAGCCGCCAGGGAACATGGCGTTCCAGGACGTTCCGGCCGCGTGATGCACGAAGGCCGTCCGGAGAATCCCGAGACTGTAGCCCTCCTTCCGAATCCGGATGGAGTAGTCGAGATCGTCGTTGCCGAGGTTGTTGAACTGCGGATCGAGAGGACCGACCTTTCGCCACACGTCCTCCCGCACCAACAAGAAGAACCCGATCAAGAACCGAGCCTTGTGGAACTCCGGATACTTGATCCCCTGGTAGATGATCTGCGGTCCCATCACCCCGTCCGAGACCGGACCGATAGCCCCGATCTGCGGGTTGCTCTCGAGGTTGTCCACCAGCATCTCGAGGGTTCCGGGCCGAAGGAACTCCACGTCATTGTTCAGCCAGAGGAAATGCCCCTCGCACCGCTCAAAGCCCTGGTTCATCGCGGTCACGAACCCGAGATTCACCTTGTTGTGGATCACCTCGACCTTGCGTGGGTTCGCCGCCGCAAGCGCATCGAGATACTCCCGCGTCCCGTCCTCGGAACCGTTGTTCACGAAGACGATCTTGTGGGGAATCTGTACGTACCTACGGATCGACTCCACCAGTCGCTTCGTGAACTCGAGTTGGTTCCAGCACGGCACCACCATCGTCACCTTCGGTGCCACGAAGTCCGTCTTCAGTCCCTCATCGTTCATCACCAGTAGTTCCTACAAAAAGCCCTGACCGAACCTGTGCTTCCAGCGGACAACGAGTCCATGCTGCACATCATCGTTTGACTGAGCAGATAGTCAGAATCTCCCAGGATAACGGAGCCCGTCGTGTTCATGTACGGAAGAACCGACAGGTCTCCGATGTCATCGATTCGATAGTAATGGAACCTCGGCCAAGCCACCCCTGCATCGAAGGTGATCGTCCCACCGTACGTCCCGGCGTTCGGGCATCCGAGCGGGTAGTTCGGGGAAAGGTCCTGACTGATCGAACCGAAGGTGTTTCCCGCCAGGTCGTGTTGTCGAAGATCGACGTATACCCTCGGCACCACTCCCGCCGAGATGCACATCCCGACACGGTTCGGCATCAGGTCTGCGCCGTGGTTCCACATCACCCCGACCACCGGATGCTCGTAGCGAAGCCCCTTCGACCATGCGGGCCGCGCATGATAGCCGAGGTTCTGGTCGTCCACGCCGTCGTCCTGCGACTTGCCGGAGTAGTGGCCGGGCACTCCGGCCGGAAACGAGTACTGCATCACGTGGCCGTACGATGCAGTTGCAAGCGCATAGCACGGGGTGAACTCCTGGCGAGGACCCCTCTTCCAGACCCCCGTGTAACTCATCAGTAGCACCCCCCGATAAAGACACGTGGCGTCCCGTAGCCACCGGCCGTGGAGGTGATAGTACAGGTATCCATCGTGACCATGTGAACCGAGACGGCGTTCCACTCGGTCGTGATGCCCCGGTTCTGCGGCCACATGTTTCCGGGCGAGTACGTGAACCACGTACCGCTCCCGTAGGTCGGGTGGTTGATGGTGTTGTAGAGTTCTTCGTGGGCCTCATCCTGCACGTAGAAGGTGTCCGTGGCAAAGAACCCGTACGCATTCGGACTCCCGAGCGGCCAGTTCGGAGGGATGTATGCCAGAGCGTACGTGTAGGCGTAGTTGTTCCCGGACGACGTGGACATCCGTGCGTCCACGTGTACCTTCGGAGCAACGCCGCGAGAGATGATGAGCGCCTCTTCGTTCGGCAGCGCATCCCGTTCGTGGTTCCACATCACCCCGGCAGTCGGAATGAGCAGCCGGTCATGGGCTGGCCTGGCGTAGTACCCGAGATTCTCGTAATCCACGCCATCGTTCAAGATGGCCGGACCCACCGCCCCGGGAAACGACCAGGCCATTCCGTGACCATAGGACGACGTGGCGACACAATAGCAGGACGTGAACTCCTGACGGAGCCCCTTCCCGGCCTCCTGTGCGTAACCCATGCCGCCCTCCTACATGTTGCAGATGAACGCCCGAACGGTGCCGGTAAGCGATGCCTGGGTCACCGCGTCGAGAGAGACCGCCTTGATGGGGAATCCGGTCCAGTACGACGGCTGAGTATCCACGCGATGAACGTAGACGCTCATCCGGCCCTCCTGGTCCACACCGCTCGTCGGCGTGGCCCCGGCGATCAGCGGGCTCAATGCGGTAATCGCCGCACTCGGTCCGATCAGGCCGCCCACGGTCGAGGCCCGGAGCTTCGGACAGAACCCGCCGCTGATGAGAAGCTGATTGGTTTCCGGCGTGCCTGTCTTCTCCGAAGCGTTCCAGAGAACACCGGCAAAGCCGAAGTAGATCGGGTTCGGTGTCGGGATCGCATAGTAGCCCATGCTGTTCGTGGCTACCGTGTAATCCCAACACATGCTTGACCCGAGGGTGCAGGTTGTCTGAATCCACGCATTCGTGAACTGCTGCGCCTGCCCTCGGGTTCCTTGAATGGCTGCGTGACTCATCTACATCCTCACATTCCGGTGACCCACACCATGATGTTCTGGGTGACCGTGAGCGCCGCAGTCTGCAAGCACCGCCCAGCCCAGGGCACCGAGTTCGAGGTCGTGTTCGAGGCGACGAGCGCACCGTAATGCGCGTAGTCAGGAATCATCGTGTCCCCGAGCGTGGCGCTGCCCCACACAGCCACTCCCGGATGCAGGCCGTAGTCTACGAGGAACCCAACCTGTGCATTTGCCACCTGCCCAGCCGCAAAGGCCGAGTTGGTCGCCACGCCCCAGACCGCTCCGGCCGGGAACCAGATGTTTGCGAACTGCGTTGCCACGAGCGCGTCAGTCATGAATCGGAACGTGTTGGTCGAGTTCCCTGCGTCGTCATACAACGTCGTGGTGGACCAGACCATGTACTCCCCATAGGAGCGCGTCGTCGTTCCGTTCAGAAACGCTCTCAGGGATGGAGGCTGCGCCGCCATCCCGGCTCCGTACTGAACACTCATATCAAGAAGCCTCCACAGGTTTCATGTCGAAGATGTTGCCCTTCACGAACGGATCTTTGATGTCGAGATCATGCATGAAGGGCAAGATCCACCACCCTTCTTTTTCCATCTTGAACACCTGCACGGCCGGCACGCCTCCCACGGTGAACATGTTGCTACCGCAGTTGCGACACCGGCCGCGCCAGGGGTTCGGATCGTTGTTGGGCGGAATCGTCTCCGGGTAGAACCAATGGCCGTTCACGATCTCCCAGCACTTCGCACAGCAAACCGCCTGGAGAAGACCTTTGAACCGACCGGAATTGATCCTACTCATGACGCTCCTAATACATCGTGTTGATCCACGCCACGACGGAGTGCGTGGTTCCGGCTTCGGTTTCGAGCGCCTTGGCGAACACACCCCAGTTCATGCTCGGGTCGAGGAACAATGCGCTGAAGTGCGAGCCCCACCCGATGCTGTCGTAGGAGCACATGAGCGCCCCCACTGCCGCAGCACCGTAGGTGTTCAACTCCGGGCAAAGTCCCTTCGTGATCGCCATTGCAATGCGGTCGTTGTAGAAGGAATCGTATCCGGCGTCGTTGCTCCAGAGCACGCCACAAACCATGCTGTTCGTGGCCACCGGATAGTCAACGCAGAAACCGAAGCCTTTCCCATCTCCAGTGTCCACCACAGTCGTCGCATTGGTCCACGCAACTGCACTCCCCTTGATCATGTAGGTCGGCAGCGTTGCGAGCCTCTGCGAGTGGCTGCAATAGACGGAACGGAAGCCCATTGCGCTTCCCTTGCTCGGTCCGGTCTCGTACGACATCACTCACCTCCTTACGCGATGATCGAGTGAAGGACGGAGTGCGCGTTCGACTTCAGACACATGAGCTGCGACTTGAGGAACATGAGCTGAGAGAACGCATTCTGCTTCGGGAGCAGCTCGTACGCATCCGTGAAGCGGAAGTTCTGGGAACTGTGGATGTAGTAGTTCATGAAGTCGAGGTTCAGGAAGTACATCCGGTAGTACCACGTCGAGGTGTTCGCCGCGTCGATCGAGGTCGGCAGGGCCCGATCGAAGGCGACCGGAATGCCGTTGAAGTTGACGTGGCGGAAACCCGGATCGGCTCGCATCGTGTCCTGCATGTCGAACCGCTTCAGGTTGTACATCGCGTGCTTCAAACGCTGGTACACCGGGAAGTGGCAGAGCCCGAGGTTCGGGCCGGTATCCCCGAACGTGATCTCATCGAACACGTGATCGAGGGAGTACAGGAACGTGGTGTCGAAGTTCTCCCCGTTGCTCACGATCGATCCGAGATAGGTTCGGATGTCGGTCGTGTTGAGCGTCCCGCCCTGACGGGCTCCGCACGGGGCCGTGCCGGCCATCGTGTCGTAGCCGTAGGACACGTTCCTCCACCAGTCCTCGGCCGCACGGGAGATCCCGTGGACGGTGTTGGTGGCGGAATCGGAGACGAGCTTCAACAGTCCGTTCAGGTCCTTGCCGCTGTTGCCCAGGCTGCTGAAGATTTTCCGCCCGAGAAGAGCCTCTATATCGTCTCGAGTAAATCCGGCGGGACTGCTGAAACGTTGGCGGCCCTCGATTATTTCTGGGAATTATCGGGCGGGGATGGCACACGCTTTGTCGCCATCACCGACCCCGGCACTTCGCTGGAGAAGTTGGCGAAGAAACGGGAATTCCGTGGGATCTTCCAGGCGGACCCGAATGTGGGTGGGCGCTATTCGGCCCTGACCGCATTCGGTCTCCTTCCGGCGGCGTTATTGGGCTTGGATGTGAAGCGCCTGCT
>Ga0209536_100005837_pt1 | contig 19020 bp, 13 predicted proteins | sample DeeMarSeWOR28_12_FD_187461 | JGI IMG/M metagenome (GOLD analysis project Ga0209536, IMG submission 187461) | Marine sediment microbial communities from White Oak River estuary, North Carolina - WOR-2-8_12 (SPAdes) (version 2) | ecosystem: Environmental > Aquatic > Marine > Intertidal zone >... | reverse complement strand
TAAGCGACGCCCAGCTTGAAGAACTCAGGCAGGGGATCGTTCTTGACGGAAGAAAGACCCTGGCGGCCAGGGTCAGCAGGAAAGGGGCCAACAGGTTCAATATGGTTCTGAGGGAAGGAAAAAAACGCCAGATCCGCAGGATGGTGGAGGCGGTCGGCAATAAGGTCAAGGGACTAAGGCGCATCCGGATCGCGAATGTCCGGCTGGGAGGCCTGGCGACAGGCGAATACGCTTTTTTAACCGCTTCAGAGATCCGGGGTCTTATGATATAATGTCCTGATCATGGCGATCATCGTCCATAAATACGGAGGAACATCAGTAGGCACTCCCGAAAAGATCAAGAACGTGGCCCGGAGAGTGAAGCAGGTCAGGGAGGGAGGCGATGACGTGGTCGTCATTGTTTCCGCCATGGGCCATACCACCGACGAGCTCATAGACCTTATGAACAAGGTCACCGACTATCCCGATCCCCGCGAGTACGACATGCTGGTGTCCACCGGGGAACAGGTCTCTGCGGCGCTGCTGGCCATGGCCCTGCAAGCCATGGGCTGCCCGGCGATCTCCCTGACCGGCGGGCAGGCGGGGGTGGTGACCGAGGACATCTACAAGAAGGCGCGCATCAAGCATATCCACCTGGACCGCGTCAAGGCCGAGATCAAGCAAGGCAGGGCCGTGGTCATTACCGGCTTCCAGGGCATTGACAGCAAGGGCGATATCATTACCATCGGCAGGGGAGGATCCGACACCTCGGCAGTGGCGATCGCGGCCGCTCTGCAGGCCAAGGTCTGCGACATCTACACGGATGTTGACGGCGTTTACACTACCGATCCCCGCATTGTCAGCGATGCCCGCAAGCTTGAGCATATCTCTTATGAGGAAATGCTGGAGCTGGCCAGCCTGGGCGCGCAGGTCCTGCATCCGCGCTCGGTGGAATGCGCCAGCCTGTATGATATCGTCATTCATTTGCGCTCCAGTACCAAGGATATCCCGGGGACCCTGATCATGTCAGCCAAAGCGATCGCCAAACAAGGAGGGAGCAAGATGGAAAAGAAGGAAGCGGTTAGGGGCATTGCCCTGGATGAGAATATTGCCAAGGTCGGCATCCTCAAGGTGCCGGATAAGCCGGGCATTGCCGCCAAGCTCTTCGGCGCGCTTGCGTCAGAGAGCATCAACGTGGACATGATCGTGCAGAGCATTCATTCCAAAGGTGCGATGGCGGACATGGCCTTTACCGTGGACAAACCAGACTTGAAAAAGGCTGTCCAGGCGGTGGAAAAGGTCGCCAAAGAGCTAAAGGCAGAGGGCACCCTTTCGGACGCGGACGTGTGCAAGGTCTCACTGGTCGGGATAGGGATGGTCAGCCAGCCCGGCACCGCGGCCAAGATGTTCGATTCCCTGTCCAGGGAAAAGATAAACATCCAGATGATCTCGACCTCGGAGATCAAGGTTTCCTGCGTCATCAAGAAGGAACAGGGCAAAAAAGCGGTCCAGATCCTGCACAAGGCCTTCGGCCTCGCCTAGCCATGGGGTATTTGATCGCCATCCTCGGTGCCTACCTGCTGGGCTCCGTTCCCTTCAGCCATATCTTTCCCCGGATCAAGGGCCGTGACGTCAGGAAGGGCGGGACCGGAAACGTAGGCGCCACCAACGCCCTGGTGGTAGCGGGGCCGGTGATGGGCGTGCTGGCGTTCATCGGGGATATCGCTAAGGGATACCTGGCGGTCACTTTTGCCGCTTATTATTTTACTGATCCCTGGCTGCCGGTGGCGGCCGGGATCGCGGCGGTCCTTGGGCATGTCTTTTCTGTGTTCCTCAAGTTCAAAGGGGGGAAGGGCCTGGCCACGAGCTGGGGGGGGTTGCTGGGATTTGACCCGGTCTTTGCCCTTATCGTTATGCTGACCTGGATACTGCTGATCCTGGCCACCCGCTATTTCATCCTTTCCTCGCTCATCAACGCGGTGCTGGTCCCGGTGCTGCTGGTGGTGCTGGGAAAAAGGTTCGAGGTCGTTGTCTACGGCGCGGCCATCCTGGTTATGATGCTGTACACTCACCGCCAGGACATAAAGCGGATCATTTCCGGCAACGAGATGAAGACCGATCAATCTATTAAACATTACCTGGGAAAGTGATATAATCAGTCCTGAGCGAACGAAGAGAGTCGAAGGATCGGGGCGTAGCTTAGCTTGGTAGAGCGCACGCTTCGGGAGCGTGAGGTCGCTGGTTCGAATCCAGTCGCCCCGATATTTTATAAAAGGGGGAAGCAGGATGAAAAAGACGGTGTGGTTGGCAGGTTTCCTGGTGGTTTCGATGGTGATGGTCGCCGGTTGCGCGGGCAAGGTCGGGGGTTCGCCGGATTTCTCCGCGAACCTGGTCTCAAGGGTAGGGGGAAGAACGCAGAACGGCAGCGGGAAAATATATTTCAGCAAAGATAAATGGCGCATGGACATCACCGCCTACGGCCAGAAGAGCATCTCCATCGTCCGTGCGGACAAGAATGTGATGTGGCTGCTGATGCCCAAGGAAAAGATGTACATGGAGCGGAAGCTGGAGCCGGACCAGCTGGTCGGGATGAGCAAAAAACTTCCCGGAGAGGTCGAGAGGAAGAAGGTGGGATCAGAAAAGGTGAGCGGATTGGCCTGTGACAAATACAAGATAACCTATAAGCTGACCGGCGGGAAGGCGACGGACGTGGTCTACCAGTGGATCTCAAAGGACGGCATCCCGGTAAAATCTGCGGCGCCGGACGGCTCCTGGTACACGATGTACAGGAACATCAAGGTCGGCAAGCAGCCCGCCTCGCTTTTTGAGCTTCCCGCGGGCTACACGAAGTTCGAGATGCCCTCATACTGAACCAACTTGCTTGACGACGAGAATATTTTGCTGATATACTTGGGGTAATCATGGCCAAGACACCTAAGAGGAAGAGATATTTTACCTTCATGGTCGTTCCTCATGATCCCGCCAGCCGCACCATCAGCATTAAGATCCCCGCTTTTGTGGTCTATTTGACCGCTGTGCTGGCCGTGTTTTCGGTGCTGATCGTCGGTTCGTCGTTGGCCTACTCCGCCCTGCTTACCCGGCGTCTGGCGGATTACTGCCAGACCCTGGCCAAGAACCAGGAGCAGCAGGCGGTCATCGACAATTTCGCCGAGGAGACCAGGAAGGTCAACAGGGCGCTACTGGAGCTGGTGCAGCAGGAGAACAAACTGAGAAAACTTCTGGGCCTGAAGGGGTGGAACAGCCGGATCCGACTGGCCACGGATTTTACCAGATTCAAGGACAAGAACGCCGGGATATCCGAAAATCTGAAGAACGCGGACACCGAACTGGCGGAAAGGCGCCGCAGCCTGGAAGAGCTCAAGGGGTGGGTGAGCACGGTCCGCCGGCGCTACTCGGCCACGCCTTCACGCTGGCCGATCATCGGCCGCATCGTGTCAAGGTTCGGTTACCGCGTCTATCCCTGGAGGGGTTTCCATACCGGTCTGGACATCTCCGGCCGCTATGGTTCCCCCATCCGGTCGACCGCTGACGGCACCGTTGCCTTTGTGGGCTGGAGGCAGGGTTACGGCAGGACGGTCATCATCAAGCACGGTTACGGGATCTCAACCCTTTATGCGCATCTCTCCAAGTACGCGGTCAAGCGCGGGCAGAGAGTGTCGAAAGGGCAGATAATCTGCTATGTTGGCAACACAGGCTACGTTACGGGGCCGCATCTGCACTATGAAGTGCGCAAGTGGGACCGCGCGGTGAACCCGGTGGCGTACCTGGACCTGAATATCCTGACTGCCAGCCGGACATGGAGGCAATGATCCTTTCGCGTCCGGCGGGCCTCGGATAATGAATAGGGGGCGATAAAAATGGGATTGTTCGGTAAAGGGAAACAGGGGGCAGAGGGTGTGGTCGACAGCATCATTGGAGAAAAAGCCAAGTTCAAGGGTGAGCTCATCTCCAGGGAGTCGGTGAGCGTCAACGGCGAGTTCGAGGGGAAGATCACCGCCAGATCCGAGGTGATCATCTCCCGCGGTAGCCGGGTGACGGGGGATGTGGCGGGCGGCAGCGTGATCGTTTCCGGAAAGGTCGACGGCAACATCAGCGCTGTGCAGAGCCTGGAGATCACCAAGACCGGCCGGGTCTCCGGGGACCTGCTGGGCGGCAGGATCATCATTGAGGATGGAGCTTCTTACCGCGGCAAGGTCAAGGTCGAAGGCAAAGCAGAGGAAGAGGTCGAGGAGGGGCAGGAAGATGAAGACGAAGATGAAGAGATAGAGATGATCAGTGAAAAAGAGGTCGCCCAGTCCCAGATGTTTTAATGGGGAATCTTTTTATTGTCGCGACCCCGATCGGGAACCTGGAGGACATCACTTTCCGCGCGGTGCGTGTATTGTCAGAGGTCGATCTCATTGCTGCGGAGGACACCCGCCAGACCCGGGTCCTGCTGGACCGCTACCGTATCAATACCCCTATGACTTCCTACCACAAGTTCAATATTCGGGGAAAGACTGACCGCATCGTTGATCTCCTGCGGGAGGGCAAGAACATCGCCCTGGTTTCGGACGCCGGGATGCCTGGGATATCGGATCCCGGCTACGAGTTGATCAAAAGCGCGGTCGAGGAAGGGGTCCGGGTGGAGCCGGTGCCCGGGGCCTCGGCGGCGATCACCGCCCTGGCTGCTTCGGGGTTGCCGACGGACAGGTTCGTGTTCGAGGGATTCCTGCCAAAGAAGCCGGGCAAGAAAAAGAAGGCGCTGGAGGCGTTGAAAGATGACCCGCGCACGGTTATAATCTATGAGTCGCCCTACCGGCTGGTCAAGACCCTGGGGGATATCCAGAATGTTCTGGGCGAACGCCGGGTCGCGGTCTGCCGGGAGCTGACCAAGAAATTCGAGGAAGTGATCAGGGGAAAGGCAGGTGAGGTGGCGAAACATTTGCAAGGGCGCAAGGTAAAAGGGGAAGTGGTGGTGGTGGTGGAAGGTTCCGGATGAGCTGCTCAGCGGGAGAGTGCTAGTAAGCTTGCAGGTTCCAATCCTGCCTTATCTGGAGCAAGATCCGAATTTCCGAAAACCGAAATCCGAACAATGTATTTGATCATCATATAAATGTCTCCTTGTTCGGACATTCGGATTTAGGATTTCGGATTTAATAATAGAGTTTTCCCGAGAACTCTATACTTCGGTCAAAATGAAAGGAGTATAGAGATGGCTACAAAGGTCATTGTTGGTCTGTTCTGTCTGGTCTTTTTATGTGCGTCTTCGTTCGCGGATATTCCCCGGTTCTATGGCGATGAGGTTGTGGTCACCGCGCTCAGAGTTCCCCGCCTGAGATCCTCCATTCCCTGGAACACGAAGCTCATCACCCGGGAGGATATCGAGGCTTCTCCCTCGCTGAAGCTGGGTGACATCATGCGCTCGGTTTCCGGGCTCTCGGTCAAGTCTAACGGCGGGCTGGCTTCCCAGATCAGCGCCCGCTTCCGGGGGTCAAATTCCCAGCAGGTGCTGGTCCTGCTCAACGGCAGCCGCATCAATTCCCCGACCCTGGGGACCTTTGACCTGGGGGACATATTGCTGACCGATGTGGATCGGATCGAGATCGTCAAGGCGCCGCTTTCCGCGGTCTACGGGGCGGACGCGGTAGGCGGGGTGGTCAATATCATTACGCGCCAAAGCTGTGAGAAAGCGGATGTGAGCACTTCCGTCAACTATGGGGAGTATTCCACCCTGGATTACGCGGTGAGCGGATCCGGGCCTTTCTATGCGTTCTCGGCCGCTTTCCTGTCTTCCGCCGGTTTCCGGGAAAATAGCGATTATATGGGGCAGGACTTCAGTGGGCGCTTATACGGGGACCTGGGACGGGCAAAGGTGGAGGCAGGGGTCAAGAAATACGCCGCGCAAAAGGGTTCCCCGGGTTCGCTTGACTTTCTGACCCCGCTGGCCCGCCAGCATGACACCAATCTTTTCTATGACCTGGTCTACCGGGCAGAGGCGGCCGGCCTCAAGGCGGCCCTTTCCCAGAACGCGCAGGACCAGAGGTATGAGAACCCCAGCTGGGGCCTGCTTTCCACCCACCATACCCTGAGCACGAATTTTGATGTCCAGAAGACGCTGCGGCTGGGCGCCTTTAACACCCTGCTTTTGGGCCTGGAGGTCCGAAATGACAACAGCCAGAGCACCAATTCCGGAAGGCAGGCGATGGAGAACAAGGCGGTCTATGTCCAGGACGAGTTCGAGATCGGGCCCGGAGCGAAGTTCGTGCTGGGAGGCCGCGAGGACATCAACTCCGCCTTTGGGACCCATTTCAGCCCGCGCCTGGGATGCGTGTTCGCGCTTTTAAGGGATACCGTGCTTAAGGCGTCCTGGGGCACCTCGTTCAAATCACCTACCCTCAACGATCTTTACTGGTCCCGCACCACCGAGCCCGGCTGGCCCACCGGCGTGATCACCACCGAGGGCAACCCCGGCCTTCTGCCGGAGAACGCGCAGAGCATTGACCTGACCCTGGAGCGCAGGATCGACGCGCGGACCACGGCTCGGTTGAGCTTTTACCTGACCGAGATCCGGGACATGATCCGCTGGACCAACACCGCCACCTCCACCATCGACGCTTTTTGGACGCCGTTGAACGTGAGCAACGCGGACATCCAGGGTGCCGAGTTCGAGTACGAAAAGGATATCCATGACCGGCTCAAGGGCTTTGTCAATTTCACCTATCAGACGGCCAGGGACCGGTCCAGCGGCAACTTCCTGGATTACGCGCCGCAGATCACATATAACGCCGGCTTGCGGTACCGCGGCCTTGCCGGCGTGACATCCAACTTCGTGGTCCGGCATGTGGGCGAGCGCTACGCGGACCTGGCCAACCTGACCCGGCTCCCCGCTTATACGGTGGCAGACGCCTCTTTTTCCAGGGAGCTGGGAAGATTTACGCTTAAGCTGGACATCGAGAACTTGTTCAGCGAGAGCTACGCGGAGACCTACGGTTTTATGGATGTTTACCCCATGCCGGGAAGAAGGTATAATATAGGGGTCCGCATGGATATCTGAAATTCGAATTTTTAAATTCGAAGGTCGAAAGAAGGAGCAAATATGAAATCACAAAATCTGTCGATGATCGCGGTAGGGATGATCCTGGTGGTTGGAATAATGGTCAGTTTTCTGGTGGCGCGACCGGTGTCTATGGTCCAGCCCAGGGAGATGCCTGTATTTATGGGGCAAGAAGTTGCCGTTCAGAGGGCGGTAGAGGGCCTAAGAGGGCAAGATAAGGCGAAGAAGGCGGTGAAGGCGCAGAGGGCAATAAAGGCAGTTCCGCAGCCAAAGGCCGTAACACCTTTGCCCCTTGTTCCGCCCACGGTGTCATACCGTGTTTTGCCGGAATATCCGGTGTCGGCGCTGGAGCAGGGCCTTCAGGGCACGGCAATACTTTCTATCTATGTCGGGCTGGGTGGCGTGGCGGAAAGGGTGGAGGTCGCCAGCTCTTCCGGCGTTGCCGAGCTTGACAATTCAGCGGTCAAGGCCGTTTCTCAGTGGAAATTCAGCCCCGCTATGCAGGGCGGGGCCGCGGTCGCGAGCTGGTTCGAGATGCCCGTTCGCTTTCAGATAAACTGACATGTCAGCAGAACCCCTGGGCAGGATGATATTGTATATCGGCGTGGTGCTGGTGCTGATCGGCGGGTTCTTTATCCTGATGGGAAAGATCCCCTGGTTCGGCAGGCTGCCCGGCGACCTGGTCTACCGCCGCGGGGGGCTGACGATATTCCTGCCTATTACAACCATGGTGCTGGTGAGCATCGTGCTCACTGTGCTGATGAACATCATCTGGCGCAGATGATCTAGGATCGGGGCGTGGCCAAGTTTGGTCTAAGGCGCTACCTTGGGGTGGTAGAGATCGCTGGTTCGAATCCAGTCGCCCCGATTCTTTCTTATTATGAGGACATCTGACTTCGATTACAGCTTTCCATCTGAATTGATCGCCCACGAGCCGGCCGCAAAAAGGGACCACTCGCGCCTGATGGTGCTGGAGCGCGGCTCCCAGGGTATTGAACACAAGCGTTTCTTTAACATCCTCGATCATCTAGGCCCCGGCGACCTGCTGGTCTTAAATGACACCCGCGTTATTCCTGCCAACCTGGTGGGTTTTAAGGCCGAGGGGGGCGCGAAGATCGAGGTCCTGTTGACCAAACCCCTGGACTTGGAGCGAAAGACCTTTGTTTGCCTGGTAAGGCCGGGGAAACGGCTGAAGGTCGGCTCCAGGGTCATCTTCGGGGACGGGGACCTGGTCGGGACCGTCCTGGAAAAGCTTGCTGACGGAGAGCAGGTCATTGAGTTCGAAGTGCACGGGGATTTCTGGAGCATCGTTCACGGGCTGGGCGAAGTTCCGCTGCCGCCATACATAAACTCCAAGATCCAAGCACCAAATTCCAAACAGATCCCAAGTTCAAAATCCCAATTATCCAAACGTTATCAGACCGTCTATGCCAAACAGGACGGCGCGTCGGCCGCGCCTACTGCGGGGCTCCATTTCACGCCGGAGCTGCTGGAAAAGGTCAAAGCCAAAGGGGTTGAGATCGCTTACCTGACCCTGCATACCGGGCTGGCGACCTTCCGGCCGGTGTGGGCCGAGAATATTGAGGAGCACCGGATGCATGCGGAGCAGTTTGAGGTCCCTGAACAGACGATCGAAGCGGTCCAGAAGGCGAAGCGCGTGGTCGCGGTCGGGACGACGGTGGTGCGGGCACTTGAGGCTATATGGGGCAAGGGGCGGGGGACGAGGGGCGAAACAGATCTTTTTATCTATCCGGGATATGAGTTCAAGATCGTGGACGCGATGATCACGAACTTCCACTGGCCAAAATCGACTTTGATCATGCTGGTCTGTGCCTTTGCCGGCAGGGACTTTGTCATGCAGGCCTATCAGGAAGCGATCAGGGAGAACTACCGCCTCTTTTCCTTTGGCGATGCCATGTTGATCCTGTGACCCTCACCCCCTTGATCCCCCTCTCCATCTTTGATGGAGAGGGGGAAACCCGGAACGAAGTGAAGGGAGGGGGTGAGGTTATGATATAATACAAAAGATGGCTTTTCGTTTTGAAATCCTCAAAAAATCAAAGAGATCCAAGGCCCGTGTCGGCAAGCTCCACACTCCCCATGGCGTTGTGAACACCCCGGTCTTTCTGCCGGTCGGCACCCAGGCCACGGTCAAGACCATGTCGCCCCGCAACCTCATCGAGATCGGCGCGGAAATGGTGCTGTGCAACACCTATCATCTCCTGCTGCGGCCCGGGCCGCAGCTCATCGAACAGGCAGGCGGCTTGCATAAGTTCATGCACTGGGACAAGCCCATCCTGACCGATTCCGGCGGGTTCCAGGTCTTTTCCCTGGCCCACATGCGCAAGGTCAGGGAAGAGGGGGTTGAATTCACTTCTCACGTTGACGGGCAAAAGCATTTTTTAACGCCTGACAGCGTGCTCGATGTGCAAAAGGCTTTTGATCCGGACATTATGATGCCGTTGGATGAATGTGTGGCTTATCCTTGTGACAAAAAAACCGCCAAAAAGGCCCTGGAAAGGACGACCGCTTGGGCGAAACAGTCCAAGCAGCGAATTAAGGACCTTGCCCCCTCTGTTTGTTTCGGGATCATCCAGGGTTCGACCTATAAAGATCTGCGACAGGAATCAGCTAAGCAGATCGCCGAGATAGACTTTCCCGGCTTCGCCATCGGCGGGTTGTCGGTGGGAGAGCCGCAGGCGGAAATGTTCGAGATGCTGGACGCGGTGACCGATATCCTGCCTGAGGATAGACCCCGGCACCTGATGGGGGTGGGTTATGCTCAGGACATTCTGGGAGCGGTAAAGCTGGGAGCGGACATCTTTGACTGCGTGATACCGACCAGATTAGCCCGGCATGGGTCATTTCTGACCTATGAGGGCAAGGTCAGCATCCGCCTGGCCAAATTCGAAAAGGATTTTACCCCCATTGACGCGGAATGCGACTGCTATGCCTGCAGGAACTTTACCCGGGCCTACATCCGCCACCTTTTCTGGGCGCGTGAGATCCTGGCCATGCAGCTTTTGACCGCGCACAACCTGCGGTTTTATATGAGGATGCTGGCAAAGGTTCGCCGGGAGATACTGGACGAGTGAAACAAAAGATCAGGCATTCCTGGAAGATCTCCCCTAAGCGAGCCAAGCAGATACAGCTCAAACTGAAGAGATCTTTGCGTTCTGCAACAGGGCCGCGCAAGATCAAAAGGATCGCTGCCTGCGATGTTTCCTACAAAAAGGGGTGGGTGAAAGGGGTGGTCGCAGTTTATTCTTATCCTGAACTTGAGCTTTTAGAGACCGCGTATAAGGAAGAGCGTTCCGTCTTTCCCTATGTGCCGGGGCTTTTGACCTTCAGGGAAGGGCCGGTCCTCTGTAAAATATTCAAGGTCCTGACCATCGAGCCGGACATAATCCTGTTTGACGGACAGGGCAGGGCGCATCCCTTGCGGCTGGGAGAGGCGGCGCATCTGGGTCTGCTTTTTGATAAACCGTCGATCGGGTGCGCCAAGTCCAGATTTATCGGCCAATACAGGGATCCGGGGAAGAGAAAGGGATCGGTCGCGAAACTTTATGATGGAAAAGAAGTTGTTGGAGCGGTCTTGCGGTCGCGCGACGGGGTCAAGCCCATTTTTGTCTCGGCCGGCCATAAAATTGACCTGGGCTCAGCGCTGAAAATAGTCAGGAAATGCCTGAGGGATCACCGCATCCCGGAGCCTTTGCGTTATGCCCACCAGAGAACAAAAGAAGCTTTTAAAGGTCTATAGGATCCTGTTCAAGCGCTTTGGCCCCCAAGCCTGGTGGCCGGCGGATACACCTTTTGAGGTTATGGTCGGGGCGATCCTGACGCAGAACACGAACTGGAAGAACGTGGAGAAGGCGATCGCTAATCTGAAGGGGGCTAAGGGGCTGGGGACTGGGGGGCTGGGGGCTGAGGGACTGGGGAAGATGAATATTAGAAGACTGGAAGAATTGATCCGGCCGTCCGGGTACTACCGGCAGAAGGCAAAGAAGCTCAAGGCGTTCGTCAGGTTCTTCCTCAAAGAATTTGGCGGAAGTATCCTGAAGATGAAGGGGGTCGAGCGCGCTGATCTCCTAAGGGTCCACGGCATCGGTCCCGAGACCGCGGATTCGATCCTGTTATACGCTCTGGACCGGCCGACCTTCGTGGTCGATGCCTATACTAAAAGGATAGGGAGTAGGGTGGGGTTGTTCAAATTTGAGGACTATCATGAGATCAAGGATTATTTTGAAGAAACCCTTCCTAAAGATTTAGAGCTTTACAAGGAATATCACGCTCTGCTAGTAGAATTAGGGAAGGATTATTGTAAGTCCAGGCCCGAATGCAAAAATTGTCCGATTTTAAAGCTTTGTTTGCGAAGAAACCCTTAAGAGGCGGGCGGCAACGTGCCTGCCTGTCCGCCGAAGCTTTTAATGAGAGGGTTATAGTGTGCCTGTTAAACACTACACCCCCTCATTAAAAGCTCATCAATCTATTTTATTTTCAAGCTGCGTAGGCGGATTAAACGCTGCGCCCGCCAGTTAAAGGCTCCAACCTTATTAATTTCTCAAAGAGGACGAAAGCTGGCAGGTTCGTCAGGAACGAGCGAAGCATAAGCCAGCCCATCGGGCCCCATGCGCCATACAGTTCTGTAAGAAGAATGTTGCGGGGCTGTTTTCTCCCAGGTAAAGCGTCCATTCTCAAATTTGTCGCCGAGATTGATCAATTGTTTTCTGATCTGAGCTCGTTCTGATTCGGGTGTTTTTCTGTACTCAGCCCTGAGCCGGGCGATCCCTTGCTTAAGTTCTTGCTTCAGCGCTGCCTTTTGCTCTTCAACCACTCCCTTTTTAACGGCCCAATGATCAATGTTCACCATGCCATCAGAGCCGATCAATCCCGCTTTTCTATCCAAGGAATCAACGCCTGCAGTTTGCTGTAATACCTGCGCAATGGCCTTTTTTGCGTCCGCCTCGGTAATTTCACCCGTGGGAAGAGCCTGCTCAACCTCCTTGTACAATTTTTGGCTCTCAGGGTTAAGATCAGGGGAGCCTTGCAGGGGTTTCCCTGCCCGAGCTGCTTGGATGAGCGCCGCCATCATCTCTATCCTGGCCTGCTGATAAAAGAGCCCCTTGCCCCTATTTACGATCATTTGCTGCATTCCCTGATTCCAATCAGCATCCATTCCAGTTAAGCCCCAGGATATGAATTCATCTAACTTTGCCGTATCTTTTAAGATACCATCTTTGTTGAACATCTCCCGGATATTGTTGTTCAGTGTTTTTACCTTCGTCAGCATCTTTCCCTGTTTGGCAGTAATATCATGTATCCTTGCGGTCTGCACTTCATCAGCCCATTTGCCTGGAAGGGTTGTGGCTTTGGGGAACCGTCCTATTGTAGGGGCAAATGGAGCAATATCCGCTATGCCCATTGCTTTCCTGGCCCTAGATCCATATATCTCATATACCGCTTCTTCCGCTCCGCTCAGTTTCTCCCCCTTCAACCGCTTACTCACCACATTTTCAAACATCTGCATCCAGTCATCTTCTTTTATCGCGGCCAGCTTATCTATTGTCTCTTTTGGGATATTTGTATCTGGATTCTTTTGATCATGAGGTTGTGGAGCCTGCCGCGGCAGCAGCAGCTCTGCCAATACCTGCCGGACCCTCTCATTTCCTATGGTCGTAGCCTGAAAAGCCTTGAGCTTTCCAAGTTCAGTCTGCTTAAATGCCTCAAATGTCTTTCTGCATAAGGGGGTAAACGGGACAACGATGCTTTGAAGGACGTCCTGAGCTGCAAGACCGCCGGGCGCAAACAGCGCGGCGACCAAATATTTCTCTGGAAGTCCCCCCATCTTAATATGATGCAGCGAGGCCAGTTGGTCCTGGATCATTTTTCGGTACATCTTGTATGCGGTTGCTTCTTCCCCGACCAGCTTTTCGCCGCGCAGCTTCTTATCCAGGATCTCCCCGAATTTCTGTGTTAAGGATCTGGCCTCTTTTTTGTCTGCCATGCCTCTCATGATCCCTTGGTACAGAAGTTCTTCTTGCTCGCCGTCTAGCTTGACCATTTCACCGAATATCTCCCAGACCACCTTTCGGAATTCATCACTATTTCTATCGACCCTTACGCCTTCCGCGCTTGAGGCCCTCTCCATGGCCAGCTTTTGCAGCAGCATTTGGACTTCGGAGCGGACCTGTTCTTGGCCTGCGATGGAGAATTTGTAATCTCCAGCGACAACTTCTTGCAATACTTGTGTGCCTTGACCGGTATCAACCGCCGCCTGAGTGAACTCATACGCGGTCCGCACATCCCCCTGCAGAAAATTGTCTAACCCGACAAATACACCTTTGACCCCGCCGCTCTTGTACCAGTCATCGAGCACTCCTTTTTCTGAACCTAATTTCTGCACCCTTTGTTCGAGGCTTGCCTGGTAAGCAGTTATGTTCCAGTTGCACCAGCCAGCGATCAATAGGTCGGACACTAAAAGTGACCAGCCAAGACCGCCCAGAGGGGCGAGTTTTTTAAGGGCCGTCTTGCCTAGTGTTTTGGTAATGGCATACTTGCCCAACCCTAAGGTCCCAATGCTTGCCGCCATGTTCGCGTAGGGATTTTTGATGCCAAGTAGGTCGTAGCCTTTTGTGATCAGGTACAGACCGCCCATGCCGGCTCCAAACAGACCCTTGCCGCCCTGCAAAAGGGCTTTGGGGCCGAAGACCGCCTTGAGGGCAGCCAATGAATTTCTGCATGTGGCACCGAATAGACTCTTGGTGCCGTACTGCTCCAGGAGAAAACCCTGGAATTTGGCCATATGGCCGAGAGATAATTTGGTGATCGTCAAGCGAAGACCGCTGGTAGCTAAGCGAAGGCCGTGGTAAGCTTTTTGCATTCCTTTTAAGGTCATGTTCTGAAGCGCTATGGATTGGGTGTGCATGGCCAGCAGAACAAAGCCAAATTTGTATTTGGGGTCCTCTATGCCAAGGGCATGGGCTTCCAGCTCGGAAATAGCCCAGAGACCGTAACCCAAGCCGATCTCTGCGGCAAGCTGGTGGCGAAGCACAGAGCCGATCTTTGACTGCTTGAGCTCTGCGACCTTTTTCCTGAACTCAGGATTTTCTTCCAAAAATCTTTCCGCGTTCTTCTTGACCATCTTTCCATTTCTTTTGGTCTTAAAGAATTTCATGAGGTCTTTTGGATTATTCAAAAATTGAGCTTTGCCTGATTTCCTCAGCCATTTGTTCGTTTCTCGCAAGGCCTTTTCAGTGAACTCAGTCAGCTCTTGCGGGGACATATTTTCAATGCCTTCCACGCCGAGGTGCTTGCCCATTTTCTTTACTGCGTCTATGTAAGCTTTTTCGGCAGTTCTTAATTCAGGGGGGACATCTGCCGGGGCCTCTTCCACGATCATGTCGTCGGTGACCTCAGTGACATGCTGCTCGATCAGGCGCTCTATCCCTTGGGCCTTGACCGTGGCCGCGCCCTTGGGGATATTGCGGGCCTTGAGCTCGGCCTCAACACTACTGACGGCGGTCTCAAAGGCGGCCGGGTCAGCGCCCGGGAACTGGCCGTTCATGCCGGAGACCTTGAACCCGGCTTTTCCTGCCCGTTCCTGGGCGGTGAAGAACTCGATGTTGCCCTGGCTGTCGACGTAGCCAATGGGCTTTCCCTTGGCGCCGTTGGCAAGTTGTTCTTTGGGGATCTTGATCTCTGCGCTTTCAAAGTTCTCGGGCAGGGCTTCAAGCACGATATATTTGGCCTCGGGGTTGTGGAGCAGGATCTCCGCACCGAAAGCAGTGGAAGTGTTGACACGGATAACGATCTTGCCGTTGGCGAGGCTCTGGCCCTTGGCTTCGGCCAGCTTGATGCTGATGGGTTCGGGGGCGGTCAGCTGAGCCTTGGCTCCGGGCTTGCCTTCGGAGAGCAGGCCCTTTGCTTTGTTGGCTTCTGCCTCACCGGCCGGCGGCAGATATCCCTTGGCGGAGTTCCCACCGGTCGGCCCAAGATGAGGGGTAAAGGGAGGTTTTGGCATCTCGAGGTCAACAGGCACATATTTATTTGCTTTTGTAAGAACTTTGTGAAGCTCTTGCGGGGACAGTCCTGAAGTTGTCATAAAATGTTCGTAGATCGCTCCGGCCGCTTGCGGAGAAATGCTTCCCAGGCCGGTATAGCCGGTTCCCCCGCCGATCCTGCTGAGGGTTTTCCTGGTCAGGCTGGGCCTTACCCGCATGCCTTCGCAAAGGACGCGAATCAGCTGTTTGCCGGTCAGCTTAAGGGTGCGGCCATTGACCCTGTATTCATAAGTATCGTTCAATCCTATTTTGGCGGTCGCATCCTTGAGGAATTCCATTTCTCTGACATGCTGTTCGCTTTCCGGAAGTTCTATTTCTCCCTGGGCAAGCTGGCTATCCAGGTGTTTGTAGATCATGCGGTCAGAGGTCAGCTGGAGATGGATCTCTTTAGCGCTGGCGTCCAGCAGGCCGAATTTCCCCTGCACCTGCCTTACTTTGAGCGCTTGACCGGTCTCCGGATCAATGATCGGCTGGCCGGTCTGGGGATCGATCTTCATGACGGTGGCGATACCGGCATCGACATTATGATTACGCAGGATCGCCCGTGTCTCTTTCCAGTTTTCTGCTTGGCACAGGGCAACATAGGTCTTTCCGTCCACCGTGATGATCTTAAGCTGGTTGCCGCGTCTGAGCGCGAGCTTGAACTTGGCATTTGGGTTGCTTCTGGCCTTGAGGATGTTATTTCCTATTGCTTCTCCGTTCTGGAGGATCTCTGTCTTGATCCTTTCCGCATCACGGGAGATCTCATCCGGCGCAATGTTTTCCGTGCCTTTATTGCCGAGGATAGCTTCCAGGACACCCTTGGGGATCTCTCCGGCGTAGGTCTTGGCGTATCGCCAGGGGGTATTGGTGCGAAACCTGGTCAGCCATCTTTTGGCATTCCCCAACTCCACCCAGCCTTTTGTTTCTGGAGCGGGACCGCCCTTCTTGACGATCTCCACTTCTGAGCTGGTCACTTCCAGGTTGAGCTCGTTGGCTTTGTAATTATAGATGGCCTTTCCAACGCGGCCGGCTCCCCGGGCTCCCTTATAGGCTAAATGTGTCCATCCTAATGGCTGGGTCGTGTACCAGAAGAGTTTGACGCCGATCCTGCCCTGGAGTTTGGGCCAGGCTTTATAGGGGTGGAGGGCTTTGCCCATCCTCTTGGCCAGGCGATTGCTGATGAAGATCTTGCCGTTCTTGAAGGCCACTTGGCCTGTTTTTACCCCGTGCATAAAGACATCTTTGACAGCACCGAAGGATCTCCCTGTCAGCTTGGTGATAATAAAGGCTTTGAACAGGGCGGCCGAATAATTGCCGGCTTCGATCTCATTCTTGACCTCGGAATAGAAGATGAACGGCATGAGCTCGAAAACGGTGAAAGCGCCGGTGGTATGAGCCAAACCCTTGGTCATCCTGTCCAGGGCATCGTAAGCCAGTTTCTTGTCGCCGGCCTTGGCCGCCCTGTACAGGTCGCCAAAGCCACCCAGCGTATCCGCAAAACCCATGTTGATCTGCTTGTGCATCAATTTGACGAAGTGGATGGTGAATCTGCCGCTGGAGGCCAGGCCATCGGTCAGGGCGCCCGCCGGGTCCGTGCCGAACTCTTCAGCCAGGCCCCATACGAATTTTGGGCCATAATAGTCGACCCATTCAGCGGTGTCCTCGAAAAAGGTCTCTCCAAAAAAATCTGTGCCAAGGGGGTCAAAGTTCTCTTCGTTGTGGGAAGTACGTGCAGGGTCCGCGGAGTAGTTTATGACCCGCACCTTCTCGGGAGGGTCTTTGAGGTCAGCTTTTTCTCCCTGGTAATCCATGGAGAATTCCTGGATGGCCTGGAGCGGGTCGAAATAGGAAAGGGAGTAATTCTCGATGTCTTCCATGCCGGCGGCGCGGTTGACCTCCCCCGTGACCTTGAGAGCCATTTCCAGCACCCGCGCCAGATAGCGGGTCTCAGCATCGGCGTTGAAGGAATCATAGAGTTTGCCGTCCGCCGGGGCCTTCAACCGGTCATAATCAATCTTGAGGGGGTCTACCGCGATCTTTTTGGTCCTAAGGAGGTACTGGACCTGCCTCTGCAGGCGGGGATTGTCCTTGACCTTCTGGGTGATCTCCTTTTGCAGGTAGGCCTTGAACGCTTCGATGTCGTCCTTGGTAATGTTATTTAATACCCATTCCTTGCCGAGCCGGGCCGCCTGCTCCAGTTTTTTGGTGAGGTGGTCCTGGCCGTTCTGCTGGTTCATGAGGAGCATGTGCAGTTGCTGGGACATCTCCATTTTGGGATGCTGGGAGGATGAGAGCGCCAAAAAGCTCATGAAATTGTAATAGAGGCCGTAAGAGGAATTGACCTTGGCCTTGAGGTCGGCCGGGCCGGTGGGCCCGAACTCATCCTCGCCCCATCCGGTCGCCCGGCTGAGAGCGGCGAGACCGCCGATGGCTGCAATGTTGTGTGAGCCCAGGAAAGCGGGCACGGCTTTGCCAAGCTCAAGATGCTGTTTGGTGGGCAGGCCGGAGAAGACCTTTGAGATGGCGATCTTGGCCAGGTTCAGTTCTTTGGAGGCGCCGGCCTCGATGAAGAGGTTGGAAAGGGAAAGTTCGGCTCCCGGGTTCCCGTTAAAGTACGCGTCAAGGATCTGGCCGGCGGTGAGCTTGGTGTCCTTTCCGCCGGTGTCGTACACCTTATTGCTTTGTCCGGAGAAAATGCTTCCAACCCATTTGAGGGCGGCGTCCGCGAATTCGCCTTCGAACCCGGCGTCGAAGAGGCCGGGCAGCGCTTCCTTGAGGGCCTCATATTTCTTTTTGTCGAACCGGTCGCTGCTCAGTAGCTCAATGATGCGGGCGCGCTCCATCTCGAGCTCGGCTTTCTGCGCGAACTTGGGCATGAGCTCGTCGCGGCCGGCCTTTACGGATCCCAGGGTCTCAGCCATCTTGTCCAGTTTCTTTTTTAACTCAGTGAGGATATCATGCTTTTTGGAGTCTTTTTTGACCTCTTCGGACTTCAGCGAATTTTCAACTTTGGCTGCCAGCTTGACCACCGTTTGTAGGATCGGATCCGCCTGATAAAGGAATATGAGGGGGGTCTTCTTTCCTTTTTTCAGGGTTTCCCTGATGCGGTCAAGTTCAGCTTTGTACTCCCTGAACAGGTCATAATTCTTGTATTTCTTGCTTCCCAGTTGGGCTAGGATGCCTTTCAGGTCCAGGGCCTTGGAGTCGGAGAGGGTTTGGCTGGCCCTGATGGCCTGGATAAGGGAACCCTCTTGTTCGGACGCCTTTACTTTGGACCCTTTTTGCGTGTTTTCGTCGGTGAGGAGGCGGTCGAACTTTTCGACAAAGGCCTCTATCTCTTTTATCTCCTGGTCGATCTTGACCAGTTTTTCGGCCTCATGCTGGTAGAGGAGGATATTGATCTCGTAGACCTGTTCGTTGGGCAGGCCCACGATCAGGAAGTCGGCCGGACTGGGTGCGGCGACCGCTTCGGTCGCGGCTTTACCCACTGTTTTTAGGAAATTCGTGTAATGATGCCAGTAGCCTTTGTACCCGGATTCCTCGGGCGGATATTTGCTGGCCAGGGCGTGGAGGTCGCCGTGCAGGTCTCTCAGGATCTGGACGGCCGCTTTGTAATCGGCAGCGAATCCCTGTCTGAATTCTGCTTCGTCAAAAGCGTCAAAAGCCCTGCCTTCTTTTATGGCTTTTTCCCTGGCGTACTCAACGACTTTTTGGGTCAGTTTCCCGGCCGGTTTATCAGAATTCAGCCGGTGGTCATTAATGGACAGGTCTTCTTTGCCGATGGATTTACCGTCCAGATGGGAAGCGAGCTTCTTGAGGGTGGCCTGTTTATTCTGAGACAGCCCGTTCTTATGGAGCATGAGGGGCAGGGCGAGTTCTATCTTGTAGATCGCCCCGGCCCCCTTGAGCGCTTCCAGCTCCAGCAGCTCAAGGTTGTCGAAC
>Ga0209536_100005836_pt1 | contig 19021 bp, 16 predicted proteins | sample DeeMarSeWOR28_12_FD_187461 | JGI IMG/M metagenome (GOLD analysis project Ga0209536, IMG submission 187461) | Marine sediment microbial communities from White Oak River estuary, North Carolina - WOR-2-8_12 (SPAdes) (version 2) | ecosystem: Environmental > Aquatic > Marine > Intertidal zone >... | reverse complement strand
GCCTATGGAGCACGAGCCGGGGTTCCCGTGCGGGTGTACATGCCAACCGACACCCCCACGGCTAACGTGGCCGAGTGCCGGATACTGGGCGCTGAGGTCATTCTCATTGACGGCCTGATCTCGGACTGTGGCGTTGAGGCCCGCGCCTTCTCGCAGGAGACCGGGTACTTCGACGTCTCCACACTCCGTGAGCCTTACAGGGTCGAAGGCAAGAAGACGATGGGCTACGAGATCGCCGAGCAGTTGGGTTGGAGCCTGCCCGACGCCATCATCTACCCTACGGGTGGTGGCACGGGGATCATCGGAATGTGGAAGGCGTTCGCCGAGCTCGAAGCCCTGGGCTGGATCAAGTCTGGACAGCGGCCTCGCATGTATGTCGTCCAGTCCGCTGGTTGCGCACCCATGGTTCGGGCCTGGGCCACGGGTGCCGAGTTCGCCGAACCTTGGGAGGGCGCTCAGACCGTCGCGTCCGGCCTGCGGGTCCCCGGGGCACTGGGCGACTTCCTGATTCTCCGCGCGGTTCGCGAGAGTGCAGGCGCGGCGGTCGCAGTGAGCGATTCGGAACTGTTGCGCGCTGCCCGCGAGCTGCAGCACCAAGGCGTTGCCGCATGTCCCGAAGGTGGGGCCACGCTGGCCGCGCTATATCATCTTCGCGCAGACGGTCACATCCGGGCTGACGATCGCGTCGTCTGTTTTAACACCGGCGCGTGGCTCAAGTATCTCGATTGAGCACATGAATCCGTCACGCGTTGTCCTCTGCAGCTTCCTGGGTCTTTGCCTGGGCTTGCCGTCCGCCGCCCACGGCCAATGGGGCATCACGGCCAAGGCTGCGCTCCCGTCCATACCCTATTGGTGGACCGCTAGCGAGAAGCACCGCGTCGAGCTGCTTCCGCTCGTCTGGACGAACGATATCGACGGTGGGGAAGACGGCTGTTGCGTTCTCGGCGCCGCCGGCCGTTTCCGGTTTGGGCCCTCGACCCTCTGGTTCGGACTGGGCTTCGGCACAGGCCAGGACGGCGGGACACCAGCAGCAGTAGAGGCGGCCGCTACCGTCAACGACGGAGCTTTCGCGTTCCGCTCGCTACACGGCCGTAGCAGCTTCGCTGCCTTCTACCCCATCCTCAGAGGTGGCAACGATCACTCTCGGGAGAAACACGTCTCCGTTGGAGTGTCATCCGTTTGGTTGTTCGACGACCGCTATATTGAACCGGTGCCATTGTTCGAGTGCTCGCCGACGGCGCCCTCGCTGCCCTGTGAAGCCGTGCCCACGCCCTATCCCTGGAGCGACGGCCAGGACAACTCGCTCGTCGCAGAGGTCGTCTGGGGCAGGGGAGAATGGAGCTCACCACGACTCAGCGGAAGTCTGGGTGCCGGCCTCGAGTGGGTGGGCGGAGACTACAGCTGGTTCAGGACGGAATTGGCTGCCCAGGTTCAGGGTGACCTCCGCCATGCCAACTGGATCGTCCGCCTGTCCGGCGGATGGATTTCGAACGACTCGCCGTTGGAGCGGCGTTTTCTCATGTATGGCGCGGATCCTGTAAACCGCTGGCTTAACCCGTACCTGGATGTAGGAGGCGCTGTGTTCGCTGGCGTCCCTTACATCGTTCCCGGAGGCGCGAACCTGAGAGCCTACGAGACGACACAGCCACTGGCGGATGGATACGTCGGTGCACTAGGCGTGCTGAGCCGTGAAATCGAGACGGCGTCCGGTTTCTGGGGACGCGCCGATGGGTTCCTCGAGACCGCCTGGATACCCGGTATACCGGATCGGATCGGTCCCGAGGAATTGAATGAGGAGGCGGCGTTCCTCTTCGACTGGCGCGAACTGCCGGAAGGGGAGGATCAGGCGCAGGGCCAGTTTCGCGCCCGCAGCCTACATGTGCCGCACATATGGGCGGACGCAGGCTTGGCGCTCACGGCCGGCTTTCACAGAGTAGCCGTGATGGCATCGTTACCAGTCTGGGCGAGCGTGCCAGATTTCGCCAATGCGCCGATCGGCGGAGGAGAGAAGAAGTCGTTCGCGCTGCGTGGTACGCTGACCATCATCTTCTTCCCAATGGGGCGAGTCGGAGTCTGATGAAAGATCGAACACGCGTGCTGATCTTCGATCCCTTCTCGGGGATCAGCGGAGACATGATTCTCGGCGCTCTGGTCGACGTCGGAGTGCCACTGGAGTGGTTGCGGGAAATCGTGCATGGCTTGGGGATCGGCGCCAGCGTCGATGCCCGTTCCGTCAGGCGCGGGAGTCTCGCGACCCAACATGTGACCGTGCACACGCAAGGTGACGAGCCGGAGCGGCATTTGGACGATATACTCGATATCCTCCAATCGGCCCCCTTGGATTCTGCGACGCGAGACATCGCATCCTCAACTTTTCGGCGTCTCGCAGCTGTTGAAGCCGCCATCCACGGAGTCACACCGCAGGAGGTGCACTTCCATGAAGTCGGCGCGAGCGATGCTATAGTCGATATAGTTGGAGCGGCGGCCGGCGTCGGCTACTTGGACATCGAAAGATGTTACACTCGACCCGTCGCCGTGGGCCGGGGTTGGGTAACGGCGGAGCACGGCGCCTTGCCGCTTCCGGCACCGGCCACACTGAAGCTCCTGGAAGGGTTGGCGCTCGTGGATGCCGATCACGAGGCCGAGCTCACGACTCCTACCGGCGCCGCGCTCTTGTCCGAGTTGACTGAAGGGAATCCTGCCCCTAGCGGCTTCATCCCGGTGAGGTCCGGGTTCGGGGCCGGCACCCGGGATCCCGCCACATACCCCAACTGCCTCCGCCTCGTCGTCGCCGAGATCGAGGCAAGAGCCAACATGGTCATCATGCAGGCGGACCTCGATGATCTCTCACCGGAATATTTGCCTCCTCTACGTGAAGCTCTCGAGGCAGCAGGCGCCACCGACGTCTGGACATTTCCCGTGCAGATGAAGAAGGGCCGTACCGGTATCCGCATCGAAGCACTCGTGCCCGCCGATTTACGTGAGACCGTGGGAAAAGCCCTGTTCGAGAACAGCACGACAATTGGATTCAGATACTGGCACGTCGAGCGTGAGGTATTGCCACGCGCCGAGAATCGAATAGAATGGCGCGGGTTTCCCATACGGATCAAGATCAGCTGCTCAGCCGAGGGGCACGTTATCTGCAAACCGGAGTATGATGATATACTGCAGGCAGCGCGGGCCCTTGGTCTGCCGCCGCTGAAAGCGCGGCATGACGTAGAGACGCTGCTGAATCCGAGGGAGGACGGTTAGATAGCATACGATTGACCGGGGCATAGTGTCCCGGCCGCAGGCCCCAGGGAGGATCGTTATGACCTTACGTCGTTTAGCCATTACAGTCAGCGGAATCGTCGCGCTTGTACTGCTGACCGTGCCGTCGTTTGTCTCGGCCCAGGACTGTGTGGGAGACAAACCCAAGGGTGGGATGTACTCGACGAGCGCGGAATTGTGCTTCAACAATGCACGTGGGGCCACGAAGCCAGAGGACAGACAGCGAAACTGGCAGCAGGCGATTGATGTTCTGGAGGACGGGTTCGAAAAACAGCCCGACAATCCACGAAACTACTTCATGGCTGGAACAGCATACGCCGAGGTCGGCCGATACGAAGACGCCGACGCCGCGTTCAGTAAAGCCGAAGAGATGTGGTCGTGCTACGAGGAGGAGGTCGACGAGGCACGGTACTTTGCGTGGAGCAAAGCCTGGAACCTCGGCGTTCGTTACGGCGAGGCGGAGGAATGGGATCAGGCCATCGAGTACTACAACAACGCTTGGCTGCTATACGACAAGCTGCCGCAGCCGATGCTCCAGCTAGGCAGTGTCTATTCCAATCTTGCGCTGACGTCAGAGGTGGAGGCCGAACGCCACGAGTTCGAGGAGAAAGCAATCGAGTCATACTCGAGTGCGCTCAACGTGATCCCGATCGCCACGCGCTTGAGAGAGGACCAGGTAAGCGAGTATAGCCGCGCCGCGGCATTCAACCTCGGTCAGCTACTCGCCATCGAGGAGCGTTACGAAGAGGCGGCTGCGGCCTACGACCTGTATCTGGCGCAAGCACCTGGTGATCTAACCGCCATGACGAACAAAGCCGTGGTCATTTTGCGTGGTTCCAATATGCTGACGGATCAGGCCGAGGAGTTGGAGGACGGGCCGGAGAAAGAGGCGCTGGTGGCCAAGGCGGATTCGCTCCAGAGCGCGGCACGAGCCGTCTACGCGGAGTTACTGGCGCGCGAGGATCTGGAACCGAACGATTACTACAACATCGGCCTTGGACTCGTCCGAATCGGACGGTATGAGGGCGCCGCCATCGCCTACAAGAAGGCCCTCGACATGGAGCCGTATCGGAATACCGCGCTCGAGGCTTTGGGGCGGGCCTACTTCGCGGGGGGCATGTACGATTCGCTGCTCGTGGTCGCCCTCGAGCTCGTGGAGCGATATCCCATGAGCCTCGACAACCTGGCCCTTCTGGCAAACGCGCATCGGGAACTCGAACAACTGGAAGAGGGTCTGGCCGTGTTAGAGCGGCGCGAGGCGCTCACCTACGAACTCACCGATCTGGATGTGGACTACGGCGAAGAGGGCATCTATACGCTCAGCGGCTATATCCGCAACGTGAAGTTGGACGCCGACGCCGAGGTGTCTTTGCAGTTCGACTTCTACAATGACGCGGGAGAGGTAGTCGCGAGCGAGACGACCACGCTGATGGCTCCCGCGCCTGATGCTCAGGCCGAATTCAGCTTGTCCGTCGAGTCTGAGGCCCTGATCTCCGGTTTCGTCTACCGGGTGGCCGATACCGCACCAGCCCAGGCAGGGGGCTGATTCGAACCTCATCTCAAGTGAGACAGCCTGAAGGGCAAAAGAGGGGGGCGGGGAAACCACCCCCCTTGCTTGCTCTTTCCACACCGAACCCGACCGGCCCGCCCCAGCCCACGCTATCTCCAGTAACGCTCAAGTTGACAAGGCATAAGTCGCGCCTAGATTGGTGCTTAAGCTGATTCACCTGAGCGTTAACTACACGGCAGAATGCACCCTTCATCACCTGCGGCGTCATCGGACCCCACACGTGAGCCGGCCTTTGCCACCGAGGGCGACCTGCGACCCGCGACCCGAGCGACGATCGCGATCATAGGACGGCCCAACGTGGGCAAGTCGACCTTCTTCAACCGCATCGTAGGTGGTCGGCCAGCCATCGTTGACAGTCAGCCCGGGGTGACTCGCGATGTGCACTTCGCAGAGGCCGAATGGGCCGGGCGTCGTTTTTACCTGCTGGACACGGGCGGGATCGTAGAGGAGGCTGAGAGCGAAATAGACGCGGCGGTTCGTCGTCAGGCGCTTTCAGCTATGGACGAATCAGACCTGCTCGTTTTTATGGTCGATGGGCGAGACGGAGTGCACCCGCTCGACGAGCATATCGCCGAACTATTGAGGAAGCAGAGAGCGACCGTTCTCCTCGTCGTAAACAAAGTGGACAACCTTCCTGAGGCGACCGAGCATCTCGAATTCTATGCCCTTGGTCTCGGGGATCCTTTTCCGCTGTCAGCAGCTAGCGGCAAAGGAAGTGGCGACCTACTCGACCGGATAGTGGGATTGTTGCCGGCGGAACGACCTTCGGTCGAAACCGACGCGGCATTGCGGTTGGCTGTGATTGGGCGCCCCAACGTGGGCAAGTCCAGCTTCATAAACAAACTGCTTGGATCGGACCGTTTGGTGGTGTCGGACCAGGCAGGCACCACGCGGGACGCGATCGACACGCTCTATGAGAGCGAGGGCCGCAAGTTCGTCTTTGTGGACACCGCAGGCTTGCGTAGAAAGAGCCGCGTGACAGACGGTCTCGAATACTACGCGATGATGCGGACCCTGCGGGCGATCGACCGAGCTGACGTTTGCCTACTCATCGCTGATGCTGAACAAGGTGTGGCAAACCAGGATTTTCGTATCGCAAGGATGGTCTGGGATCGTGGGCTCGGCCTCGTTCTCGCCGTGAATAAGTGGGACCTCGTGGAGAAGAACACTCAAACGGCGTCGCAGTTCGAGAAGTCACTGCGCCAACGCGTGCCATTCCTCTCGGCGGTCCCGATCGTCTTCATATCCGCCCTCAGCGGCCAACGCGTGCGACGTGCCATTGACCTGGCTTGGCAGGTAGGCGGGGAGCGCAAGCACCGTGTGTCGACGCACGAACTGAATACTGAATTGCAGAGATTGACCGAGGCCCTGCAGCCTCCACATCGTCGGGGCAAACCGCTGAAGTTCTTCTACGCGACGCAGATCAAGGAAGCGCCGCCGGCCTTCGCGGTCTGGTGTAACTACCCGAAGGACGTTCCCGAGAACTACGTTCGCTATCTGATAAACGGTTTTCGTAAAGCGTGGGGCTTCACCGGCAGCCCCATCCGCCTGAAGTTGAGGGCCCGTAGAAAGGAGCGCGCGTGATCGTCGTCGTACTCTTGATCCTGGCCTATCTGCTCGGTTCGACGCCAACCAGCCTGCTCCTGGCACGGACCCGAGGTATAGATTTGCGAGAGTGGGGAAGTGGAAACCTCGGCGCGAGCAACTTATATCGGGCGACAGGATTGGGACTTGCCTCTCTCTGCACGCTGGTGGACGTTGGAAAGGGGTTTGTGCCAGCCAGATTCTTCCCGCGCCTCGACGGCCTGGACGTGTCCCAGCTTGCCCTCGCCTACGGTGTCGCCGCTGTGCTCGGACACATCTTCTCGATCTGGGTGCGGTTCCGTGGGGGTAAAGGCGTGGCCACCGGTGGCGGCGTTTTCTTGGCTCTGGCTCCTGGGGCGGTTGGACTGGCCTTCGTGGTCTGGCTGGCCCTGATAATTCCTGTGCGGATCGCCTCGGTGGCCTCACTGACGGCAGTGACGTTATTCCCAGGACTGATCTGGCTTACAGGTCATCGATTCGATTTCGTCTTCTGGTCCAGCCTTCCGTTGGTGGCGCTGGTATGGTGGACACACCGCTCCAACGTCCGCCGTATTCTGGCAGGGAACGAGCCGCGTATCGCGCGCGGCTCCGGCGCTCCTGCGTCGACATCCGGGACCGAAGATTCTCTGAGCGAGGCGTGACTATGGGTCGAGCTGCGGTGGTCGGCGCGGGAAGTTGGGGTACGGCCTTGGCAAAGGTGCTAGGCGACAAAGGTCACAGGGTTAACATGTGGTCTTATGAGCCCTCCGTCGCTGAACAGATCCGCGGCGTCCGCGAGAACCTCGAGTATCTACCCGGTGTCGAATTGCCCCCCTCCGTCGAGGTTTTTCTCGAGTTCGAGGCGGCTTTGGAGGACGCCGATATCGTCATCGCCGTCGTCCCTTCGCACGTCTTTCGCAACGTTATGGCGGCCGCGGCACCCTTCGTTCCTCGCGACGCTGTAGTGCTCTCGGCTACCAAGGGGATCGAAGTCGCTACGCTGCAGCGGCCGAGTCAAATCTTGTCGGCCTTGCTGCCCGACCAACCTCCCGTCGCGCTCTCAGGGCCGACCTTCGCCCGTGAGGTTGGGGAGGGTGACCCGACCGCCATCGTCGCCGCTTGCGATGACCACGCTGTCGCCCGGGAAGTGCAGGAGTTCTTCAAGACTGAGCGTTTTCGCGTTTACACCAATGATGATGTGTTGGGCGTCGAGTTGGCCGCATCGCTCAAGAACATAATCGCGTTGGCGGCCGGTATCGCCGCTGGCATCGGTTATCGCACGAATAGTCGCGCAGCCCTCATCACTCGGGCGCTGGCTGAAATGACTCGGCTCGGCCTCGCAATGGGTGCCCGAGCCTCGACGTTCGCTGGGCTTGCCGGATTGGGCGACCTGGTACTGACATGCTCATCCGAGTTGAGCCGCAACCGGACGGTAGGAGTGCGGTTGGGAAGGGGAGAGTCGCTGGACGACATACTCTCAGGCATGAAGATGGTGGCCGAAGGCGTCCGCACCACGAAGGCCGCTCGCCAACTGGCGAGCTCGTATCAGGTCGAGATGCCGATTGTGGATGAAGTCCACCACATCCTATTCGAGGGCAAGTCGCCCAAGCGCGCGACAGCCGACCTCATGCTGCGAGAGCCCAAACCAGAGCTGTGGGGAGGCACCGATGCCACGTGACCGCATCGCACGTCGCGAATACTACTCCATCGGTGAAGTCTGCGAGATGGCGGGTCTCAAACCTCACGTACTTCGGTACTGGGAGACCCAGTTTAAGGAGCTGAATCCAACCAAGAACCGCGCTGGCAACCGAGTTTATCGCGCGAGAGAGATAAAGCTCATTGAATTGGTCAAGCGCCTTCTGTACGAGGACAAGTACACCATCGACGGTGCGCGACGGAAACTCGAACAACTGAGAGAAGAGGGAGAGCTCGACAAAGCCGCTGGGCACGCCCTTGACCGGCAAGCCCTTCGCAAGCTTCGCGAGAGCCTAGATCGACTTATGGAGACACTCGAGGAACCTCCGAGGTCATGAGACGACGATTCGGACACCCCGGGCAAGGCAGTCGATCCTGAAGGTGTGGCTCGAGGGCGCGAGCGCTGTGCTGGATGGACGCCGGTCGTTACCATCTGCTTTCTTTAGTTGTAGTTAGAGAGTTTTGAAATTAACCTACGTGAAGAGGTGAGGCCTTGGGTGCGCCACCCAGAGACTTAGGTGTTCATCGCGAGCGCCGCGGCCGACTGATCGAGCGTCTGCGGGAGGCCGGTGTACGCGATCTGGCCGTATTGCAGGCCTTCGACCAGGTACCGCGCCACCTGTTTGTGCCTGAGATCTTCGAGGCACGAGCCTACGAGGACGAAGCGTTGCCAATCGGGCACGGGCAGACGATTTCGAGGCCTAGCACGCACGCGCTATACCTCCAGACTCTGGGCCTGAAGGGGAGCGAGCGCGTTCTAGAGATTGGGACCGGCTCAGGATATCAGACGGCCTTGTTGGCTACGCTTGCCCAGCAGGTGTTCTCGATAGAACGGGTCCCAGAGCTAGCCGCGTCTGCGCGCGCGCGAGTTGAAGGCCTGGGCCTTACCAACGTCGTGATTCGGGCCAGCGACGGAACGTACGGCTGGCGGAAGTACTCGCCATTTGACGCCATACTCGTAGCGGCAGGAGCAACGGATATCCCCAAACCGCTGGTAGAGCAGCTGAGAATCGGAGGCCAGATATTGATCCCGATCGGGAACAGCGATGCTCAAGAGCTGCATAGGATTGTGCGGGTCGGTGAGCAGTCGATCGATGATGAGGTCGTCGCGTCCGTTAGATTCGTGGCGCTTCACGGCCTGGGAGGGTTGTCGTTCGGCAGTGAAGAGGAACCCGTGTGATGTCGAGCAGCCCAGCGAACGCACCAAGGCCTGGCGATGCAGGACGCAAGGGGTGGATCCGCCGCGTATACGACTGGGTGTTGCGCTGGGCAGATTCGCCGTACGGACCGCTGGCGCTTTTTGTACTGGCCTTCGTCGAGGCTTCGTTCTTCTTTGTACCGCCCGACGTACTGCTCATCGCTCTCTGTGTGGGTGAATCTCGTCGCAGCCTCTACTTCGCAGCGATTTGCACGGTGGGGTCGGTCGTCGGCGGAGTTTTTGGCTACGTCATCGGCTATCAACTGTTCGAACTCATCGGCCGCCCCATCATCGAGTTCTACGACGCTAGCCAGGCGTTTCAGCGAGTCGGAGACCTGTACCGGGCCAACCTCGTGCTCGCTCTGGGAACGGCGGGATTCACGCCGATCCCGTACAAGGTGTTTACGATAGCTGCTGGGGCCTTTTCGGTGGCCTTCCTACCCTTCGTCCTCATCTCGACAGTCAGCCGTGGCGCCCGCTTCTTCTTGGTAGCCAGCCTCATTCGAGTCTGGGGGCCACAGATTCGGTCCTTCATTGACCGCTACTTCAACGTGCTAACAGTCGTCTTCGTGGTCGCCCTGGTCCTGGGTTTCGTGTTCCTGAAGTATCTCCATTGACCCTGCTCCGATGGTTTGACCCGGCCCGGCCGTCTAATAGATTTGGGTGGCTCAAGAATACCCCGGAAGGAGACCCTAGTCGTGCCCAAGATCCCGACTCCGTTCATCGGCGGATCTGCGAGTCCCAGGAGGGATTCGGAGCCTCAAGAGGTGGCTCCGCCTTTTCACCCTGGGGTGGAGGAGACAGAGCCGCCAAGTCCCGAAGCAGCCCCGCAGCTAGAGGACGAAGCACGGCTGGAAGAATCGGCCCCGGGTGTGGACAGCGTGGCTGCCGAGCAGGAGAGTGCGCTTGAGCAGCCCGCCGAAGCTCACGAGACGGACTTCCCGGAGTTCTTAGCAGGGCCCGACGGCACCGTGCTCGAAGTTGAAGAAGAGGAGGCGGCGGTCGAACCCGTCTTGGAAGACGTCACGATCGGTGAGGAGCAAGAGAGCGTACCGCTGGCGTCCATCGAACAACTCGCCGAGAAGGCTGAGGAGCTGAGGACCGGAGAGTTTGACGCTTGGATCCGCACGCTCGTTGACCAGCTAGGGCCGTACGCACCGGAAATCGCAATCGCACGCGCCTTCGCGGCGGGCTTTATGGCCGCTAGGGACTCAGAGGAGAGTTAGAAGATGCCCGAACCGCATGCCGCCGGCGAGGACCGGTTTGTCGTTGTACTCCTTCAGCTACTAGCATGGGCTCAGCGAAACACCCGCGCTCTAGTCCTTGGCGTGGGGGCCGCGGCTATCATCGTCTTCGCCGTGAAATACTACGTAGACTACAGGTATCAGGTCCGCGAGGCGGCGGCCACCCAGATGGTCGGTCTGCGATTCCAACTCAGTAGCGGAAACTCCGCGGAGTCCATCGAGCAGCTGCGGGCCTTCCTCATGCAGTTTAGCGGCACGCCGTACGCGCGAGAAGCCCGGGTTCTTCTCGCTCATTCGCTGCTGCTCAGCAATCGCGCAGCGGAAGCCATCGAGCCTGCACGTCAGGCCATGGATGATCTCGGAGGTGACATTCTTTCGACGCGCGCCGCCTTTCTGGCCGCCGCGGCGTATGAAGAAGTGGGGGATACGTCCGCTGCTATAGATGTGTATCGCGAAATCGCCCGGAGTGTGGACATGCGTGTCCAGCAGAGCCGTGCCCTCGAGGCCGCGGCCCGGCTACTAGATGCCCGTGGAGATGCAGCCGCAGCCGCCACGGTCTATGAAGAGTTGGCCGAGATGACTCCGGAAGATGCACCGGCGCGCCCGTTCTACGAGATGCGTGCGGCGGAACTGCGAGCCCGAACGGAGTCAACGCGCGCGAGCGGGCAGGAATTGGGAACGCAAGAGGAGGCTGTTGCAGAAGGGGGTTGAGGGACCTAAGGCCTGGATAAAGGGCGCATAATACATATTATGTAACCTATATCCGTTGGCCCCTATATCAGCCGCAAGATCCTCATCAGACGGAGCTTCCACACCCGCCACACCGCTTCCCGCACGATCCTACCGCTCATCTTGCTCGTTCCCTCTGTGCGGTCGCTGAAGACAATGGTGATCTCACCCAATTTGAAACCCTTTCGCCAAGCTCGGAACGTCGTCTCGATCTGAAACGAATAGCCCTCTGAGCGTATCCGATCCAGGTCTATCCCTTCTAGCACCTCTCGACGGTAGCACTTGAAGCCTCCCGTCGTGTCGCTGAACGGGAGGCCCGTGACGATCCGAGCATACTTGTTGGCGAAGTAGCTCAACAGCAGTCTGGACATCGGCCAGTTTATTACCGTTACACCCTTCAGATACCGAGATCCGAGAACTAGGTCGTACTCACGCGCGGCCTCCAGAAACTCCGGTATATGATCTGGATTGTGAGAGAAATCCGAGTCCATCTCGAAGACATATTGATACTCCCTCTCAAGAGCCCATTTGAATCCTGCCACATAGGCAGTCCCGAGACCCAGCTTCCCAGCGCGGTGAAGCACATGAACCCGCGAGTCCGTCGCAGCCAGCTCATCGGCGATCGCTCCGGTGCCGTCGGGTGAATTGTCATCAACGATGAGTACGTGAATACCCGGGTGTTGGGCCAGAACGAGCGGGACGATGACCGGAACGTTCTCCCGTTCGTTGTAAGTCGGCATCACGATTAGCGTCTGTGCGTTTTCAGCTAGCATCATCTCTAGTTGTTGAACCTTGACCCAACAAACCCAGCACGCCGCCACCGGCGATCAGCACCAGCGGCGCCAACTCGGCCACAGTCATCCACAGCCGCGCCATTACGGCGATGACAGCAGCGTCCGCGGCGCCCATCGATGGTGACAGCAGGACCGCCATCGCACCCTCCCTAACACCTACGCCAGCCGGCGCGAAGACGGCCGCGTATCCTAGGAAATACGCGCCCGCAAAGCTACCCACTGCAGCCGGCCAGGAGGCGGGTGGCAATTCCCGAAAGGATAGCCACAGCAATCCAAAAGCCAACCCATACCCTAGCCAGGCGATAAGGTAGAGCCCAAGCCAGCGAGGGCCAAACCAAGGATCGACCCGGGGCACGTCCAGGGCTTTGCCACCGATCTTGAAGGCGATCCGCAGCGACAAGCGCAGAGTAGCGGGCACCATCGTCGCGATGGCGATGAGCGCGACCAAGAACAATGCCCAAGGTGCCAGTTGGGAGGGAACGCGACCTGTTGCTCCCGTAGCCAGAGCGAGGCCGGCCAGCGTGACTGCCGCGCCGAGGGCGAAGATCTGACCTAGTACCGCCGCCGATGATGCCACGGGCAATGTGACGCCCCTCTTCCCCGCCAGGTACGTCAATCCGGCCAGCTGCCAGACCTTGCCAGGCAGGTAGCGACCGAGATTGGCAACGAAGAAGATCTTCATCGAGTCGAGCAGCCCGAGTCTTGGCCCACCCAGCGATCTCACCATGAGAGACCAGAGAGCTACCAGGTAGGCAAATACGGCGAGCACGACGCCGAACGAGGCGATCAGCGGCAGCATACTCGGCCGCCACTTGGAGAAATCCACACCAGCGATCTCGGCCCACGAAAGGCGTAGCGAACGGAACAAGAAGTACGTGGCGGCAACGGTCAGGAGGACCTGAATCGCCCAGACAGCCCAGCGCGGCAGCCTCCTTCTCACGTTAATCGTTCGGCCCCTCGTTGGCCTCTTCGACAGAGCGTTTACTCGACGACCTCGCGTACAGCGACGCGCCGATTAGCCCTGCGACCAACAGAGTCGATAACAGAGATGTCCAAACCGCAGCCCGTAGCAGCGGAGAGTGGTATTCAAAGCTCACTTCGTGCGTTCCTCCCGGGACAGGTACAGCGCGCAGGGAGTAGTCAGCTCGCACAACCGGCACCGGTTCACCGTCCACCTTCGCACGCCAGGCCGGGTACCAGTTGTCCGACACCACGAGTAAAGCGGGTCCGCTGGCCCGCACCTCGAGGGCCTGTCCATTGACTCCGCGGTCCAGCCAACGGACCTCTCCCTGCGAGCCTGGCTCCATGGGATAGCCCGCCTCGCTCTCGAGGATCGCGGTTTGCCCGGGCAGGAACTGGCGATCGAGCAACCGATCCAGAATCAGCGAGTCGGGCACGACCTCGTTGGAGGCGACCAGGAAGGCCCGCGGGGCGGTTCCTTCCAGCTCATAGACAATGGATCGCCGGCCTCGGAACACTTCCGTCAGCCCCGGGGCTCTGATCTCCGCACCGCTGACTATGTAGCGTACGTTGAGAAGCGAGAACATCCGAAACCCTTCGGCCTGCAGCCGTTCGATCTCGACCATGTCGCGGTATCGCCCCAGCTCATTACCGTGGTGACCGGTAAGCTCCTCGATGCCGTGCAGCGCAAAGTGGTTGATTTGATAGGGTGCGTTTGGAAGTGGAAAGACACGGAACGGCTCCTCGCCATTGCTCTCTTGAATCAGGAATTGCGTTGTTTCGTCCCGCGGGTACAACAGAGCCGGATTGACCACGCGGATGAACTGCGGATCTACGCGGAACAAATCCAGGACGCTGAGCAGCGCGACGACTGTGATGAAACCGGCTTGTGGAAGCGAACCTCGAGCCCGCAGATGCCATGCTCCCGCCACGAGGCCGGCCAACAAGCAGCTCAGCCACAGACCGCGCTTGATATTCGGAAGGTTGGACTGCAACGCCGTCAGTTTCGGCGGAGCCATATCGGGATAGACGATGGTCGTCCAGAGGTTCGTCAGCATACCTGTCGAGCCCAGTATGGCCAGCAGAAGCAAAACGCCGGAAGCACCCCAGAGATACAGTCCTACTTTGCGGGATACTTCGCTCCAGCCATCGTCCCCTTCACCCTCCCTTAGACCCTCCAGGCCAAGCGCCGCCGCCGTGATCACGGCGATGGCGAAGACGAACATGATGCTGCTGGGTGCCCTGAACAATTTCACACCCGGGATCAGCCAGTAGAATAGATGAAAGAACGGCGTCGTCGCTCCGAGGGCGTAGATCAAACTGGCCGCGGCGATCCCCGTGAATAGCCACACCTCACCTCTCCGGCGCCGCGTGATGAACGCAAGTGGCAATAGGAGCAAAGGTATGAGACCGCCGTACTCGTGGTTGAGCTTGAAGGGATTGCGTCCCCAATATGTCTGAACGGGCCCCTTGTCCGTCTGAAGGTTGGCGCCGACGAATTCCGGGACAACCAATGAGAACGCCTCCTCGGGATGCAGAGACCAAGAGGTGGAGTAGGCGTAGCCCGACTCGATTTCTGCTTCAGTGGTCTTCTCCACCCGTTGGGAGTACTTGGTCAGGTACTGAATAGGTGTCCAGATCTGAACCGCACCCATGAGCAGCGCCCCGATCACTCCGGCCGCCACGAACCCACCGAAGCGACGGGCTAGCGCGATCGGCGGCTGCCCGTCGCGCCGCGCCTGTGCCAATCGGAATACAGCGAGTAGCACGAGCGACCACGTCGCAAAATATGCGAGTTGCATGTGAGCGGTGAGGATCAGCAGCGCCATGACACTCGCCAGCGTTGCAAAGCGCCAGGCTTCACCCCGTGTGATCGCCCAATCGGTCACCCAGAGGGCCAGAGGGGTAAGAGCCGTAACGAATAGCTTGCCATCGTGCCCGGGGTAGACCAGGGTAACAAGGACGGGTGTCAGCATGTAGGTGATTCCACCGAACGTCGCGATCGGACGGCTGATCCTCAGGTGTCGGAGCCATCCGTAAGTGACAACACCAGCCAGAAAGACGTGGACGACGATCTTCCAACCCATGCCTCGATGAACCGGCATTACGAACTTCAGAACCGTAGTCGGATAGAAGATGTCCCCGTGCATCGCATCGACGAACGGCAAGCCACCGAAGACATACGGATTCCACAGTGGAAACGTGTGGGCCGTCGTGATCATCTCAGCGTAGAAGTGCCGGGCAAAGTACCCGAGTGCGACCACATCGGTACCAAAGAGCATGCCGTTTGATACGATGAACTCGCGGAACAGAAACACCGCGAGCAGAGCGAAGACGAGATAGGGCGCCCATCCGGGCAGCCATTTCACATTATAGCTCGCCGACACTCCGGGGCTCACCGGCGACCGTTGGCTGACGTTACCTCTGCGCTTGCTCTTCATCTAGTAGTCCGCTGTAGATTTCGATATGACGCTCGACCATGCTTTTCAAGCTCCAGCGCTCGACGACCCGCCGCCGCCCTTCCCTACCGAGATCGCGGAGATCCCGGCGCGACAGTAACTCCACTAGCGCCGTCGCCAAAGCGACCGGATCAGCCGGCTCGAATAGTGCACCTACTCGCTCATCAACGATTTCTGGTAGGCCGCCCACCGCGGACGCGGCTACTGGAAGCCCACACGACATCGCTTCGAGCGCTGCAATCGATGTGGCTTCCATCAGAGACGGTACTACCGCCACCTCCGCCTCTCTCAGCAAAGCCGGCATCTCCAAGTTGGATCGCGAACCCATGAACTCTATCCGCTCGTGTACACCGAGCTGCACAGCAAGCGCGGTCAGCTTGTCCCGCTCCGGACCATCGCCAACGACCCGCGCATGGACGTCCAGAGCATCAGATATCAGCGGCATGGCGCGAATGAAGTACTCCACTCCATTCTTCGGGAATAGCCGCCTCGGCACGATGACGCGTCGCGGCCCACCGATCGCGGCTTCGTCGCTCGGAGAGAAGCGATCCGTGTCCACGGCATTGGTCATTACCTCAGAGCGGGGGTGCCTGTATATGTCGAGCGCGACCTCCCTGATCTCATCGCTAGTAGCCAGTAGGTAGTCCGCCGATTCGATGATCTTGCGGAACACGCGCCGCCAAACCGGACTCTCCGCCCTCATCAAGAAGTGCGAGGTATGAAGCGTCAGCACGAACGGACGGGGACGTCGTCGCCGATTGATGATCGCAGGTATACCGCAGGCAAAAGTGTGTGCGTGATATATGTCGGACTCTCTCGCCAATCGTGCGTGCGCGGGAACCGAGGACGCGATGTGGGCTATCCAAGCCGAAGGCGATCTTCCCGGCATCCAGACCCGGCGAACGCTTACGCCGCTCATCACTTCAAAGCGCTTTAACCCTCGTTGTGACCGCGACGTGAGCATCTCGACGGTGTGGCCTTCCGCAACGAGGCCCTCGCTCAGACCTGCCGCGTGACTCTCAAGGCCGCCGACTTCCGGCGGATAATAGAGACACTGCTGAAGAATCCTCAGCCCCAGTCCTCCGTCTGCCGGGGAACGCCTAGCAGGCTATGAATCAGAATGTCAGCGATTCGCTCGCCAGCGCGCCCATCGCCATATGGGTTCACGGCCTGCGCCATCCGCTGGTGCGCTTTCGGGTCATCCAGCAGCTCCCTACCCTTCTGAAGGATTGCCTCACGCGACGTACCCACCAGCGCCGTAACGCCTGCCGAGACTCCTTCCGGTCGCTCGGTGACCTCTCGTAGCACCAAGACCGGAACACCGAAAGATGGCCCCTCCTCTTGAATGCCACCGGAGTCTGTCAGCACCAACCTGGCTCGAGATAACACCGAGATCAGGTCGAAGTAGCAGAGCGGTTCCAGTAAGTGAAAGTTCGCGACATCCGTCAGCAATTCTTGCGCTGGCTTGAGGACGTTGGGATTCGGATGGACCGGGTATATGAAGAGCTCATCGGGATGCTCCTCAGCCAGCGTCCGGATGGCGCCGAAGGCCTCACGAATCGGTTCACCAAACGCTTCCCGCCGGTGTGCCGTTACCAGAACGATCCGTCGGTCTGTCTCGAGGAGCCCGCGAAGTTGTTGGTTCGCGATGGGTTCATCGACCCGCACTAAAGCCTGAACGGCATCGATCACCGTGTTGCCGGTGATGTTCACCTGGTCGCCAGGAACGCCTTCGGCTACGAGGTTCTTCTTCGATGCCGTCGTTGGCGCAAAGAAATAGTCGGAGACGACATCGGTCAGGCGTCTATAGACCTCCTCGGGGAATGGGGCCCACTTGTCGCCCGAGCGTAAACCCGCCTCGACGTGCGCCACCTGCGTGCCTTCGTAGAAGCCCGCCAGTGCTCCAAAGAACACCGTCGCCGTGTCACCCTGGACCACGACAACATCCGGCCTGAGCGCTTGGAGCGTCTTGCGTAGCCTTCCCAGGCACTCGATACCGATGTCATAGAGGTCCTGATTGGGCTGCATGATCGCCAGGTTCTCGTCGATCGTCATGTCAAGGCTGACCAGCGCACTGTCGAGAAGATCATCGTGCTGGCCCGTTGAAACGACGCGTATGTCAACTTCCTCTTCACGATCGCGTAGCGCCCGAGCCACTGGAGCCAGCTTTATGGCTTCCGGGCGCGTTCCCAGGAGAAGAAGGATACTAGGGATAGATTGCATTTCACCTCTCAGCGGGACGGAGATATGCCAGCACCCAGGCATCGGGAGAAGCGGGGTCGCCCACTGTATGTTCAACCGCGAAGCGATCCGGCACACTGCGTATCACCGGCACCAAGTATCGGAAGGTCGTAGCGCTTAGCCCCGCCACCAACACGTAGTCCGCACCGACGTCATCGAGAAAGGCCAGCATCTCGTCGTCATCGTTCGTGAAAGGATAGACATCGCCACGGCGCCCAGAGAACAAATAAAACAGGCGCGGCTTTCGACTCACGACGATGACATTCTCAGCAGTATTGTCCGACACCCACGAGGCGGCTTCGACGAATGCTCGCCATGGCGGAGGATAGCAGGCCAGGCTATCGCCCTGTCTGTAAACCCTCATGCAACGCTGGCTGTAGCTCACCGATCGAACGTGGCCCGGAATCGCCAGTAGCGCCAACAGTGCCCCAACCACGGGGAGTACCCATACGGGACGCCTCATGCGAATGAAATCGAAACACCAGATGACCCCGGCTGCGGCCAAGACGAACAACACGGGAAGGAGCGGAAGCAGAAAGCGTCGATCCGTCCAGGCCTCAGGCCAAAGCAGAATAAGGCCTACGTACATGGCCGTGAACAGCTCGAGCGTGCGTACCCGGCGAACCCCCCGCACCCATGCTATCAAGGCGAGCGCGATGACCAGTAGCCCTGCCAGCAGAGCCAGAAGGTTCACACCACCACCGGGCGTGACACCAGCCAAGGACTGGGGAAGCACCTCAACGCAATAGATCCGTACGTTGTTGACGACGCGAGCCAATAGACCACCCGGTCCGACATAGCCCATACCGGGATCGTACGGGTCTACCATCAGAAATTCGCTGGCATAGGCCTGGTCGCTTCCACTCGCTGCTATCTTGCCCCACACGAACCACAGCCCCAGCACGATCGCGGCAGCCCCGCCGGCGACCGCTAGCTGGCGCCAGGTCCGACGCCAGCCGACGGCCACGATCAAAGCCACCAGCAGCGGTAGGCCGGCGGCACGTGTCAGGTAAGCCAGGCATGCCGCGAGCAGCGCTATGGCCAGCCAGCGCAGGCGGTGGTACGCCTCCACTTGGCGTCCGTGGAACCGGTGCCGGGCCGCGCCCTCACGCATGGCGGCCACATTCGTCGAGCGATAGCACAAGACCTGCCCCAGCCACCAGGCCCGGGCACAGTAGACGTACTGGCCAATCTCGCTGGCGCGGATCACGTCGTCTTTCGTGGCCACCTTGTTACCCGTTCCCTCCAAGGAGCCCAGGGAGCAGAAACAGGTCCGATCCTGCACCCAGCGCCGGACG
>Ga0209536_100005835_pt1 | contig 19022 bp, 13 predicted proteins | sample DeeMarSeWOR28_12_FD_187461 | JGI IMG/M metagenome (GOLD analysis project Ga0209536, IMG submission 187461) | Marine sediment microbial communities from White Oak River estuary, North Carolina - WOR-2-8_12 (SPAdes) (version 2) | ecosystem: Environmental > Aquatic > Marine > Intertidal zone >... | reverse complement strand
CGGATATAGTAAGAGCGGAAGTCAGCGTTGGTCAGCCTGGGCGCATAAAGCGCCAGTTGCAGCATCTGGGTCAGGGTGATATCGGTTTCGACGATACTGGTCAGGTCATTGTATAAGGCCGGGATGCGGGAGATGGTGTCCGTTTGCAGCACGCGCGCGTAAATAGCGCGCAACGTCTCTTGCTGACGCCTGCCACGGTCAAAGTCGCTGGACTTCATCCGGGAGCGTGCGTACCAGAGCGCCAGGTCGCCGTCCATGTGGACCACGCCCGGCCCAACGGTGTACAGCCACCAGTTGGCTTCGATTTCAGGATTATAGCTGGGATCGATCAGCCGCCAGTCGGTATAGGGGCAGGCCACCGGCACATCAATGCCACCCAGGGTGTCGATGATATGCTTGAAGCCGTCGAACTCGACCATGGCGGTGTGGTCGATCTGGATGCCCAGGTTGTAGAGAATTGTATCTTTCAGCAGGCCCGGTCCGCCGCCTGGATAGCCGTAACTCACGCCGTGTTGGTAGGCCGTATTGATGCGTTGGTTGCCCCACTCCGGGATGTAGACCCACAGGTCGCGCGGGATGGAGATCATAGCAACCTGTCCATCTTTGGGCCGCAGCATGGCAATGACCATGGTGTCAGTGCGGAACGAACCGCCCGGACGCCTGTCTGAGCCAATCAACAGGAAGTTGACTGTTTCCTGGTCATCGAGCGGCGCGACAGGAGTCAGTTGCAGGTTTAAGTCCAGCGTGGGCAATGGCGCCGGGCTGGGGAGTTGGGCAACAGCCGGATCAAGCGTAGCGGTTGCCAGGATGACCGGGATGTTCGTGGGTGTAGGTAGGATGGTGCCGGTCGGTGTGGGAAAAACAGGCTGGAAAGGAGTGGGGGTTGGGAAGAGTGCGGGTTGGAAGGGCGTGGCACTCGGACTGGGGTTGGGATTGGCCGTGACGAAGGTAAACGGCAGGGATGTTTGATTGGCTGGTGCGGAACTGCAAGCTGTGAGAGCGGTCAGTAAAAACAGGCTGAAGAGGAGTGTTGCGCGCTGGAGTGAAGAGTTCATCGAATCAAGGCCCACCTTACCAGACCTGACAGGTTTAGAGAAACCTGTCAGGTATTATCATGGATTCGAAGTCTGCGACGGGAAGGCGGTGACGGTAACGGTAGCAGTTGGCGTACCTGTAGGAGGCGGGGGAGATGTGGATGTCGATGTTCCAGTTGCTGTTCCCGTTGATGCCGTTGTCGAGGTTGGAATTTGTGTCGCAGTTTGCGTGGCTGTTGACGTACGCGTGAGTGTTGGGAAGACGATGGAAACCGGTGTAAGCGTTGCGGTCGCTGTAGCGCGTGGTGTGCGCGTGACTACGTTTGGAACCCAGATGGATTGTCCGGTTGATAGACCATATTGTCCGGCCGGCATGCAGTTGGCAAATTGGAGTTGGGATATGGTCACGCCGTAGGCCTGGCTCAAGCTGTACATGGTGTTGCCAGCCTGCACAGTGTATCGTATCCATCCAGCTGGGGGGCCGCAAGGCACAGCAGTTTTGGTTGGGATGGATGGAACGTAGATGGTAGATCCGGTGGGCAGGTCGGTAGAAAAAAGGCAGTTGGCGAGCAACAAATCTTCAGGGGTACTCTGATGGCGGTAGGAAAGTGTTATTAAGTCATCACCAGGCCCCACGGATATGGGAATCCAACCAACAGGTGGCAAACAGGAGGAGGATGTCGGTGGGGGGATGGTTTCGGTTGATGTGGGCGGTAGGGTTGCAGCCTTGGGTGTGGCCTGGACTGGCGCAGAGGTAGGCGATGCGATAAAGGGAATCAGCGCCTGCGTTTCTGTGGGGGTAGGTAAAACCGGAACATAACTTTCGGCCAGCGCCAGGGAGATGCCCCCAATAACCAAAGCAGCAGAAAACAGAGCTAACAAGAGACTGCCCCCCAACTGGCGCAGGGTTTCCATACCCTAGTCTCCTTTGGTCATGGGCAGTAGCACACTGAATGTGGAGCCCACACCTTCCTCGCTTTCCACCCAGATGCGCCCGTTTTGGGCTTCGGTAAGAGTCTTGGCAATCGATAGGCCCACGCCAGTATCACCCACGCCTTGAATGAGCACATTATCGGCGCGGTACAGCCTGGTGAAGACTCGCGGGATATCTTCAGATGCGATGCCGCCGCCCGTGTCCGTTACTTGCAACATAACATATTCCCGGTTATCTTCGGTTCGTGTCTGGACCTTGAGCGTGATTGTGCCTTCGACAGGCGAAACCGAGCCTGCGTTTTGCAGCAGATGAATCAGTATTTGTTGCAGGGCTTCCCGATCTGCATAGATGGATTGAATTTGTTTGGGCAGGTCGAGGTGCAGCGTAATATTCTTTTCGCGGATCTGACTACTGGTATAAGACATGGCATTGTCAACGATGGCATTCACGTCAGCAGGTTCGGGTTTAAGTTCAGTTAGCCCGGTTTCTAGATTGGTGACCTGGATCATGTCATCGACCAGGGTGCCGATGCGTTCGGTGGATGCTTTGATGCGTTCCACGAATTTGCGTTGCAACGATCCCAGGATGCCAACCGATTCGCCCAGCAACAGGTCGGTGTAGCCCACAACTGATGACATAGGCTGTCGCAGGTCTTGTGCGATCGAAGCGATGACTTCGGATTGCTCGGTCGAATAAGTACCAGCCTGCCCCTTTTCGAGCTGTATTAATTTCATATTTGCTTCCGCCAGATCGTTCTGCAAGCGGGCAGCCTGTGCCAACGCAGCGCGTAATTCGGCTTCAATAAACTCGCCATCTTTGTCAGCAGCAATCCCTTTGGCTTGATTGGCCGTACGCAATTCAACATTTTCCTTTTGCAGTTCTTCGATCTGCCTTTGGGCTTCTTGCTGCACAACCAAAAGGGATGCGATTTTTTCTTCCTGTTCAGGGTCTTTGCCAGCTTGCTTCCTGGCATTTTCCAGTTGTTTTTGGAGTTCCTTGTTTTGCATCCCCAGGTCATCCAGCTGGTTTCTGGCGTTTTTCAGAGCGTTTTCAGCTTCCTGTTGCTTTTGTTCGATGGCTGTAGCACGTTGACTGCGTTGAATAATGGGAACAAGCGCTGTTGATATATTGCTCAAAAAAGCCTGATCCTCGGCCCTCCAGGCGCGTTCCGAATAAGGAGAAAGAACCAGGATGCCTCCCAGGGTTTCCTTTTCGGGCGTGGTGATGGGCACTGACATCATGTGACCTGGGTTGCTCAGGCCCAGTAACTCTCCCAACCCCTGGATGTCAGCAGAAGTGCTGCTGGCAGGCAGCCGCAGTGGACGTCCGCGCTGCATGGCGTTGGATAGCATAGGAGTGGAGCTCTTGCTTATGGTAGAGCCTTCCAGGTTTTCTTCGCGAATCAAGTCGTACCCGCTGGGAATTACAAGTTGGTTATTTTCATCGTTCAGGTAGATCAGGAAACACAGGTCTGCCAATAGCGTCTGGGCGATTCCACGCGTGATAGCCTCGCTAACTTTTTCAGAATCGGTTTCAGCAGCCAAGGCTAAAAGAGAGTGAAATGTTTTTGGATCAGTGCTGTAGTGGCGTCTTTCTTCAACGGGCGCATCTTGTTTGATAGTAGTCGGTCGGTTTGCAGATGGCATTGGGAAACGCTGCGGTAACGTCATTAGGAAGGGATACATCGCCATGTAGGCTACCCGTACATAGCCGGGATAATTTCCGCCAGTACTTCCGAAGATAATTTGCAGGGTGTGACCAAGGAAGCCCAAAATTAGAACGGCGATCCCGTTGCCCCAGCCATTTGGACGTCTTACAAATAAGAGAAAGATGCCGGCTGTGATAAATACCAGGGATGCGATTTGCCAGATAAAATCTTGCATAGTTTCGTTATAAAGATTATCAAGTGCTTGTTCCCCCCATGTGGCCAGGCTGAGCGCCAGCGATGTTGCTACAAATAGGGTCAGAAGGGTTGTTGCGGCATCTGCTGTGCGGCTGGGTTCTGGGAAAGTCCACAGCCAGATGAGCCAGATCAGACCGATCAAGGTCATGGCTCGATCCAGCGGAGGCAGGAATACAGTCAGGTTAATGATGCCTTGCCAGCCCAATCCACTGATAACGAATAACAGCACCTGTGGCACCATTAGGATAGTAAGACCGATTACCGTCCGGCGCGCCTGTGGAAAAGCGCTGATACGCCAGTGTATGAAAGCGGCTTGTAAGGCCCCGGAGATGGAGAACACCAGAACAAGGTGGTAGATGAGATTTCCAGGGGGATCTGCAAGTAGAGAAAATGCTTGTGTAAGGAGGCCCATAGATATAGAGATTATACTGCGTCTTTTTAAGAATAGGTAACGGATGAATAGTTATTTGGAACCAATCACGTAAAAAGGTCCGGCTTTACTCCTGCCACTCCAACTCAAATTCTCCAACTCTCACGGTGTCACCTTCTGCAATACCCGCACTGCGCAGTGCTTCCTCAATGCCCAATGCCTCTAACAACTTCTGGAACCTACGTACCGATCCGTGATGCTCCCAGTAGGTCATTGCAGCAGCACGCTCAATGGCATTTCCAGAGACTCGCCAACCAGCATCATCTTCGCGGTTGATGAAAAATTCGCGCGGATCTTCTTCAGGACGATAAACAGGCATAGGCGGTTCGATCTCTTCAAGTGGAGGCAGTTCTGCCAGTTTACCCGTTGCCTTGAGCAGCAACTCACGGACGTTTTTGCGTGCCAGCGCGGAGATGGACATCAGTATGACCCCACGCTTTTTCATCTCTTTTTTGACCTCGGCGAGTCGCTCCTGGACTTCAGGCTGGTCTATTTTGTTCAAGGCCACGATCTGCGGCTTTGCTCCCAGGTTAGGGTCGAAGAGCGAGAGTTCGCTGTTAATCTGGCTGTAATCGGCCAGCGGATCGGGAGAGAGCCCATCCAAAAGATGAATCAGAACACGGGTGCGTTGGATGTGGCGCAGGAATTCATGTCCCAGCCCGGCTCCCTGGCTGGCTCCTTCGATCAGGCCGGGGATATCAGCCAGCACCACGGTCGTATCTTCATCGATGTTGGCAACGCCCAAGTTGGGTTCCAGCGTGGTGAAAGGATATGGAGCGATCTTGGGCTTGGCGTTTGTCAGGACGGAGAGCAGCGTGGATTTGCCCGCGTTGGGGACACCGATCAGCCCGATATCAGCGATCAGCTTGAGTTCCAGCTTGAGGCGCTTTTCTTCAGCAGGTTCGCCTTTTTCAGCGGTGCGCGGCACCTGGTTTGTGGAGCTTTTGAAATGCGTGTTGCCCCGTCCGCCGCGCCCGCCTTTGCAAACGGTCAGTTGCTGGCCGGGTTGGGTCAGGTCGCCCAGTAGGGATGGGGATTCCCCGTCCGAAATATTATAGATCACCGTACCAGGCGGGACGAAGATGACCAGGTCTTCACCGGATTTTCCGTACATATTCTGTTTTGCGCCAGGTCGGCCGTCTTCGGCTACGAAGCGTTCCTTGTGACGGAATTTGAGCGTATTAAGCCTGGGGTCAACTTCAAGAATGACATCGCCGCCCTTACCGCCATCGCCGCCGTCGGGCCCGCCGCGCGGGACATATTTTTCCCGGCGGAAATGGACGACACCATCGCCGCCTTTACCGGATTTTACAAAGATTTCTACCTGATCTATGAACATAGTTACATTATATGTGCTTTCTGCTATCTGGTATTGTGAAATAGAATGTCGAGCCTTTGCCTGCCCCTTCCGATTCCACCCAGATTTTCCCGCCATGTGATTCGATAATACGCTTAACCAATGCCAGCCCAATGCCGGTTCCTTCTGTTTCGGTGCTAAGTTTATTGAACAACTCAAAAATCCGCTCTTGATGTTCAGGGGCGATGCCGATACCATTATCTTGCACGAAGAAAATTGGATTCTCATCAGAATCTGTGTTGGCCTGCCCGATTTCGATGCGCGGGTCCGGTTGGTCACCCATGAACTTGACCGCATTGTCGATCAAGTTTTGCAGCACCTGGGTGAGACGGGTCTGGTCGCCAAAGATCGTGGGTAAATCTGGACTGACTTCAACATGAACACCCTGCGCATCGATCTGCCCCGTAACCAGGTTGACTGCATCCTGGACAATATTCTCGAACGAAATTGTTTCGGGTTGGCTGATCATGCGGCCAGCGCGAGAAAGTTCCAGTAAATTATCCAGGAGATTTTCCATTTTGTCCGTTGCCCCTTTGATGCGATCCATATCGCTCTTGATTTGCTCCTGATCGGCAGACTGAATATCCTCTTCCAGATACCCTAAAAAACCCCGGATTGTTACAAGGGGGGCTTTGAGATCGTGCGAAACAGTATACGTGAACCGTTCAAGTTCTTCGTTTTTGTTTTCTAGCTCTGTTATAAACCTTTCGCGTTCAGACTCGATTTGCTTAAGTTTTGTAACATCTCTTTGCACACCCCATATGCCAATCAAATGCTCATCATGAATTTCACCAACAGCATTGTTCAAGAAATAAACACGTTCGCCTTTTTCGCTCACTTCTTCCGTCAGACGGTCAGATGAGCGATAACCTTCGCGAGCCAATTTGAGAGTAGCCTGTGTGTTAGCATCGGTTGCCTGCCCACCATATAAATCATCAAGTAAGTTTTTACCGATCATTTCCTCGCGAGAGTTGTAGCCATACATATTTGCCAGTGCCTGATTGCACTCAGCAACGTAACCTTTTTTTTGGATCAGGTCAACCTGCTCCTCATGCGGCAGGTCGATAGGGATGGGCTCGTAAAAAGACAACAGCCAGATGCCCTCAGCGCTGTTCTCGATGAAGTTTTGATAACGCCTGTTACTGGATGCCAGTTCATCGGTCCGTTTTTTGACGCGTTCTTCCAGTTCTACATTCAAGCGTCGGATCTCGGCCTCTGCCTGCTTCCGCTCATTGAGTTCATTTTGCGCCCTGCTAAGCGCTCTCTCCACCTGATCGATAGCCAGACGGATGAAGTGCGCGGCAATAAAAAAGGTGATGGAGGTGTTAATCAATGCTGCAATGTCTGTGATGGGTCGTTCCATGTTGACCAACCAGCCTGCTCGCCCAGCAAACAACAGGATGACACCAGATAAAGATATTATCAAGGCGGTGACATACCCTGCCCGCCTGCCAAGGAACAAACCAGTGCCTATTACAATCAATACGAGCATGGTGTAGACTGTTCCCTTTACCCCTGCCCCATCCCAGGAAATACTGAATAGCCAGATACCAAAAAGAAGCAAGGTGGCATACGCTGCCAACAAGGTTTTATTGGCTCTGACAAGCTGGAGGAGTATCAGGCTCATTCCAAACCCAATAATTCCATTGCGAGAGAATATTCCCCAGATTTCTTCGCCGCTAAAAAGATAAATCGTTCCACTCACGATGGATGCGCCCAGCAGGAAAATTGCAATTTGACGCAGGGCACTGACAATATCCTCTGGCTGTAATATCTCAGCCACTCGAAATATTCTGTTGCTTTTGTCAGTCATCTATTTCTCCCCTGCCTGGAATCGTGAAGCAGAAGGTCGAGCCTTTGCCCAGTCCTTCTGATTCAACCCAGATTTCCCCGCCGTGCATTTCGATGATTCGTTTAATTAGAGCCAACCCAACCCCAGTGCCTTCACTAGCCGAATCTAACTTCTCAAACAATCCAAAAATCTTCTCGTGATATTCTTGTTTAATCCCCATACCGTTGTCTTTAACAAAGAAGACTGGTTCTTTTCCATGCCTTATTCCAATTTCAATTTGTGGAGATTTTTGCTCTCCCATATAGTTAATGGCGTTTGTAATCAAGTTTTCAAACACTTCACGCAGGCGGGTGCGGTCGCCAAGGACAATCGGAAGATCAGATGCTATGTTGACGGATATGTTACGGGAATGGATCCGTAATTGCCTGTCCACTGCATCCAACGCCTCCTGTGCAAGATTGGAAAGGCCTATTTTTTCGGGAGGGTTGACGATGTGGCCGATTCGTGCCAGTTCCAGCAGATCGAAAAGAGTTTCCTTCATTTTGTCGGTTGCGTTTGAAACACGGTAAATATCATCCTGAGCTCTTTTGTAATTTTTGTCCTTCAAATCCTTTTCAATACTCCCTAAAAAGCCTTTTATGGTCACAACGGGAGTTTTTAGCTCATGTGATATTGTGTAATTGAACCTCGTCAATTCGGCATTCCGCTCCTCAAGTTCACGGATCAATTCTTCGCGTTCTTCTTCGATACGGATGCGTTCAGCCAGTTCATGTTGCTGGGATTCGAAAAGACGCGCGTTCTGAATTGCAATGGCTGTTTGACGGCCAACGGATTCAACCAGGGCCAAATCTCGCTCAGTGAAATATTTAACCGGATCACGCCGAGCAACACTCAAAGTGCCCAGACAAGAACCACCAACGACGAGTGGAACTTCGATCAGACTATGGAGGCCAGTAGCTATCCAATTTGGCAGAGTGTCTGAATAGTCGCTGTAGTCGGCGAGCAAAGCAGGCTTCTGGGTTTCAATGACCTGCCAGGAGAGACCACGACCCTTCGGAGTTGGCTTCTCTAATTCCAGTTCTTCTGGCAAGTTGAACAGGTTGTGATGTGAGACGGTCTGGCCGTCAGGGCTGATGAGGCTCATTGCGCCTGAGTCAGCTTCAACCAATTCAGCTGTGAGTTGAACAACGGTCGTAAGAATAGTTGACAGATCGAGTTTGCTGCTGATCGTTCTGGTGACTTGATTAAGCTGCTGTTCCCGCTCCAGCAAATTTCTCAGGTCTGTTTCGAAGCGGGTCCGGATATTGCTCTCGTTTTTCAAATCGCTTTCGCGCCGAAGCGCAGATTGCAGGGCATTTCGCAATGTGGACCCGAACGAGTCAATAAATATGCTCATGAGGCCGTTAAGCAAAATGAAATTTCCAGCGATGGTGATGTAGTCCAGTCTGAGTGTGGAGTCCTGTTCTCGAAGTGCGACAAAGAGAAGAATTCCCGCGCTCACCACAAAGGTGAAGATCAGTGCACGCCGACCAACCAGTAAACCAGCCAGTAGAATGGCGAGCGTGAAAAAAGTTAGATTTTCAGCGATGTTACGAAGGTTTGCTGAAAGAATAGCAAAAGACACCAGTAGCAGAATAAGGGCAATAATAAAATAAACTGAAATGCGAAAATGCCCGCGCCGCAGCAGAATCAAGGGAATCCCAAAGATGAGACTGAAGAGCAAACTTTGGTTGACTATTTCCTGCCAGGTAAGTGACTCTGACGATAGAATTAAGTTTATGATCATTGCGATGATGATAATGATGACCAGCCCGATAAGCATTACCTGAAGCAGGGAAGCCATCTGGCGGTTAATCGCATCTTCGATAGGAATATCGTTGAGCCACTTGCGGAGACGGGAACGAAGATTTTGCTTATTCATATAGCTGCCATCCATAAAATTGGTTATCCTATATCATTATAACGGTTACCTTCTGGCAAGGAGGTTCGTTTCAGGCTAAAATTCTCTCAAGAAAAAGGAGGAGGCAAATCGTGAAAAGAATATTGGGACGTAGCGTTATTGAAGTATCCGCGGTTGGGATGGGCTGTTGGGCGATTGGTGGGCCGTGGGATTTCCTGGGCCGGCCAGCAGGTTGGAGTGTGGTCGATGATGCTGAATCGATCCGCGCTGTTCATGCTGCGATTGAGTTAGGGGCGAATTTCTTTGACACGGCGGCCAATTATGGCTGTGGTCACAGCGAGCGAATTCTGGGTCAGGCGGTCAAAGGTCGTCGAGATCAGGTTGTGGTCGCTACCAAATTCGGGTATGAAGTTGATGAAGCCAATAAGAATGTGTCTCCTTACGGGGAAAAAGAAGAAGACAGTAACGTTGCCGGCCATCTGCGAGCAGACGTGGAGGCGAGTCTGAAGCGCCTGGATACTGACTACATCGATGTTTATCAGTTGCATGTGTGGGGCTTGTCCATTGAACGTGCATTGCAGGCCCGCGATGTACTCGAGGAATTGGTGCAGGCAGGCAAAATCCGCACGTATGGTTGGAGTACCGATCGTCCGGATGCAGTTGAAGCGTTTTCCACTTCACCCAATTGCGGGGTTGTCCAACAACAGTTGAACATCTTCGATGGCAACATGGAGTTGCTGGGGCTGTGCGAAAAGCTTGATCTTGCCAGCATCAACCGAGGTCCGTTAGGTATGGGTGTGCTGACGGGAAAGTTCAACCCCAATTCAACATTTAGCGAAGATGATGTGCGCAAGCATGCAGAGTGGTTCCCCGGTCTGAAAGATGGCAAACCAAGTCAGGAATGGCTGGATGCTCTGGATGCTGTCCGCGAAGTGTTGAAAAGTAATGGCCGCACCCTGACGCAGGGCTCGTTGGCATGGATTTGGGGCCGCAGCCAGAAGACAGTTCCCATCCCTGGCTTCAAAACGGTTGAGCAGGTGACAGAAAACTGCAAAGCGATGGAGTTTGGCCCTTTGACGTCAGAGCAACTGGCGGAGATCGATCAAATTTTAGGTCGTTAGGAAAGTTACTTTTATGGATTGGCATAAAACGGCACTCGAAGTTTCCACCCACGGCAAAGGATTGCATGATATCACCGAGATCATCCGCGCACAGTTGCGTGATTGGAATGTGCGCGAAGGCATGTGTTTTTTATTCTTGCCGCATACCAGCGCATCCCTGGTGATGAGCGAAAACTGGGATCCGACCGCCCGCGCCGACCTGGAAACCTTCATGGAGCGTATTGCCCCCGAACGAGATGCCTGGTACACGCATACCCTGGAGGGTCCCGACGATGCCACATCCCACATCCGCGCCATGTTAACGGATACCAGTCTGACGGTCCCGGTAGATGCGGGGAATCTGTCCCTGGGCACCTGGCAGGGTATATACATCTTCGAGCATCGCTCCCGTTCACACAGGCGGAAGGTGTTGATGCGCGTATTAAGTGTGGAATAGACTTCCTGTAAAAGTCAAATAATCAGCTTTGCTCTAGGCGGCGTCTTGCCGCCGGGGATGGTGACGAGAGCATTTATGCAAGAAAGCTAATAATCGGAAGGAATCCGCAACTTGGTGGTCGGTGATGTTCTCTTACATCAGTATGTGGTATCACATTCCACATATGTATTTGTTCCGCCACCGCCGTAACAAATATCGTTGTCTTGTTTTTTGCCCCCATCCAGCACATCATCTCCGGGGCCGCCGAGTAGAATATCGTTGTCATTACCACCGTTCAAGTCATCGTTTCCTGCCGCGCCAACAATGCAGTCATCCCCATTCTTCCCGTCAATGTTGTCATAGCCCAACGTGCCGAGAATCAAATCGTTTGCCTTGGAGCCGTTGCAGTTTCCACCTGTGCACACCACAACGGAAGTTAAACCGCTGCTGATGCTGTCACATTCCTGCGGGGCAAGCTGGCTGGCCAAGACAGGGAAAACGGTATCTGACAATCCTGATGAGGGAATAACATTTGCGGCGGTAAACGCCATGCTCGCGCTGAAAATAAGCCCCAGCAAGAAAATCGAGATCAGCAGGAAAAACCATTTTCTTTTCATGGATCACTTCACCGGTTCAGATGCTTCTGGTTCATTTTGGGCCGTGTAACTGTAAATGGTGGTATTGAGAATGACAGAAAAGCGATGTTCACTACCATGCACAGTTTCCAGGATCAGCACCCCGGATTGCTGCGCCAGGCGTGCCAAATCGTCCATATTTTGTACTTCGATGGCGGGATTGGATTTCATCTCAGTGGGCAAATTCTCTGCGCGTATGATCAGCGATCCGTAGCGGGCATGAATCGTTTGTACAGGATTTTTTGAAGGAGATAGCAAGGGCAGGCTGAGAAGGATTCCTCCGCCCACGGAGACCACAAGCCCTATGATAGCGAAAATGCGGACAAAAAGCACGGGCAGTGTAAGTCCTAAAAGTGACAGCGTGTTGGACACGCGCTTTGTCCTGTTTATATGGCCGGAAGATTCCCAATTTAACAGTTCGTTATCTTCGAAGCCATCTTTCTGCAAATAGAGTTGCACGGGGTCCAAACCAAAATTCAAAGATGGGGAAACATTCTCGTGGAATGCGTGCTCACCTATTGCTCCCGTAAGTTCGATTTCGGTCACAAATTCCACATCGTAGGTGTTGCGGTTCGCGCCCGTCAGTTCGGTCATCTGCTCAATAAGACGATGGATACCACATACATCTACGCTGGCTTGCGCCCCGAAGCGGCCATCCACGAGAGGCGTATCCGATATCAGCTCGAGGGTGCGTTTCCAGCCGTTCGGTTCACTGACCAGGGCCAGGGTCCGGTAAGAACCGCTTACGTTAATCGGTTCGGTGGATGCCAGAACGTAAACCATGCTGACATCCAGGGTGCAGTTCAGTTCGAGGAATAGAGGCTCTCCGGCCTGGATTGTTGGCTGGTCATACACATTCGGATTGGCTTTGGCTGTGTAGTCAAAGGCCATGCTGTGCGTGTACGAGATGTTATCGCTTTCTGTGAGTGTAGCGGGCCTGGTAAATGCAAGCAATCCAAGAATAACGGAAACAAATAGCAAGAGGGAAAGAAAAATCAGGCCGGCTTCCCGTGAGGATGGATCAAAGTCTTTTATTGGGATTTTTGGGAGTTGAAAGCGTTTCTTTTTGTGATCAGGCCCTTTGGACGGGTTCGATACAAGCCCGAACATAAGCGTTCCTCCTAACAAAGCGGCCACCAGGCTGATGTTCATCGGTTCGCGCAACCAGATCAGAACATTGCCTGCTTCCGCTATATGGATCCATACTTTGCCGATAAAATCTTCCCTGGTGGGATGGTAGCCGTCGAGCCAGTCGTTGTTATCGCCTTGAAACATGTAGCGATCCCCTTGAATATCCACGATCCGATGGATGACGGTGCCGATTTCAGGGTAATGATAAGCGAAAACATCGCCCACTTTTGCCCGCGTTTCATGTCGAAGAATGACCAGGTCGCCGGTGTGGTAGAGCGGCTCCATGCTGTTGCCGCGAATGATGACGTAGGCTGCCTGCCCTCCCATCCCCATTGGCGCAAACAAATACCAGAAAACAGCCAAACAGAGTGAGAGGAGCAAAACGGACCATAGTCGGTTTCTCTGCAGGTACCATTTCCACATAAACTTATTATTATCACAAATTTCAAAGTTGAACCATTACAACAAAATGCCCGGTCTGTGAACAGGACCGGGCATTTTTCTGCAAATTTTATTCTTACTCAGCAGCAACAACGCGCAGGTTGTTTGCTGAGAGCACAGTGATTGAGCCGCTGCTCACGTCACAGGTGGCATGCCCGGCGGCAACTGCGCAGGCGAACCACGCTCCGCCGTTGAGCTGGACTGTAACAACATCCGGGGTGTTTGCACCGGCGGTGGGGGCGATGTCGAATTCAACCGTGTCGATCAGAGTGGGATCTGCGTTCAGCGTGTAGTCGATATTGGTCACGGTATACCCGGAAATCGTTCCTTGACCATCACCGGCGCCGCTTTCGGGAACGCTGTTGCCAGCTGCAAACGCAAAGGCGGAAGCCACGAGAATAAGGATCAGTGCCATGATGGGCAAGTAGCGGGAAAAGAGATGGGATACAAACATTGATTAACTCCTTTTGAAAAAATGTTTTAACAGTCCCCATGATACAAAAACAGCAAAGTTTTGTCTGTCAGGAATCCTTGATTCTAAATTTACAATTTTGCAAATTGGAGGGGGAAGTCGTATTTAGTCGAGAGATGTGATACCGTGCTTTATCGCAAAGCGGACCAGTTCCGTTAGATCACGAACGCCTATTTTCCCCATCAAACGGCTGCGATAGGTTTCAATTGTCTTTGGGGACAGATCCAGTTTTTCGGCAATGGCTGCGCTGGAGTGTCCTTCGACGGTTAACTGGAGCACTTCCCGTTCGCGCATACTGAGCAGGTCAAGCGGACTTTGTACCTGGCGATTTTGCAGGTGCGCTTCCATAACCAAATCTCGAATGCTAGGACTCAAATACCGACGTCCCAGATGTACAGCCCGTACGGCGGAGATCACTTCTGAACCGGCTGATTCTTTCAGCATGTACCCTTGTGCTCCTGCCTGGAGCGCGCGGAAAATATGCTCCAGGTCTGAATGAATCGAGAGAATTACGATACCAATTTCTGGAGATGTTTCGTGGATTATTTGGGCAGCATCGATCCCGTTTAGTTCAGGCATAGTAATATCCATCACGGCTACGTCCGGTTTTACTTTATTAATGCCCTCGATCGCCTTATTGCCGTCCTCAGCTTCTCCAACAACTTTGATATCATCCTGCGATTCGAGCAGGACGCGCAGCCCGTCACGGAGAACACGATGATCATCAGCCAGGAACACTGAAATTATCATGCTTCTTTTCTTACCTGGACAACGATCTGTGTGCCCTGACCAGGTACAGACCTGAGCAGAAACTCTCCGTTGATTGCTCGTGCACGTTCTTGCATAAGGGCTAACCCCCAATGAACTGGAGATTTTGCATCTTGATTCTTGGTATCAAAACCAATGCCATTATCGGTAACCGCCATCATAACTTTACCATTCTCTTCAAATAGTTCAATATCCACCTGTGTTGCCTTAGCGTGTTTGGCAACGTTGTTAAGTGCTTCTTGGACAATACGGAAAAGTGCCATTTCTATTTCTGCCGGTAGACGCGTATTTTTCATGTAACGGTCATTGATATTGATTTTTATTTTAGTTCGGGTATGAAATTGCTCGCTGTACCAGTAGAGTGCGGCAGCCAATCCATATCGATCTAGCATGGGAGGGCGAAACTCGGCCATAAGTGTTCGCATGCGTTTTACACTCTCATTGACCAAATTTTCCATATCTGCGAGCCGCAATATGACATCATTTGGAATGGATTTGGGCAATAAGGTGCGTAAAATGTTCAAATTTATGTTAATGGCAGTCATATCTTGCCCGACCCGATCATGAAGTTCTTCCGCCAGGTAGCTGAATTGATTTTCTTGTATTTGAACCAATTGCTGAGAGAGCCCACGTAGCTCATCCTGACTCTCTGAGAGTTGCGCAAAAAGACGTGCGTTTTGAATGGCGAGGGCGATTGGACTTGCCAGGCTACCTACGAATGAAACATCATCTTTGGTGTAAGAATCACCATATTGCCTGGCAATCGCCAGCATGCCTAAGGGCTGGTCGCTGGAATGCAATGGGAATACCTCAAGCGCGGTAATGCCACTCTGTCCAAGCAATCCGGCAATCTCAGGTGGAAACAGGTCTACACCCTTTTCGCGTGTGATCTTTTCTGCCGAGAATCTCTCCCCTTTCAGGATATGGCTGGCTATGACGTTCGTTTCAACGGAAATGGCCCGGTTTAGCAACTGCTTGCGTTGGCGTGGCAGGATTTGAAGGTCTCGATCCGAGATCGCTTTAACTTCCATTACTGTCAAATCCGAAAAGAAAAGTGCAATCAGGCAGGTATCCCCGATCATTTTAGATATTTCGTTCGTGATATGTTCCAGCAAGTGACTGTAATCCTGGGTGTCTTGTATCAGATGCTGGGAAAGATTTGCCAGCAATTCCGCTCGCTGCCTGTCTTCAGTTAGTTTTTTGTTGAGTGCTTCTAGTTGCGCGGTGCGTTCACGCACCTTTTGATCCATTTGCTCGGTGAACTCGCGTACCTGATCTTCCGCTTGTTTGTGCTTGGTTATATCTTGGCCAATAACAATCAGCCGTGTTACTTTATCGCCATCTGTTATAGGAATCAAGCGGACATGGATGAAACGCTTCTCAAAACGCGAATCGCTTTCATAAATTATATTTTTGCTGACCACTTCATGAACCCATTCCCTAATGGGAATCCCAGCGGGTGTAAGCAGTTGAAATAGGTTTTCCCCTGTCAGCATCTCCGCGCTCCGGCTTAGCCATGTGGCGCTGACATGGTTAGCAACCAGAATGGTTCCATTTGATTCGATCAACAGGATCGATTCCGATGTGGACGCAAACAGAACTGCCAGGTCTTGCTGGACATTTGCCATCAAGCTGGCTGTCTGCATGGAGCGTGGTTGTTTGAAAGTTTCCATTATTTGTCTAAGATAAGCCAATCTGGTTTTGAATACACTTACATCATCATAACAAAAAACGCCGGAAAATTTTCCGGCGTCTGATATTAGTTGACAGTCATGTCAAAGATGACTGTCAACTAATGCTTTATTTCTACTTTCCAAACTTCTCTTTCAGAATGTCCTCCAGCGTTGGCTGGCCAATCTCCTGCAGTTCATAGCGTACGCGCTGGTAAGGCTTTGTGATCTTGATCACGCGCGTCAGGTCGATGGGTGTGCCGATGATGACCATATCCACATCGGCGGCGTTGATGGTCTCTTCCAGTTCCTTCATTTGCTTCTCACCGTAGCCCATTGCCGGTAGCACCGGCCCGGTGGTGGGATATTTTTCAAAGGTGGCTGCAATCGACTCGACCGCGAACGGGCGCGGGTCCACGATCTCGGCGGCGCCGAAGCGACGGGCGGCCACGTAGCCAGCGCCGTAGGCCATCTCGCCATGCGTCAGTGTAGGGCCGTCTTCCACCACCAGCACGCGTTTGCCTTTAATGGATGCTGGGTCGTCCACAAACAGTGGCGAAGCGGCCTCAATCTGGATGGCATCTGGATTCAGTTGGCGCAGATTCTCACGCAATTGGATGACCGCCTCCGGGTCAGCTGTGTCCACTTTATTGAGCACGAACACATCCGCCATCAGGGCGTTGGTCTCGCCGGGGTAATATTTTGACTCGTGGCCGGGGCGGTGAGGGTCGGCCACCACGATTTGCAGGTCTGGGGCATAGAATGAAAAGTCGTTGTTGCCGCCGTCCCACAGCACGATGTCCACTTCATCTTCAGCCTGCCGGACGATCTTCTCATAATCCACACCCGCGTAGACGATCACGCCATTATCCAGGTGCGGCTCGTATTCCTCACGCTCTTCGATGGTGCATTCTGCCTCGTCCAGGTCATCATAATCGGCGAAGCGCTGCACTTCCTGGCGGATGAGATTGCCGTACGGCATCGGATGGCGGATGGCTGCGACTTTGAACCCCATCTCGCGCAGGATGAGGGAAACCCGCCTCGTGGTCTGACTTTTGCCTGCTCCCGTCCGAACAGCGCAAACCGAAACGACCGGCTTGCTCGACTTGACCTGCGTCTCACGCGTGCCCAGCAGGCGGAAGTCCGCGCCCGCGGCGATCACCAGGCTGGCTTTGTGCATCACGTACTCGTGCGGCACGTCCGAGTAGGCGAAGATAACCTGCTCCACGCCATGTTCCTTGATCAGGTCGGTGAGCTCCTCTTCTGGTAGGATGGGGATTCCGCTGGGGTACAGGTCACCAGCCAGCTCGGGCGGGTAGAGACGGCCTTCGATGTCCGGGATCTGGGTAGCGGTGAAAGCCACAACTTCGTAATCCATGTTCCCACGGAAGTAGGTGTTGAAGTTGTGGAAGTCGCGCCCGGCGGCGCCCATAATGAGGGTTTTGATAGGCATAGGTTCTCCTATTTTTACAAGTCACGCTGAGGACAGTGTCCGAAGCTGCCCGGGGTTTGGGATTTGAGCATCTCCGTTTTTACCCAGGTGACGTTGTTGACTGTTTTTCAGTGGTCGAGCAGTCGTCCTGAGCTTGCCGTCGCGCACCGGCGTGCTCGCGACACGAACGGTGTCGAAGGGTGCCTACTTGACCATCGAGTGTATAAAATAAATCAGGCTAAACGTTTTTACACATTTAGCCTGTCAGCTTACATTACTTCTGGTGCTTGTATAACCAGCAAACGCAAGGCGTTAGCCAGCACCTGCTTGGTAGCAGCCACGAGACGCAGACGGGCAGCCTGGGTCTCTGCGCTATCAGCCTGAATGACTGGTACGCTGTGATAGAACGAATGGAAGGCGTTCGCCAGGTCGTAAGCGTAGGTTGCCACTACAAGTGGACGATACTCCGAGGCAGCCTGCTCGACCGTGGCCGGGAAACGCGAGATCAGGTCGATCAATTCCACTTCGTGAGAAGCCAGCTCATGCTCGAAAGTGGCGAAATCCGGCATACCACCTGCCCTGCGCAGAATGCTGTTGGCGCGCACGTGTGCGTTCTGGATGTAAGGCGCGGTGCGGCCATCGAAACTCAGGGCCTCGTTGACATCGAAGACGATATCTTTATTGTTGTCCACCGAAAGCATGGCATACGCCAGGGCCCCCAAGCCAATTTGCCGGGCAACCTGGATACGTTGCGTGTTCGACATTTCGGGGGTGCGTTCGGTCATGGCAGCCAGTGCTCGGCGCTCCGCTTCGTCGGCCACATCCTTGAACTGTGCCACTCGTCCCTTGCGTGCAGACATGGCTCCCTCCGGCAGGCTGACATAACCATATGCCAAATGATAGCACTGCTCTGCCTGCGGAAAGCCCCATAATTCCAGAATCTTGAAGGCTTGCTGGAAGTGTAAACTCTGGCGATTGTCGACCACATATAACGAACGGTCAACTTTATGTTTTTCGAATTTCTCTTTTGCAAGCGCCAGATCTTTGGTCAGGTACAAGCTGGTGCCGTCACTGCGCAGGATGACTGCCGTGCGATATTTTTCTTTTTCAAGCCCTAGCTTCTCATCGATTTTTACGATTACCGGGCCGCCTTCGGCACGTTCATCCTCGGCAATACCACGCTCCAAAAGTTCGTTGACGATAGCCTTGGACGGCTCATCCACTTCGCTTTCGAAGAACCACACATCCATCTCGGTATCGAGCATGGATAAAATATCACGAAACTCTTCAAGGCTCCACTCACGTGTTTCCAGCCACAACGCGCGGACAGCAGGATCGCCCGCATCCCATTTACGCAGCATTTCGCGCCGCTCAACGTCAAATGCTTCACGCTGTACCTTTTCCTCGACGGTTTCGTTTTCTTTCGGTTCCAATAGTTGGGTGGCTTCAACGTAAATCTTTGCCAACCATTGTCCGCGTTCATGCACATCACGCGGTTCTTGACCTTTATAGAATTTGCTATAGGCCCACACTACTGTAATCACACCCAATCCAATATCACCGGGATAAGTAGCCCGGATGGTTTCA
>Ga0209536_100005834_pt1 | contig 19022 bp, 18 predicted proteins | sample DeeMarSeWOR28_12_FD_187461 | JGI IMG/M metagenome (GOLD analysis project Ga0209536, IMG submission 187461) | Marine sediment microbial communities from White Oak River estuary, North Carolina - WOR-2-8_12 (SPAdes) (version 2) | ecosystem: Environmental > Aquatic > Marine > Intertidal zone >... | reverse complement strand
CCCCTTAGAGCCTTCAGGCATTTCCTGATGAATAATACCACTTCCAGCTGTCATCCATTGGACATCACCAGACTCTATAGTGCCGCTGTTTCCTAGACTATCCTCATGTTGCACTTCACCTTCAATCATGTAGGTAATGGTCTCAATGCCCCTATGCGGATGCCATGGAAATCCCTTCAGGTAGTCATCTGGATTGTCAGAACCGAAGTGGTCCAACAGTAGAAAGGGGTCCATGAATTCAGCCTCATGATATCCAAAGACCCGCTTCAGATGGACACCTGCACCTTCCATGGTGGGTTTAGCTCTCAGGATTTTCTTTATTCCTCGGACTTCTGGCAGGTCAAACCACTCCATATGTTAATTAAATCGGTATCATACTATTAACAATAGTGAATTTAAACATTCCATCTAAGGCAAGATGATATTACTGATATAGAGCAGTCCTTTGAATTGCTTCCTTCACTACCTTCTGCTCATGTCCTTTACGAACGAACAACATAATATGATTACAATCGACACAAACGAAGGCTTGTGTTCTGATTATCTTGAAGATACCTGCGTAGACACTAGGTCCACGAAAATCATATGGTCCAATAATATTGTTTGACTCACAGTTGTTGCAGCTCTTCGGACCACTCCGTTTTTTAAATTCGTCCAATTGAATCTCCCCTAGACTCTGTTCATATGAGGACAGAAAAACTTCTGCATTGAATCATGGAATGAATCATTATGAAGAATATGATCAATTCTAGAGTTTGGCAATCTCTTTGATGAAATTGGTCAGTCTCTCAAAAACTGCATCAGCAATGATTTTTCCTTTTTCTTTGGTTGCTTTCGTTGAATATCCAACAATACCAGATTCCGTAATCTCTTTGAAATTGTAAGATGTGGATACATGGGGTGGAGGAGCAATCATGTCCGGGACCACAAAACCAGGAACCAGTTCATTTCCAATTTCATCGACTCTTCTATCTTCAAGAACTCTCTCCCCAAGATACCATGCTACAGATGTTTCTATTTCGCAGCCATGATACATTGGTGGAGTGGCTACATCTTTGATTACGTCCCATACCAGACTCCACCAATTCGCACTATAGACCTTAGCATCAATGTTTCCCTGCATGTCATGTAGAGCGTTACTGATTGCTGTTTCATTTCCTCCATGACCATTGACAATGACAATCTTCCTGAATCCATGCTGAGCAAGTGAATGACATATGTCGGCTATCATACTTGAAAGAGTTATCTCACTGAGTGTGATGGTTCCTTTGAACTCCATATGATGTGGAGAGAATCCAAATGTAATTGTTGGAGTCACCACCACCTTATGATCATCATAGACCATTTCAGCTACTCTATGTACAAACTGGGTTGCAATATAATGATCAGTGCTTAAAGGAAGAGCCGGTCCATGCTGCTCTGTCGAACCTAAAGGGACAAGTGCGATATCACACTCCTTGAGTCGTTCCTCGACCTCCTGCCAAGTCATCTTTGCTAGCAGATACTGCCTATCCATCACAAGACCTCAATCACTGCCTAACATTGGTGAAAGATGAATTATCATTTGTCCAAGAAGATAGGTTATGCCTACTGCCTCTATGCCACTGAGAAAACCTGAATCCATCAATATCCTGTATCCAAGGATGTAGTCGGATATGAGGAACAACAAGAAGCCTAGGATTAGGCAAACGTTGAAGAGTTGTGGGAAGTCATCAAACCACTTTGTTATGCTGAATACAAGAGATGAAACCAAGAATATCCCATAAACGAAGAACCCAATGCTGATGATCATTTCAGCTGGATTGTACAGTGTGAAGAAGACTAGGACAAAAACCACTGCTATACCCACAATCCAGATTACTAGATTCCGTGTAATTATCCTTGGAGACTCACTTCGTAGAAGTAATGATGAACGAGTTCTGAGTGCAGATACATAGAACACATGCCCCATCATGAAAAAGATAACTCCATTTATGAGGGACTCCCCTGGGATTATGTAGAAGACTCCTGCCATTAATAGGTCTGCAATGAAACAAACAGACATTGCAATGAACATGAATAGTGTGAATCTAGACCAATCAGTATCAGCTCTCTTATCAATGAAGTTTACAAATGAGAGAAGCACGATAAATGCGGACCCAATCAGAAATGTCCAGTTTGGACCTGGTAGCCACATATCTTGAAAAACTTGAAGCACACCTACTATGGCCAAGATTACAATAATAATGATGTATCGCAGGATTCCAACCTGTGTTTTCCATGTAGCGGACATTAGATATACACCCCAATGCGTTAAGCAAGGACTAGCCCTCTTGCGAATGTTAAGGATTCCGGATTTGATGAACCATCTTTATCAGTGGAATCAGCAGTAGATAGTATATGTACGATGGAGAGCTTGTCCGTCTTCGTGCTCTTGAGATGACTGATCTTGATGATATCTTGAAATTCTATAACACACTAGAGCTTAGGAGATTCCTAGGTCCTCCCGTTGTAAGGTCAAGGAGATACTTGGAACAGTGGTTGTTGAAGGTTTCAGTATGGAATCCTTGGAGGGACGGACATCTCTATCTAGCCGTTGAGGAGAAGGATACCCACGAGTTCCTTGGCATCGCACGTCTTGAAGATGTACGACCACCCCACAACCGTGCTGAAGTAGGCATATCTATTTACAATCCGGCGAACAGAGGAAAGGGTCTTGGGACTGATGCTATGCTTGTCTTGTTGGGAATCGGATTTCATATACTTGGCCTCAATAGCATCTACTTAGACACGATGGAGGACAACGAACGGTCGATTAAGGTCTATGAGAAGATTGGTTTCAAGCGAGTTGGCCTACTCCGTGAAACTGAGTACATAGATGGAGCACACAAGGGTCTCTTGATCATGGACATTCTGAGAAAGGAGTTCATTGAGAAATATCCCAATGGAACATTTAGTGATCCTGACTAGCCAATGCCCGAACCAACTCGCGATTTATCCTTACGGCGATACGCATTGGGATGACGTTCACTGGATACATGATCATGACAATTGGAAAGACGAGTTCGGTACATTCATATCATTTCTCAACGAATGAGAATCTGCGTGAGGAGGTAGTTAGCGATTACTCCACCTAGTGATACCCTGGACGATTTTGATACTCAGTTGTATTTGGAAGTTCTAAGAGAAGACCCTCCTTTGAGGAGATATGTTTCAAGAGGTGATATGCCTGATGATATTGATATTCCCGGACCTCATCAGGATGCAGACCGAGCAATCCTGCGGGTTGCACGATTCACAATGAAGGATCACACACCTAGGTTCCAACCAGTCCTTGGTGCTGCTGGTATGGGAAAAACTCACCTCTATTGGGTCATGAAAGAGAAGGAAGATCTCTTTGCAGCAGGAAACTTCCTAGTCGTATACATACCCTCTCCACCATCTCCTATTCGAATTCCACTCCATCTTCATACCTGTTTAGTGGATGAAGCAGGGGATGAGTTGTTTGAAGAAACGGTGGACATGCTAATCACAAAGTTCGGTGGAGTAAAAGGAGTGACACACGAAATCTACGACTACACATATGCTATGGAACGACTACTCGTTGATTATCCTGGAATATCGTCTGATGCTGTTAAAGCACTACTAAGGTATCGGTTGGATCCAGCTTCAAGAGACCTTGCACGGAGATGGTTACTCGGTGATGCACTCAGTGAACAAGAGCTCGAGCGTCTCGGTGTTCGGACAATCCTGGAAGAGGATGATGTCACATTGGCTATGCTCAAGATATTGACTGAGGGTTCTGAGAGACCCATAGTTCTTTTTGTAGATGAGATGGAGGGTCCGTACAACGCGTATGGAGAGGAGGCAGAACGTTATTTCCTGGAAATACTGAAACGCCTCTATAATGAGACAAAGAACGTCGTGATCATAGCCTCATGTCTGACTGAGATTTGGGATCGAATATATGCAATTGCAGATGGCCCTACAAAATCTAGGATGGAGAGCCCAGTCCATCTCAAACCATTCACTAGTGATGACGTTGCTACATTTGTCACGGAAACAATGGCCAACTATTGGGTCCAACAAAATATCGGATCACCACCTGATTTGTTATTCCCATACACAAATCAAGACATTGACGTAGCTTTCACAGAGAGTGAGGGCGTTCCTCGTGAAGCAATTCGATTTCTAATCTCTCGGTTGGACGAGATAATATATGAGAAGGAAGGGGTGGAAGTCGCACCACAGGAAGACTATGTTATAAAGCTAACAGCCACAGTTGTGTTAGACTCAATTATAGATGCGCTCTCATTGGCAGCCAAGCCTCTCGGGATTGAAGTTGAGCTGCAGGTTTCAGGTGCAGGAACGCAGAAGCAACAGGCTGCGATAGTTGAGTTAACAAAAGATGGTACCATTGAATATGTCGGAATTGACCTACCTAATGTGAAAGACTGGGATAGAAGTGGAGGTGTTTCTGCTTTCTATTCTGCAAAACGTCTCAAGAAGGTTCTCGACGCTGATGCAGTTAAGGCTGCAATAATCGCAATTCCCTCTACTACGAAGGGTACCAAGTTTGAAGCTCTCTCCGAAGAGATTGGAAGTGATATGCTAACCCTACGATTCGATGAGGAAACCGCAATTCTGTTCGTTCGTGAAACGAGTGATGGAATATTGCCTCATGGTTACGCTGATTCCTTCAGGGGACTCGTTGATAGTTTGTTTGAATAGGTTGTTTGTGAGCTTTAGCCACTGGCATACAGAATCATCAGCTGCATGCCAAACATCCCTCCAATGAGATTCCCAGGGAATGTCGCAAGCTTAGTGTTGTAGGCTGTTACTGCATCATTGTAGTCCAGCTTTGCTTGAGTTATGCGATTCTCAGTCCCAGTAATCTCATCAAACAGTTCCTGATAAAGAATATCCGCGTAAAGTGTTGGATAATTCTCCTGAATGGCAACGAACAATGTGTTAAAGGCCATATTGAGCTGTGATGAGATGTTGGCCTGTTCACTCGGAGTGCCATTTAGCGATAACCATTGCGTTCGAAGTTCCGTGATAAGCGTGAGTGTTTGCTGTTCATATTCGGTGTAGTTCTCCACGACTTCCACAAGTTGTGGGATCAACTCGAGCTTGCGTTCAAACTGAATCTGGATATGAGTCCAGTCGTTCTCAGCTGCAAGTCTGGATGTCACTAGGTCGTTATACGTCATAATGGTAATGGCACCAAAGCCTACACCTATCACAACTATGACCATTAAAACTACACATACGACTTGTCTACCTTGCATGTTCTTTCCTCTTCAATTTAATATCTGAATCCTCCTCCCTCCGTTCTTCCTCCTCCACCTCTAACTCTGCTTCCGCCAGTCAATACCACAGTTCCTCCTAAAGCTATAATGATAGAATACCCCAGCACATGGAGTGTATCATCCCACCACCAAGCAAAGAGTAGGAGAGCTCCTATTCCAATGAGTGGAATGAGAACACCACCTCTAAACCTAAGTGAGATTCGAAACCACAAAAAGAGGAATATCAGACCTATTGCTACAATTGCTCCAGCTATCAATGGGTTTTGATAACCCCAATACCGAAGTGCTGCAAGTCCAACTCGATTACCCTCAGTGCTGACAACACTTGGGTCATCCTTGAACTCATCATATAGCTCCCAGATTCCATCTTCGAGGCCATATGCAAAATACATGAGATCAAACCAAGGAGTACAGTTGTCTCTGGCTATTCTTCCCGCTTCGGAGTCTGTGATGGCTCCCTCAAGTCCTCGTCCCACCTCAATTCGGAATTCGTAGGAAAAGTGTGTGGTGTTTTCCCAGTAGTATATGGTTAGAAGAAGACCATTGTTTACATCTTCCTTCCCTATACCCCAATCATTGAAAACCAAATACGAGTATCGATCAAGATCTTCACCTGCTAGATCATCAGTTATTATGATGTAGATTTCGACTGTAGTCTGTTCCTCAATCCAGCGGCAGAGACTCTCAAGATCATCCTCTTCTGATGAATTCAGAATGTATACCCAGTCATTCACCATATACCCTGTGGGTTCTGGAAGGGCACTTACTGTTGACAAGCAACTGAGTGCAATCACGAGTCCCAATGTGAATGCAAGAAGTGCTATTTTCCGACTAGGAACAGGATTCATTATAGATTGACTCGGTTGCAGCGTGGAATAAGTACCTTCTTCTAAGGTGTTTCAGTGTTTGATTCTACTTCTTCATCATCTTTTCCTGTGAAAAATTCAGGTAGAAAAATCAAGATGAGTAGTATGAGTAACACAACGGGCAAGACCCCTGGTGTTTGTAAGAACAGTGTGATGTTTCCTATCCATGGGATATCAAGAACAACTACTCCAACAATATCATCATATGTTCGATAATCCCGATCGGGAGTATCGTTTGCATCACCCTGCGTATAATATCGATATTCTCCAGATACATTTTCGATTTGAATGACTCTATGAACTACTGGAGCGCCAGTGTGCCAATCAGCGTTGTACACAATGACATCTCCAACGTTAATATCTTGAGGAGCTTTTGACTGTAAAACAAGGAGATAACCTCTCTCGAATGTGGGTTCCATTGATCCGCTGGTTACTACAACAAGGGGTGATGAGGTTCCCATTGCAACCATGAAGATTCCATAACCTCCCAGTGTGGCCACTGCTATGATCACAACGAAAAAGCCGGTCTTGCCATACTCTGGCCATTGGTCCCATTTGAGTTTCTGACGGAGTTTCTCCAATGTTCTATCGCCTTATGAGTTCTGAATTAGGGTGTTTAATAAAACTGACGAACACTTCAAGAATATCTCTTTGTAGCACTACTAATTAGACCAAGAACGTCTACCGCCTCACCCTTCAGGTCTGGCTTCCACTTTCGAGCATCCTTTACATGATCAGCTCCTGCTTTATCAATAAGGAATCTCTCAAGAATTCTGAGATTCTGTTCATCCATCTCTGCAGCCTTCATCGCGTCTCTTCCCGAAGGATAACCTCCCTTTGGTGTTTCAGAGGTGGCATTGAGGTACCAGAAATTTCTGATGATTTTCACAGCTACAATTCTAGCGGGACAAGTTGGCATATTCTCTTCAAATAGGACTGTGTCACCTGTGCGAATCTCGCTCCCTTCAGGTCGGAGTTCGCCATTCATGTCGAATATTGATTCGTTGTAGTCATGTAATACTTTTTTCGCGCCATCCCTCAAGACATCTAGTGTTGTGTCGACTATGATTCCCTCATCAGTTCCCATTGTGTTGCTGCGTTCGTCCATACTAAAACCATATTGATTTGCATCTGTTTAATCTTTGCCTCCAGGGTAATCTAACATCGAAACCTCATTTCTTAAAAGACAGTTTTCTAGAAGCGAAGAGTGAGCTAAAAGATGAGGATAAAAACGATAAAATCCGAAGGGATTGCTGCACTCTCATATTTTGTCAGTTCAGGAAACGAAGCCATGGTTATTGATCCTCGTAGAGACTCGACCATCTACAAGCAGCTTGCTGATGAAGAAAAAGTGGATATCCTGCACATCTTTGAAACGCACAGAAACGAGGACTATGTTACGGGTTCATTAGAAGTTAAGCAGATGTTTCCAGAAGCTCGAATCGGACACTCTGACCAGACTAAATTTGGTTATGGTGATGACAATCTAGCAGACGAGGAGTCCTTTAAAATTGGGAACATGAAGGTTACTTGCATCCAGACACCGGGTCACACTGATGATAGCATCTGTTATATCGTCGCAGACCTGACAGTTGGAACTGATCCCATAGTAGCCTTCACCGGGGATACATTGTTTGTTAATGAAGTTGGTCGAACAGACTTAGTTGATATTAAGAAACATGAGTTAATGTCTGAAAAACTATACAACAGTCTTCATGAGAAACTTCTACTAATTGGCGATGGTGTTATTATTCATCCAGGACACGGTTCTGGATCTGTTTGTGGTGGGAATATCAGCAACCGAGAGTTCTCAACAATCGGTTTCGAGAAAACAAACAACATCTGGTTGAGAATGAGTGAAGACAAATTCGTAGAGTCCAAAATTCAGCAACGCCTCACACTAGCTTCATACTTCAAACATTGTGAACATCTGAATACTATAGGTCCACCTATTATTCGGGATCTTCCCGAGCATCAAGAGCTCGGTGTTGAGCAGTTCAGTGATTTACTACATCAGGATAATCATCGAGCTATAGATACACGATTATCAAGTGAGTTTGTTGAAAGACACATTCCTGGTTCAATCAGTTTGAGCCTTACAAATATGGGTCGTTTGGCTGGATTGGCTTTGCGTCCTGAACACTCATTCTCCATAATCTTGCAAAAAAACCATAATGATCTTTCTTTAGCTTCGATCCTGCTTCATCGTATTGGATACGACAATGTCATTGGATACCTGAAAAATGGTCTTGAAAAATGGGTTGCAAGTGGTCGTGAGCTGGACTCCATTGAGGAATTATCACTAGAGGAGCTTGGAGCTAGACAAACACGACGTGAGGTGACGGTATTAGATGTCAGAGAACCTCATGAGTTTGATAAAGAACACATTGAAGACTCTCTATCATTCCCACTCACTAAGTTGGAAGAAGCCTCAAAGGAATTTGAATTACATGGTCCTGTTGTTACTCTTTGTCCTAGTGGTTTCAGGAACACGACTGCTGCCAGTATTTTGAAGCGTAAGGGAGTGACTGATATTTCTGTCAGCTTGGCTGGATTAAAGGCTTGGAAAGACTATGACTTTCCTATGGAAAAAGACTGAAACTGAAAGGTGTGTGTGAAGTTGTCATGGAGAAGACCAACTAGTCGTTCTGATGTTATTGCCTGTGATGGTGTTGTAGCCTCGTCTCAACCTCTTGCCACTCAAGCTGGTTTGGATATTATCCGCAAGGGGGGAAATGCCATTGATGCAGCCATAGCCACAGCTGCTGTACTTGATGTAGTTGAGCCCTTCAGCACAGGATGCGGTGGTGATGCGTTTACATTGATCCATCTCACAGGAAAATCACAACCTGCTAGCTACAATGGTTCCGGTCGGTCAGGGTCTCTCGTGACACTTCAGGAACTCCTTGACAAGGGCTGGACAAGCATGCCTGCACGTGGTGGTCCTCCAGTTACTGTTCCGGGCGCGCTTGATCTCTGGTGTCATGTCATTGAGAAACATGGTGTTTCTGAAATGAAGGACATACTCAATCCAGCTATTCATTATGCTCGGAATGGATTCCCAGTTTCGCCTATTATTGGTAAGAGTTGGAAGGAGGTCATTGGAGTTCTTAGGAATGATGACGCACGTGAGATATATGCCCCCAAGGGAGAAGCACTGTGTGTCGGTCAAGTTGCCTCGAACAAGGACTTGGCTGATACTTTCGAAACTGTGGCCAAAGATGGTCCTGAAGCTTTCTATTCAGGTCGAATTGCCAAAGCAATTGTCAACACAGTACAGGACCATGGTGGATTTCTAACGCTAGAGGATTTAGCTATGCACAAGACTGAGGAAACAAAACCAATCTCAGTTTCATATCGAGGTGTAGATGTGTACGAGCATCCTCCTAATGGTCAGGGGTTTGCTGCCCTCTCAATGCTAAACATAATGGAAACTTTCGACTTCTCTGGACTCACTCCCCTCAGCACCGAAAGATATCACTTGATGATTGAGTCCAAGAAGCTTGCCTACGCGGACCTTCATCAACATAATGCTGATCCTGAGTTCTATGAAGTTCCACTGGAGAAACTTCTCGCGAAATCATATGCCAAGGATAGGGCAGAAACCATTGATCACAATCTTGCAATGAGCGTTTATGCTCCAGGACTCTCATTGGGTCAAGACACTGTCTATCTTGCCACAGCTGATGGTGAAGGGAATGCTGTTTCATTCATCAATAGTCTGTACATGGGAATTGGAAGTGGTCTTGTCGCTCCTGGAACTGGAATTAAACTCCAAAACAGAGGCCACCTGTTCTCCCTCAATCCTGATCATCCAAACTGCTATGCTCCAAAGAAACTCCCGTTCCATACAATCATTCCAGGCGCTCTGTATAAGGAAAAGGAGCTGATGGGAGTTTTTGGCATCATGGGCGGGGCACACCAAGCGCAAGCGCATGGACAGTTTGTCAGTCATTTGATTGACTTTGGTTTGAGTCCACAAGAAGCGCTTGACTTTCCACGATTCAATCATGACCATACAACTAACAAAGTTGGTTTGGAAAGTGGCATTCCTCTCAATACGCAGAAGGAGCTTCGAGAACGCGGTCACATATTGATACACGAAACCGCTTCTAATTTTGGTGGAGGTCAGGCTATCCTTCGACTTGAAGAAGCATGGATTGCGGGATCTGATTATCGAAAGGATGGCCAAGCTGCAGGTTTTTGAAATTCTTAGTTCAACCTCTCATTTCAAAAGGGATGGTTACCAAGTACTAACCAAAGGGAGGTTCAAACTTGGAGTTTGAGTATTTCTCTCCGGAGGAGTATGAAAACGCCTTTGTTCGCTTTGGTGATATCAGAAAGAAGATAGCTCATCTAGTTGTTTCTCTGTGTAGGACTGATTCAATGAATGTGTTAGACTTTATGGCTGGACATGGTTATCTAGGACTTGAAATTACTAAGACTGCACAATCTTCTAGAGTGGTAGGGTTTGGTCTTCCTAATGATGTACTAACACATCTACGACTTCGTGAGAAATTGGCACAACCTGAACTGTTCTATAATATTGACTATGTTTGCGCAGAGGGTACATCTCTACCCTTTTCTAAGAGGTCTTTTGATCTTGTTGTCAACTTCCTTGGACTTGAAGACCTCAACATGACCCGAGGTCTAGATGGTGTTGAAACAGTACTGAATAATCTGTCAGAACTCGTGACGCCAGGCGGGTTTCTTCAGCTAAGCTTGGTAGAATATGGGAATACACCTGAGGAGCAGGTCGCAAAAGATGTATGGGAGACCATCGGCCTAGGTTGTACATTCTATCCCACTATCCACTATCAAGAGGTTATGGAAAGTCTGGGTTTTAGGTTATTGAACTCTGTATTATTCCAATTTCCAAAAAAGATGACCCCTGCTCAGACTAGGGAGGAGCTTGAATTTGCTTGCAATGAGGCTCCAAAGATTTTTGCTCCCTTTGGTGTGCGGGCAATTCCTTTCCAAGAGCTCTGGGAGCAGTTTTGTGATCGAATCAAGGAACATGGCATGGCATATTGGTCTAGAATCAGAGTGTTGGTTTTCAGGAAGGTGTGATATTATCAAGTGTCCATGATGACATCATAGGCGATGTTGTCTGCGTGATCACCTATTCTCTCTAGGTTTCTTAGAGTTTCAACATATACAGCGTCTGCCTGAGGATCACACACACCTGTTCTCATTCGCTCAACATGAGCGTCCTTCAGTTTCCTCTCCAGGACATCAATATCATCTTCAAGTTTTTCTGCAACCTTTGCAAGGTCCTTGTTTCTAGTCTTGAGTGCAGTGATTGCCGTTGAGTATGTTTCTTCGACCAAGTCAAACATCTGAGAAATATCCTGGACAGCTTCTTGAGAGAAGGAAATTCCATTCTTTAGTTTCTCTTCCACAAACTCAGCAATATTAGAAGCAAGGTCTCCAACACGTTCAATATCTGTGAGAATCGCTAGAAGCTTAATCCTCCAGATAGCATCTTCTCGGTTCAGTTCTTCCTCTCTTATCTTGTCGATGAAATCCTCTGTACTTCTGCAACTTTCATCGACCTCATCTTCATATTTGATTACCTTTTTTGCATTTTCAAGATCCCTTTGAAGAAGCGCGCTCTTGCTTAGAGTAATCATCTCTATTGTCTTCTCCGCGGTTCGCAGAAGTTCTCTCTCGGATTCAAGAAGAGCCGCCTGAGGCATGTGGAGCATCTCATCATCGAAGAAGTGTTGACCTATGACCTCTCCCTCCTTGTCCGGAATTAATCTCTCGCAGAATCTGACTAGTAATCCCACTAAGGGGATGAAGATCAAACTCACAAGCACATTGAAGATTGTATGTGCATTCGCTAACTGTCGCGGAAGACTACTGTCTGTCAGAATGACAAGATCTGTGAACGGGGCTAGGATAGGTAGGAACAGAGCCACACCTATCACATTAATTATTGTCTGTGCAATAGCGGTACGTTTTGCAGGTGTTGTTGCTCCGATGGCCGCGAATAGTTCCAAAAAACATGTTCCAATATTCGCGCCCATGACTAGTGCGATACCAGGTCCAAGGTCAATTGCACCACCTGCGCCCATAGCTATGACCAGACTGGTCGTGGCTGAGCTGCTCTGAGTCACTCCTGCGATTAGCGCACCAATTAGAATCCCAATTATGGGAACTGTACCATAATCATTGATGAGATTTCTGAAGAATGGATAGTTTGTAGTCAAAGGTCTGGCTCCCTCTTTCATGAAGTCCATCGCGAGGAAAAGGAGACCCAGACTGAATATCACAGTCCCAAGTAACTGAATCCTCTCATTCTTTGAAAACATCTTCATGAAGAACCCTATCGCTACGAGTGGCCAAAATGCAACTCCGACATCAAAGGATACTAGCTGTGCGGTAATGGTGGTTCCGATTTCAGAACCAAGCATGACATTCACAGATTGTCGAAAGGTCATCATACCTGCGTTAACGAATCCAATTAATGTCAGAACTGTGATACTCGAGCTCTGTGTCATGAACGTTGCGGCAGTTCCAGCTCCCATCCCTTTTACGGGATTATTACTAACTTTCTCAAGAATCCGCACGACTCTCTTTCCTGATATCTTCCCTAGTGTTTCTCGAAGAAGAGTCACACCATACATAAAGAGAGCAAGTCCACCGATGATGTTGAAAGCGATTGTCAGTTCTTCCCACATAGCTATACGGGTGTGTTACCGTTTGGATGCTACATATGAATCTTGTGAACAATCAAGTATGTATTTGATGGAGATGAAAGTCCAAATATCAATCTTGAAGCATATGCCATTTGAAAAACACTTAGACTTATCAAAGTGGTATACAACTACCTCGCAAGTGTGATGAAGATGTCTAATAACCACGCTCGAGATCAACTTTGTTCAGGAAGTCAGCCTTCCCCTGAGCATATCGAGTGATGTTCTCTATCACTTCATTCCATCGTTCGAGATCATCCATTGGAGATGCGCCCCGATGTGGTGATAGGACGATATTGTCGAGTTCATGGAATGGATGATGGAATGGATACTTCTGATTGTCTTCATTTGGCTTTGGTTGATATTCATACCAGACATCAATTGCTGCACCTGCAATGAGCTTCTCAGAAAGAACTTTGAACAACGCATCCTCGTCAATGACTGGACCTCTTCCAATGTTAACAAGAAGTCCATCACTTCCTAGCAGTTTTAGCTCCTCTAGACCAATCATACCTAGAGTTTCGGGCGTCTGTGGTACAGCCACGATCAGGGTATCAACTTCCCGGAGAAACTCTCTCAACTGATTGGACTCATACCTCTTTGCAGACGTTGGTAATTCTCTCGTCTGTCGGTCCCAACTATTCCTGCATATGTAGAAGTTTACATTGAATCCTGAGAGGAACTTGTGAACTTTCTGATTGACGGCACCATAACCTAGAAGACCGAGGTTCCGATATCTCAGAGGTTTTGACTTTCCATGACTGTCCCCTCTTCTCCAGAAGCCCTCAACCATCCAGTTGTGGTGTGGGACAACCTTGTTCATCAATGCAAGAAGTAATGCTACTGCGTGCTGAGCTGTGAAATATGTGTTCCCATGTCCATTGACAAGTATAACATCCCTTGTCTTCACCAGATCTCTGAAGGGTTCGAGATGATGTTGAACACCAACACCAGGATTGATGAATAGTTTGAGATTCTCTGCTGTTTCAAGAAACTCTCGTGTCGGACGCCATCCCACGACAACATCAGCATCAAGGGCATGCTTCAGAAATAGCTCTTCTGCTTCCTCTTCAGGGAATAGAAGATTAACATTCTCAATGGGTGAAAGTCCTTTTCGGAGGTAATTCTCTAACTCCTCTCGAGGTTTCCAAATGAATAGAACATTGATTTTTCCCATGTCGAAAGACCTCCTCAACGTGTCTTAATAGCTCTTCTGAAGCAAAACCTAGCACTCATCGTCTATGTTATACTATGATTACAGCACGTAACCTTTCAATTACATACTGTAATCATAATCAGTATTTGAAAACATCGAGTAATCACTAAATTCATTATCTAATGTTTACATAATATAATTAGATTCTTTCAAAATGTAACTCAAGAATCATCAGGAGGAGAGCAAGTTGGGAAAAGCATTCTCAGTTGCATCTTGGAATGTAAAACATTTCAAATCCGGTAAAGCAAGAGTTGATCTTGCAGTATCTTTTCTCAAAAATCAAGACCCCGATGTCTTCGCTCTGTATGAAGTATTCGGAAAGGATGTCTTTACTGAGATGGTGAAACAATTTCCTGGTTACACCTTCCAAATAACCGAGGGAAAGAGTTCCCAAGAAATTCTTCTTGGCGTGAGGAGCACCCTTGATGCTTTCATTACTCAGAAGCTGGAATACTCATCTGGAACAACTCATGTTAGTCCTGGTCTCCTAGCAACTATCATGCATGAGGGAAGTCTCTATCCAATGCTCTTCATGAACCTAAATAGTGCACCCACAACTCAAGGAATGGGTCTCCGTCATGAGATGATGCAGCGTGCCTTCAAGTACCGTGAAAGGTTAGACAAACTTGCATGGGAAATTGGAGATCCCAAGGTTAACTACATCTTTCTTGGAGATCTCGAAACAATGGGAATGAATCATCCATATGGGAAGAGTGTTGATGCCTACACGGAGATTCGCAAATGGGATGATGAAGAGTGCAAGAAGTACAACATGCGCCGGTTACTGAAGTCACACGATATCACATATAGAAGCTGTAATGGAACGGAAGAAGGTAACTATGACCATGTCTACGTGGCGGAGCATCTCAAGTTCACGAAGTTTAACGATGCTGAAGTAGATGTGAGAGGCTGGATTACCGAACCTGAAGAGAAGCAGACCGAATGGCGGGAGAAGTATTCTCCGCATTCTTTGTTATACTTCGAAGTGCACAGAGCCTGAATTTGAAAAATAAAAGAACGGGAGCGATGAACTCCCGTCCAACACGAGTTGAATGACTATCTTGCGAACTCCCAGTGTCGACTTCGAGATATTGCATCACGTTTCCGTTCAGCCTCTTCAAAATCGTACTCAGAGCTGCTCGAGTTGTCAAACCGCGACATTCTAACGAGAGATTTGGTATACTGTGTGTGTACCCAATCAAGTAGATACACCTCTGATGGTAACACAAGGATCACCAGACCTGGGATCCAGAATATTGGTAAAAGCAGTGTTATTGCAAGAAGCATGCCTCCAATTACCCGAAAATTCTTCGTCAAGGTTGAACTGAAGGATTGTTGCGGATAAGAGACCAGCCTGATTCTTGCAGGTAATCCATCGCTAAGTCTCTTCTTCACCTTTCTTTCTTGCATATTCTCTCACAGCCGTACCCCTGTCAAGGCATGCAACTCGAGTCGCATGCTTGTTCAGAGGTACATTATATTACATAAATTACGTAATAAGTATTACTATTGCATGTAACACAGAGCAATTAGGAACAACCAATAAAGAAGTATCTTAGAGAACACTCCATTTAATTGATTAAGCTCACTTTTCATTAAAACCATGTCTAAGCACAAAATAGAGGAGGTGTGGTCAGGTCGCGGCAGAGCTCAATGTGGTAGGAGGGGGGGAGTTATGTAATGAGGGCATGTTACGAAAACTAGGCCCTACCGGTTCTCTGACCACATTAATAGCTATTGTTTGGAGCCTATTAAGCTTGTCTTTGTGTGTATAATCCATAATCGATGTGCATAATCAAACAGGTCGTCAAGAGATCAATCGACTATGGGAATTTTGATTTCAAACGTGGTCATTCTCTCGGGTAAGAGTTCAATTGTCCATCCATGAGCTTCAACAAGTCTTCTTACAATAGCAAGGCCATATCCTTGTCCATTCTTGCTTGTTGTAAAACCACGGAGAAAGATCTTGGGTTTCTGAATTTCAGGAATTGTCTTTCCATCATTGGTGACTCGGATTAGATATGCACCATCAGTCTTCTCTGAAGTGACCTGAATCTTACTTGGCTGTCCATGTTGAATTGCATTATCAAAGAGATTCCGGAATATCTGAGCAACCTTTCTCTGGTCCGCACTCACAACTGGCAACTCTTCTTGTGAATAGCTCACACTCTCAGGAATAGTTGAGTCCGCGACTTCCCTCACAAGCGGAGATAGTTTAACATTCATTGTTTCTTCAATTATCAATCCAGCATCTGCAAGTGCCACGGAATGGTCAACCATTTCACCCGTTTCATTTAGAAGGCTCCGTAGTTTATTGAGATGGGCAAAATTCCGTTCTTCTTCTGTCAGTTCAATGAATCCAAGCATATTGTGAAAGATGTTCTTCAAGTCATGACTCATGCTATGGGCAAAATCACTGAGCTCCTCCTTTTGCTTCTTCAACATCTCAAGTGCATTCTTCTGCTCCGTGATGTCAGTCATAACACCTTCAACATATCCTTTCTCAGACCAGAGGTTTAGTGAGAACCGCATCCACCTTGGATCACCTTCTTTTGTTGTAACGTGAAGCTCAGTTACGACCCTCTGCTCCTCGCGAATCTTCTTCTTTAGTTCCTTCCAATCTTCTGGTTTGACGAGGATGTCTTTGATGAAGCTTGATCCTTCAATCAATGCCCCCTTCTTCTCAAAACCAAAACTGAAAACAAACTGATCATTGCATTCTAGGATCATCCCATCTGACATTCTGACTCTGAATAACCCTACGAGGGCATTATTGTATAGCTCCTTATAGCCCTCTCTACTCTCGACTAGCGCCTTTTCTGCGAGAGTTCTATCTGTTACATTCTGTATGTGGACTATGAATCCTCGAAGGTCTTCCTCCCTTCCATATTTGATTGGCGAATAGACACAGTCAAGATGCATGGTCCCACTCTTCTTCGTTTTATACAGGTCATGGACCTTGACTTTCGAGAAATCAAATTGCCATTCAGTCATAGCAATCTCTCCTCTACGGAGACTATCCTTCACATAGTCTGGTGTGTTGGGATCACTGAACAAATTGAAACCCAGTAGATCCTCTAAAGCATCCACACCAAACAGGTCAAGGGTTGCTTGGTTTGCACCGACCAATATACCACCTGAGTCGAAAAGTTCAATGCATATGGGTGATTCTTGGAATATTGTACGGAACATCTCTTCATTTGCGCTGAGAGCAGTTTCGGTGAGCTTCCGTTCTGTTATGTCTTGAACAGTCCCCATCATCCTAACTGGTTTTCCATCCTCATCGAAAGTAATTTCACCTTCTTCATGAACAAAGCGAATCGTCCCATCTGGTAGTTCAATCCTATGGTCGATACTATACTTCTCATTTTCATTAATTGCCTTATCTACTGAATCACGAACAAACTCTCTATCATCTTCATGGACTGTGTTAAGGAACGCCTCATAGGTAGCTTTGAATTCTTGAGGTGCCAAACCGAAAATTCGATAGATCTCATCAGACCAGACTATGTGATTCTTGACAATGTCCCAATCCCAATGACCTAAATGTGCAATACGTTGAGCCTCAGCAAGTTTCGCCTCACTCTCCCGAAGTCTATACTCTGAATCCACGAGTGCCCTCTCAGTCCTCCGCTTCTTAACTGAGGTGAGAATGTAGTATGATAACTCGGCGTATAACCCTTCAATCTGAGAAGAACTCTTCCGAATATAATAGTCCGCCCCGAGATTGAGTGCTTGAATCGCAATTTCCTCTCGACTCTTCCCAGTGAAAATGATTACAGGGATCTCCCGCTCATTTCCTCGGACTTGCTCCAGAATATCAAGACCAGTAGGTTGACCCTCGCCAAGATCGATGTCACAGACTGCAACGTCGAACTTATCCTCGAGAAGGAGATTCATTGCCTCCTCTGGTGTTTCTGCTGGTACAATCTCATACTCTGGACTCTGTCGTTTCAAGAACTGCTCACTCAGTTCTAGATGTACTGGGTCGTCGTCGACCATTAGAACACGTATGGCCATCTTGGCACACAGCCCCATTTCACACTATATATCATCTTCTTATTATCTTTGACAGGGCCGAAAATCAAAGTACAAAATATCTGTAAACCTTATATCGTTCCAAACCCTCTCTCCTGCATAGTCAGGGAGGCTGCTTTAATTGGGAATCCCGTTGTTTGATGGTATTGGGGTATTCTTCCGGAAACGGAGATACCTTGCTTATTTCATTGTGTTTGTGGCTACTACATTTCTGGCTCTGTTCATGGGATGGTTAATGGATACTTATGCTGGTACGCCTATTGAAGCGACTCTAGTATACTTCTTTGCCTACATAGGCTCTGCAGGTACAATCTACTTTGCTTTTGGCTCATTTCTTACTGGTATAGGTGTTGACCGACTGTGGATTACTAGACGTGGTAGAGGTAGAACTACTGAGTTGAAAGGACTCAGCTGGATGGCTGTTTCATTCGCAATCTCTGTGTTTCTTTCGATTCTATCTGGGCCAACCACTATGCTCTTCTTCGCAATTTTCTGTTGGGTGGGTTGGATTGCCTTCCAAGGTTATCGTGCCCTTGTGGCTTTCGATGATCCCGTGGCTGATGGACAATCCCAGGCCCATGGCTTTGCCGACCTCTTTGGTGGTAAAAAAGGGTTCAAAGATTTTTTCCTCGTGCTCTGCGGCCAATCCGATGCCGTTGTCATCAAAACGAATCTCCACCTTGACAGGTTTGTCGTGAATTACCCGAAATGGGCTCTGCATATAGGTTTCCAGGTCAAAGTCCCTGGGGACTTCGAAGGTCTCCTCTGTCACGTTCATCATCTTGATTCGATCTAGGACGAACATGCGGACTTCGTTTCTCAGGTGACAATTTCCGATGAGGTAGAAGGTGGAGTCAAAGAACATGACTTTGTAGGGGTCAACTTTTCTGCGGTTTTCCTCACCCCCCCT
>Ga0209536_100005833_pt1 | contig 19023 bp, 14 predicted proteins | sample DeeMarSeWOR28_12_FD_187461 | JGI IMG/M metagenome (GOLD analysis project Ga0209536, IMG submission 187461) | Marine sediment microbial communities from White Oak River estuary, North Carolina - WOR-2-8_12 (SPAdes) (version 2) | ecosystem: Environmental > Aquatic > Marine > Intertidal zone >... | reverse complement strand
GTGCTGCTCGTGGCCAAGATCGTCAGTGGCTTCGAGGTCGAAAACTGGGGTTCCGCCCTCATGGTGGCCCTGGTGCTGGGCCTGGTCAACGCGTTCGTACGTCCGCTGATGGTGTTCCTGACGTTCCCCATCACCATCCTGACCCTGGGCCTGTTCCTGCTGGTCATCAACGCGGCGATGCTCTGGCTGGCAGCGTCCATCGTCCCGGGCGTCAAGGTGAAAGGCTTCGGCCCCGCCTTCCTGGGTGCGTTGCTGCTCAGCGTCTTCGGCATCATCGTGAGCTGGATCCCCGGCCTGGGCTAGCCGGACGGTCTGGACTCCCAACGGCAAGAAGCCCCGGTGTGTCCGACCGGGGCTTCTTGTTTTGCTCAGGGAAGGTACTCGCGGATCTCGCCTGGCCCCACTCCCGGGTCCTCTACCATCGCCAGCGCCGCCCGGATCACAGCCTCCTGACCCGAACGATCGCCCGGCTCGCCGAGCAGCGCCCCGAAGGGACGATCCACCAAAAGGGTGCGTGGCGCGAGAATGCGCTCGGCCACCTTCCGCAGGTTCATGATGCAGACCGTGGAGATGCCCTCCGACTCCGCTTGCCGCGCCACCAGACCCACGGTCCGGTTGCACGTGGGTCAAGTCGGCGTCAGCAGCACCACGTCGACACCCTCGCTCTTGAGTCGCTGGACGACGCGTGGGGCGTAGACCGTCTCGAGCTTTCGGGTCAGCGGAATGTAGCCCATGAAGGAGTAGTGGTTAGCCGCCAGCGAACCGATCGCCCCTTCGTCAGCTAGTTCCCGACACAGTGGAATCGGGAACAACACGTTGATGTCGCGCTTGGGCAGCTCGTGATCGTAGTGTGGATGGTAGATCTCCAGCCGGTCGACCTCCGTATCGACTGGGATCTCTCGGAAGCTCGGGTCGCCCATCTTGCCGACCTTGAAAGGCTCGCCACCCGGCGTCACGAATCCGCCCGTCGTCACCAGCGCCAGGCGTGACTCCGAGAGAGGCTGGCCCAGTTTCTCGAGGCTGGGCCGCTCCCGCTGCGGCCCGATGCCCAACGCAAGCCATGCCTTGCCGTGAAGATTGAGGTCGCGTTCGGGATCAACCACTCGACGTCACCGTGGCCAGGCACTAGTGCGGACCCGACCGGTCGCCGTCGGAGGGCGCCACGTCCTTCACGACGTTGGCCGGCTCCAGCTTCGCCAGCTTGCTCAGGTTGCCGCCGATGCGGCGCAGCAACGCGAGTATCATCACACCGACGCCGATGAGGCCGATCACGTCCAGCGCCGTCATGTCCACGTGTTTGACCTCGAAAGTCGGCTCGAAGCCGAGGGCCAGCGCCGTTCCACCGAGCATGAGAATGACCCGCACCTCGGTTGGCCCGATGTACGCGTATCCGAACTGGAACGACTTCATCACGAAGGTCTCGAGGTACACGTTGATGGACATCAGGTAGTAGGCGATGAGCATCGCCAACCCCACCGACAGCAACAGGTAAGGCGAGAAGCCGAGTCCGATGCAGACGAACGCCACCGCGAACATGTCGACGATATGGTCCAGGTAGTATCCATATCGCGGACGCTCGATGCGCCGCACCCGCGCCAGCGTGCCGTCCAGGCTATCGCCGACCCAGTTGACGATCCACAGCAGGTTGGCCAGCCACAGGTAGTTCGTGCTGTACCCGGATGACGCGTAGCAGATTCCTATGCCCGCCGCCGAGACGATCCCCAAGGCGGTCATGTGATCGGGAAGCACCCACTTGGGTAGCGCCGCGGCCATCCGCGGGAGGGCCCACTTCTCGAAGCCGCGAAGCAAGTATTGCGGCTCGCGAGTATGCTCAGCGTCCGACATGTTCGGTCTCCCGTTTCTTGCTGCTGTGTTCCTTGAGTAGAGGCCGCAGAAACCGGCCGGTCAGACTCGCTTTTACCTTTGACACCTCTTCCGGCGTGCCCGCCGCCACGACTTCACCGCCACCGTCTCCGCCCTCGGGCCCCAAGTCGATGACCCAATCCGCCGTCTTGACCACGTCGAGCTGATGCTCGATGACGACGACGGTATTGCCTCGCTCGGCCAGGCGGTGCAGGACGTCGAGCAACAGGCGGATGTCCTCGAAGTGCAAACCGGTGGTCGGCTCGTCCAGGATGTAGAGCGTTCGACCCGTCTGCAACTTCGACAACTCCGTGGCCAGCTTGACCCGCTGGGCCTCGCCGCCCGACAAGGTAGTCGAGCTCTGGCCCAAGGTGATATAACCGAGCCCCACGTCGTGCAGCGTCTGCAACTTGCGCCTGACCGTCGGAATCGGCTGGAAGAACTCCAGCGCCTCCTCCACAGTCATCTCCAAGACGTCGGCGATGCTCTTGCCCTTGTAGAACACCTCGAGAGTCTCGCGGTTGTAGCGTCGGCCGCGGCACACCTCGCAAGAGACGTACACGTCGGGCAGGAAATGCATCTCGATCTTCACCAAACCATCGCCGCGACACGCTTCGCAGCGACCGCCCTTCACATTGAAGCTGAAACGGCCCGGCGAGTAACCGCGTATGCGGGATTCGGGCAGCTGGGCAAACAGCTGGCGTATGGGAGTGAAGACGCCGGTATACGTGGCCGGGTTCGATCGCGGCGTACGGCCGATGGGCGACTGATCGACATCGATCACCTTGTCGATGTGCTCGAGCCCGTCAAATGCATCGTGGGCGCCGGGAATCAAGCGCGAGCGGTAGAGCCGCCGCGCCAATTCTCGATAAAGCGTCTCCTCCACCAATGTCGATTTCCCCGAACCCGACACGCCGGTGACGCAGATGAAGCGGCCGAGCGGAATCTCAACGTCGATGTCCTTGAGGTTGTACTGGCGAGCCCCACGAATGTGAAGCGAGTCGCCCGTTCCGGGCCGTCGCTCCAGCGGCACCTCGATCCTTCGGTCGCCGCGCAGATAAGCACCGGTGAGCGAGTCGGGCGCCGACAGCACGTCGTCCAGCCGGCCATCCACGACGACCTCGCCGCCCGTCCTTCCGGCGCCGGGCCCGAGGTCGACGATGTGGTCGGCGCGCCGGATCGTCGCCTCGTCGTGCTCCACTACGATCACCGTGTTCCCCAGATCGCGTAACGACTCCAGCGTCTCCAACAGGCGATCGTTGTCACGTTGGTGGAGGCCGATGGACGGCTCGTCCAGTATGTAGAGGACACCCACCAGCTTGGACCCGATCTGCGTCGCCAACCGGATCCGCTGTGCTTCTCCGCCCGACAGGCTCTCGGCGCTTCGGCCCAGCGTCAGATAGCCCACGCCCACGTCTGAAAGGAATCGCAGACGCTCCAGAATCTGCTTCAGAATCGGCCCCGCCACGGCATGGTCGGACAGTCCGGCTCGACGGCCGTTGCCGCCGGCGGCGACGCCCTCGAAGAACTCGGCCGCTCGATCGGCGGTCATCTCCACGACGTCGCCGATCGACTTACCTTCGAAGGTGACGGCCAGAGCCTCGGGCCGAAGCCTGCTGCCCTGGCAATCGCCACAGACGGTCGTCGACATGAACTCGCCCAAGCGCGCGTGGAGTTTCTCGCTCGACGTCTCGTAGTATCGGCGCTCCAGCCGCGCGATGGCCCCCTCCCACTTGGGACTCTTCGGCGAGCCGTGCAGGACCTCTTCCCGCATACCCTCGGGCAGATCGTTCCAGGCAGTGTTCGGGTCGACATCGAACTTACGGGCGAGAGGTCGAATTACCCGCTTGCGCAGAAAGCCGATCGGCGAGCCCCACGGGATGATCACGCCTTCGAGCAGCGAAAGGCTCCCATCGGCGAGCATGAGGTCCGGGTTCGCCCGCTTGCGCGTGCCCAGTCCGCCGCACGCCGAACACGCGCCGTATGGAGAGTTGAACGAGAATTGTCGCGGCTCGAGCTCGGGAAGGCTGATGCCGCAGTCGGGACAGGCGTAGCGCTCGCTGAACAAGTGCGCCTGTGGTTCCTCGTCGTCCTTGTGCTTGTAGCGATCGACCCGCACGGTTCCGTCGGCCGTGCGCAGCGCGAGCTCGATGGAGTCGGTCAGCCGCGACCGGTCTGATTTTCGGACGGTGAGTCGGTCGACCACGATTGCGATGTCATGGTTGACGTTGCGATTCAGCTTCGGGGGCTGATCAAGGTCGTAGGTCTCACCATCGACGCGGACCCGAACGAACCCGTCTTTACGCGCGCGCTCGAACAGGTCCTTGAACTCGCCTTTGCGACCGCGGACCATGGGCGCCAGGACCTCGATGCGCGTTCTCGCGGGCCATTTCAAGACCGCATCGGCGACCTGCTCCGGCGTCTGCCGCTGCACGGGCTTCCGACATTTCGGACAATGGGGCGTTCCCACACGGGCCCAAAGAAGGCGCAGGTAGTCGTAGATCTCCGTGATCGTTCCCACCGTCGAACGCGGATTGCGCCCCGCTGTCTTCTGCTCGATAGAGATCGCAGGCGACAGACCATCGATCGCATCGACGTCGGGCTTCTCCATCAGCCCCAAGAACTGACGTGCGTAGGCGGACAGCGATTCCACGTAGCGGCGCTGGCCTTCCGCGTAGATCGTGTCGAAGGCGAGGCTCGACTTCCCGGACCCCGAAAGACCCGTGATCACCGTCAACTCGTTACGGGGAATGCGCACGTCGATGTTCTTGAGGTTGTGCTCGCGGGCACCGCGAACGAACAGGAACTCGTCACGCATGACGCTAGCGGTCACCCATCGGAAACGGGCACGACCAGGTTGAGTGCCCCCGGCCGCACGGTGGCCGTGAACGGCGTCGTCGAGTCGATAATCTCGCCGTCGATTTGAACTGCTAGCGGTGGGTCCGCCTCGACTTTGACCTCGCGCCCGCGGAAGTACTGCAGGCGGGGATCCTTCTCCAGCCGGCCCGTCACGATCGAGGTGACGGCCGTCACGAATTCAACAGTCGTCTCCACGGCCAGCACGCAAACATCCAGAAGACCGTCGTCCGGTTTGCCGTCCGGCACCAGATCCACAGGATGCCGCAACATCGGCGCCGTGAGGCCCGGCATGTTGGCTACTTCGACGCCGATGCCTCGACATACGATCTCCTCACCGTCGACTTCCAGGTGGATGTCTGAGGGTTTCGGCGAGAAGGCGGACGCGGCTGCCGCGTGCACGTACGCCAGATAACCCACACGCCGTTTCAGAGCCGAATCTGGCCGCACCACGTCGGCATCGAATCCGGCGCCAGCGATGCATGTAAACGGCTGGCCGTCGAGCATGCCCACATCGATCTTCTTGCGGCCACCGTTCAAGGCCACCTCGATCGATCGGGGCACGCCCTTGGGCAGCCTCATGTTGGCAGCCAGCTGGTTGCCGGTCCCAACGGGCAACAGAGCAAGCTCGGCATCGCTGTCCACCAGCGCGGATACCACCTCCAATACGGTGCCGTCCCCGCCGGCGACCACGATGCGATCGAACCCCTTCTCGAGTGCCGTGCGCGCGAGGTCCGCGGCGTGGCCCTGGCGTTCCGTGTAGGCGTACTCGAACTCGACCTGACGCTTCACCAGGGCCGCCTCGACCCGACGTCTGAGCCGCTCCGGATGTTTGGCGCCCGCCACCGGATTGTGGATGAAGAACAGTTGACGTTTCGAGTTCTCGCTCACCAACCCTCCGCCTCAGTTCCCCGACGCCCGAAGCTGGGCCTCGAGCTCCTCGAGCCGCGCGATCCGCTCCTCGGTGGGCGGGTGGGTACGGAACAGCCCCGTGAGCATGCCGCGCCTTAGTGGATTGACTATGGCGACGTGTGCGGCCGAAGGGCTGACATCCATCGGGATTCTGGCCGCGTAGTTCTCCAGCTTATCCAGCGCTCGTGCCAGGCCCCGGGGCGATCCCGCGATCTCGGCACCGAGCCGGTCTGCCCGGAACTCCATCTGCCGGCTGATGGCCATCTGCACGAGAACGGCGGCAAGGGGCCCCAGGATCAACATGGCGATGGCGGCAAACGGGTTGCGGTCGCGGTCGCCGAAAAAGAAGGCGAAGCGCGCAAGCATCATCACGGCCCCCGCCATCGTCGCGGCCACCGTGTTCGTCAGCATGTCGCGGTTCTTGATGTGAGCCAGCTCGTGCGCCGTGACGCCGGCCAGCTCGTCGGGCGACATCGCCTGGAGGATGCCTTCCGTGAAGCAGACGACCGCCTTCTCGGGGTTGCGCCCCGTGGCGAAGGCGTTGGGCTGCTTGCTGGGCGCGATCGCCACCGTGGGCATCGGTAGCCCGGCCTGCTGCCTGAGTCTATCGACCATCTCGTAGAGCTGTGGCGCCTGTTCCGGACCGATGATCTGTGCCCGGTAGGCCCGTAGCACGGCTTTGTCGCTGAACCAGAACATACCGAAGTTGAACAGACCCACGAACAAGAAAGCCGGCAGCATGGCGTTGGGGCCCGCCATCACGTAGGCGACGCCGACCACCAGCGCGGTCATCGCGGCCATGAGCCCGAAAATCTTTGCGTAGTTACCCATACTATTTCCTCACGCGTGGGCGGCGCCCGTCGCTCCGAATCTCGATTCCTGGAAAGGACCTTAGCCTTAGAACCTACACCGGATGGGGGGCTTCGGGAATGACGCCCGCGAACCAACGCTGACGGTGTCTAGTAGGTCCAGCCGTAGAAGAGGAAAACGCCAATGGATTGCTCGAGGGACTGCCCCGGTCCTCCGTAGTACAAAACACCCTCGCGGCCGAAGCGGGGCTCGGTGATGCCCCGGAGGGTCAGATTGTCGTCGAGCCGCCAGTCCAGGACCACCGTCGGCCGCACAGCGCCGACGAGGTGCTGGGCGACCCGCACGAATACCGTAGGCGCCAGGTACCAGCCGACCTCCACCTGGGTGGCGGTCAGCGCCGGTCCGACGCCGGCGCGGTACTCGCCTTCCGCCCCGGCCGGGGTCACCCGGCTGACATCGACGTAGGCGATACCCGCTTCGCCGACGAGCAGCGAACTCAGCGCATAACCGAGGAACGCCTGCGGTACCCCCGCCGTGACGTCGTCGATGAGGTTTCGTTGCTGTCCCGTCCGGGTAAGCTCGTACGAGGGCCGCCCGAACAGCAGGTACGAGAGCAGGTCGGATTGGGCGATCGCCGGAGTGTGATCGGAGTCCAGTTCGAGCGTGTACGGGGGATTCGCCAGACGGCCGCTCACCTCCAGTTGGATCTCGATGGGCTGCTTCTCCGTCTGCACCGTATACAGCGCCAGTATGCGCAGGCTGGGATCGAAGCCCGGGGTCCCGGGAAACGCCACCGTTCCGCCCTCGACGGCGAAACGCTTGTTGAACAGCCGGTAGTCGCCGCGCACCGCCTGGAGTGTCCCCCGGAATAGCCACTCTTCTTGTTCCGGCCGCATTTCCACCGTCAGATCACCGGTGATCTCCACGTTCATGTCCGCGGACCGCAGCCAGGTATCTTGCATCACGTTCAGGTTGAGATCCATCGTCAGGTTTTCCAGAAACGGACTGACCGATGGCCGGTCGGCCTCATCCAGTTCCCCAAGGAGCGTGAAGCCCTCTTCAAATACGTTCACGATCTCTCGCTGTCGACCGACCTCCTCCGTGTACAGGATGCCGCTGATCACTTGCAGATCCCCATTCACGATGGGCGCGTCATAATAGCCACGCAGCGTCGCGGTACCGGAGAGCACCGCGAACGCGTCCAGTTGATCATACGCCGGCAGCGTAACCGCCTCCAGTGTGAGATCGAACTCGGGGTTGGTTAGCGTGCCGAAGGTCACGGTGCCACGTACGACGCCGCTCCCTCCGCCTGACCCGCGCAGTTCGGCACCCCACACCTCCATCACGTTGCCCTCGAACCTGAGCGCACCCCTGATATCCGTATAGAGTATCCCCGTTCGCAACACTCGGAACGAGCCGTTGGATATCGCAACGGGTCCCTGGAGATCGAGCTGGTGCGGGGTACCTCGGATATAGACCGTTCCCTCCGCCTTGCCCTGCGGATCGGCGATCTGGTCGGTGATGATCGTGGCCAGGGTGAGAGGGATGCTGTCACCCTCGAGCGTCAACGCGAGGTCTCGCTCAGGAAGCGCGATACTCGGGCCCGGTAGCGTGAGGTCGAGTGGCAGGGTACCGTGAAGACGAAACATGCGTGCCTCGTTCTGCCATGCCGCGACATCGATCTCCGCCCGGCCACCTCGATAATCGACGTCGCCCCGAAGCGTGGTGAAGTCGACTCCGAAGATCCGTCCCTCTTCGATCTCCAGCTCGGCCTCCAGTATGGGATCTCGGGCGCGGCCCGACAGTTCCACACGCGCCTGCGCGACACCCGCAATTGCGACGCTGTCGGACCACAACACGGCCATCTCGCCCAGATTAGCTCCGGTGATCTCTGCGTGAAACGATGTCGGACCTGTAGCTTCGATAGTGCCTCCCGCTGTCAGACGGCCCGAGCTACCGACGACATCCAGCTCGCCCAGCTCTTTGGCCCCGGTCTCCGCCACCTCCATCTCCACCGGCTCGCTCAGGACCCACATCGAGCTCGCCAATCGCACGGTCAACGAATCGATCCCGAACGTTCGCGCTCCGTCAGCTGTGACGAGGCTGGTGCGTCCGCTGATGGATGCTTCGCCTTTTGAGAAGGTGAAGCGCGCCGTGGAGGTCGTGTCGCTGTAGTCGGCGGTCAGCGCGAGGTGATCGAAGGCCAGTTTACCAATCGCGACGTTCGCGGCGCGCAGGTCTCCGCGCGCATGAAGCCGGCCGTCGGTCTTGCCGACATCCAGACCCTCGATACTGAAGCTGTCGGCAACGAATTCTCTGAACGACAGCCTGCTGCCTTCCGCCCTACCCGTGATGGCCAGCCTGCCAGGTTCCCCGGCCAACCAGCCCGTCACGCGAGCCGAGCCTTCCACGCGTGGCACCGGACCGGACTCAGAGGCAGCCGCGATCTCGGTCAAGGCCGGCGCAGCCAGAGCTTCGACCGTCGGGTTCAGCCAGGGATTCAGGGCCCCCAGGCTGTCGGCGCGAAGCTCGAAATGGAGGCTGTCGGACTGGTCGGGCAGCAGGCTCATGGACCCGGAAGCTTCCAACTCACCGAACTCGCCGAGCACCACGGCGGTATCGACCAGGAGGCGCCCGTTCGCGATGCGCAAATCGGCCGCAGAGGAATCGAAGCCTACGCCGCCGACGAACGAGGCGGAGACATATGCCCGGCCTTCGGCCCGAAGCTCCTGCAGGCTGGCACCCTGCGCGTCGAAGCTGACCCGGAAGTCCAGGTCCGACGCCGGCAGACCTTCTCTGAACTCCGGCAACGACATGCGCCACCCCTGAACGTCGCCGGAGTAGCGCGGCGGGTCCGCCGTCAGTTGGAGCCGGCCCGCAATACGGAGCGAGTCGTTCGTCCCGCGCAGGCGCGCCGAGACATCCAGGTCGTCCAGGGCCCCCACCGCGCTGAACGCGCCCGTGTACTCTCCGCGGAACGGGATGGCCGGAAAATACTCTGACAACGTTGTCAACGAGAACGGATCGCCGGAGACGTCCATATCCAGCCGTAGCGGTCGAGTCGTGTCAGCCGTTATCGTTCCCGACCCGACGAGATGAGTCGGCACCAGATCGCGGTCACGTTGCTCGACGTCGAAGTCGACGCTCAAACCCTCCGCCAAGTGCCCGTCCAACCAGGCATGACCCTGAACCTCGCCCCGCACTGTGAGTGCCGGAACGAATGCGCGCACGAGGTCCAGCTGAACCGTGTCGAGCTGCAGATCGAGGTTGCCAGCCCCGATCCCGTCGCGATCGACCCGGACCATCCCGAGCGCGACGACGTGTGAGGGCGACGGTGCGCTGTCCGCTTGTATCGTGACATCGGCATCGACTAGCAGCTCCGACAGCGGACCATCCAGAGCGACTTGACCGGCCAACACCGCAGAAACGGGAGCCTGCCAGCCGGTGATGGAGTCGATGAGTTCCGTGGTGAACCGCTGGACGTCGAGATCGACCTCATTGAAACGGAGGCCGTCCGGCCGGTCGCGCAGCGTCATGGCAAAACGACCCGAAAGCGCAGCGCCCGGGGAACGCCAATCGGCATTGTTTGCTTCCAGCTCGATTCGATCGCGAAGGTTGCGAAAGCGGAAGTCGAGGGTCGTAACTCCAGGCGGCAACCACGGCACGAGCCAGCGCACATCGTCCGTCGTCACCGGATCGCCGCGTAGGTCGACGTCGTACTCCGGCCGGCCTCTCAGTGTCACCCAGCCGCTGCCGAACGGCAGGCGCGAGTCGGGGAGCAGAACGTCCCAGGCCTGGAAGTGGAGCGTGTCGCCCCGAACCTCGACGTGGGTTCTGATTTGCTCGATCTCAACGGACTCGCCGACGATCGTGGCCCGGCAACTGAGCTGCGAGGCCTGGAATAGGCGACGGATATCGTCCGGCGCTTCGACCTGCGCCACCGGCAAGAGCGCGTTGAGACGTTCCACGCGATAGACCCTGTACCACCCCTCGTCCGTCTGCTCGAGGTGCCAGCGACTGGAATCGGGGTCGGTGCCGTCCGGCCGCCAGGGCTGGCGGATCGTCACGTCGCCGGACCGGATCGCGACATCCTGGAGCACGACCCGGGGTCGGCTTCGCGGGTCGCCGGTGGTATCCGGCTCGGAAGGTCGCGGGTTGCGGAACACCTCTTCGAAATTCCAGCCGCCGGGCGAGGTCCTCAACTGGACAACCGGTGCGACCAGCTCGACGCTGGCGATGGTCACGTTTCCGAGAAGAAACCGGGTCCAGCTGTAGCGGACCGCGATCGTATCGATGCGCGCGAACTCACTGCCGTCCGGCTCGTAGATCCGCACGCCCGCCATCCTGACCGTGCGCAGCAGATCTCCCGCGAGTACCGCGTCGATCTCCACGTGCCCGCTGATGGCGCCGTTGAGCTTGTCGAGGGCGTACGATCTCACACGCTCGCGACCCCAATCGGTACGCGTCAGCCCCATGGCCGCGGCCATGACCAAGAGCAGCAGCGCCCCGAGTGTCGCGAGTGGAATTCCGATCAGTCGCTCTTTCCAGGTCATGTCAGAACGCGTGCCCGATAGAAAAGTGAAGCTGCAGCCGACTAAAGTGCTTCCCTAGTCCGGATTCCTGATAAGGATCATACTTGAAGACCTGCGGATTTCCGTTCTCATCCACCAACTGCACCATGTCAATCCGGTCCTCACGTTCCACGAGCGTTACAATTGGGAGATTTTCCGATCCACCCGTAGCATACCCGATGTCCAACCTCAGGGGTCCGACAGGACTGGCATATCGGACACCGAACCCCGGTGACCACGCCCAACCCTCCGCCGCGCTGATTTCGCCGCCCGAGTTCCAGACTTTGCCTACATCAATGAAAAACACGCTGGTCCAACGTCCAGCGGCGAACGGCATCCGCATCTCCACGTTGCCCACGACGACGTTCTCACCGCCGACGGGTCTGGGGAAGACCTGGTCGGATGTGAGGCCGGCCACCGTAGGGTCACAAATCCAGGTTCCTTCGGATGTGATAAGGTCGGGGTTACAGGCGCTGGGATCCGACTCGTTGGTCAGGCTGGAAGAGTCGGCCAGAAGCGTCTTGGGACCCAGCAGGTTCTGGCCGTACCCGCGGACCGTGAAGGCACCTCCGGCATAGGTCCGTTTCAACGGATGAGTCACCGGTTGCTGGGAGGATGACAACTCCACCCCTTCGAGCCCGGATCCTATGGGTCGCACCATGCCGGCCCGAAGCCTGAGCGCCAGTACGTTGTTCCCACTCAGCCGGTTGAACCAGCTGACCTCGCCAGCGGCCCGATAGTAGGCCCAGTCGGAGCCGGTGAAGCGAGAGGCCGTCTCGCCCTCCAGGGTGAACCGGTACCCGCGGCTGGGGTTGAGGACAGCATCCGTTCTGCTCTGTGCGAAGGTCAGAGCGATCCATGAGAGCCAGCGCGGTTGGGACAGCGTCTTGATGTCCTGGGGATCGCATATCCCGAAGTTGGCACACCAGAGGAAGTCGGCACTCCCCTCCTCCAGGCTGTCGCGGCCCGGCCTCCAGCTGGCGATCACGGCCGTTCCCGGAGCTAGCTCTCGGCTGAATCGAACGTCGGCACCGTAGCTGACGCGGGCATAGATCGCGGGCAGGCTCTGACGCTCGGTGAACACACCGAGGAGCAGCCAGTTATCGGTCCCCAAGAACCAGGGCTGTTGGAAGTCGGCGCGCAGTCGCCAGTTCACTTTGTTGTACGGATTCGTGATGCCGACATCGTCCTGGATGTCGACGCCAGCCTGACTGCAAGGGAAGCTTTGCGCGAAGACCGCAGCTCCAATGTTCGAGAGGACGCCGGTCAATTCCAGTTTGCGGGTTCCACCAAGAAAGTTCCGGTGGGACCAGCCGGCCTCGACCTGGAAACATTCAGTCGTCGACACCCCGGCGCCGACCTGAACGGCACGTTGTTCGGCTTCGTTGACCTGGACGAGGATGTCGATGACGGAATCCGTAGGTGCCGTCGTCGAATCCTCGGTGACGGCGACGTAGTCGAACAACGCCATCGAGTAGAGTTGGCGCTGGCTGCGAAGGATTTCCTCGTAGCTGTAGTCATCGCCCGAGCGGAATGTCAGCAAACGTCTGATCACGTCCGGCTCGACCTCGACACTTCCCTCTACCTGGATATCGCCGATGCGCGATCGAGGCCCCAATTCGGCTCGCAAAATGACGTCCGCCAAGAGCGAATCCTGCCCGGGAATGACCCTGTCGACCAGAATCGCCGCCTCCGCCCAGCCGCGGTTCTGGAGCGCCGTCTCCATGTTGTCTCTCGAGGAGGCCAGGGCGACTTCGCTGTACGTGTCGCCGACCTTCAACTCCACGCCGTCGAGGATCTGCCTGACATTGGGGACACTGTCCAGCCCCTCGATCTCGAGACTGCGCACAATCACGGGCTCACCCTCGTCGATCAGAAACGTCACATCGACGATACCCTCATCGCGCACGACGGTCGTGTCGACCTGCGCCTGCCTGTAGCCACGCCGGAAATAGAAGACCCGCAATCGGGCCACATCGGTGCGAAGCTCGCGAGGATCCAGCCGCTCGATGCGCTTGAACGCGCTGATGCCGACCCAGCAGAACGGACTGAGGAAGACAGACTTGCAGCTGCTGCCACGCGTCACGATGCCGGGCTTCAACTCGCTATTGCTGAACGCCTCGTTTCCTTGGAATTCGACTCGCCGAATGATGGGAAGCGTATCACGGGCAGTTACTTGAGCGTGGACCGCTGCGGGCAGCGCCAGTGCAGCACTGCTGGTTAAGAGGACGAAGAACCCTTGAAGTCGACTACGCAATCGCTCGCCTGTTCTCCGATCAACCGGCGGACGACGCCGGGCGAATCAACCCGAGCCGTCGAAATACTGCTTCCCAGCGCTCGGGAAGAGGTGCTCGCTGATCGGCATGAACCTCCCCAAGTCCGCGATCCACACATTGTGCACTACGCGGATCACATCACCCTCTACGCGGATTACGTTGAAAGTGTTCCTCAAAGTCTCTCGGCCACGTCCACGCTTCGACGTCGTCGTACCGCACTGCACGATCACTATGCCGCGCCGCTCCAATTCGCCGGGAAAGAAATCGAGGGAATTGCCGACGTAGGCCGTGTGCATGTGGCCGGCCAATATCAAATCCACACCCAACGCCGTAAACGTCCTCAACGCACGGCGTGCGTACGGCATCACGTTGGTTCTCTCGAAGCCCGGCGGCGGCGCCAGGTGGTGGTGCGTCACCACGATCCGGGTCAACGACTCGTCCGCGGACTCGAACGCACGACTGGCAAACTCAAGCTGCGAGCGACGGATCCGACCGTTTGTGAGTGTGAAGCGGCGACTCGAGTTGAGCGCGACGATGACCAGTCCCGCCACTTCCGTCACCGAGTTCAGGCTCTCCGATATGTAGCGCTTGTAGTTCCGGTAGGGGGTCAGGAACCGTTCCCAGAACCGATAGAATGGGACATCGTGATTGCCCGGCGTGACCACGACCGGCGAGTCCAGCTTCTTCAAAAACTCGGCGGCCTCCGCAAACTGGTTCGCCCGGGCACGCTGAGTGAAATCTCCTGACACCACGACGACGTCCGGCTGCAGTTCGCGGCTGTGCATCAGCACAGCCTCCGCCACGTTCGGACGAAACGGCTTGCCGAAATGAAGGTCGGACAAATGAAGAAGCGTCGCCACAGCGTGTCCGGTTCGAGTACCTACGTCTTCGCCGCCGAGGACACCGGCCGCTCGGTCCGCCGCTTCCGACTGAACGCCCAGGCCCCGTAGGCTCCCAGTACAATGAGCCCAACGCTGATCAGCTGCGCCAGCGTGAACGCGCCCAGAATGCGGTCGTCCTTGGCGCGGAAGAACTCTACGAAAAGTCTCTCGAGACCTGCGAACATCAGATACACGAAGCCCAACCAGCCCGCCTTGTACGGATGCTTCCGCAGTCGCCACAGTAACGCGAATATCGCCAGCGTGACGAAGACCTCGAACAGCTGCGTGGGAAAGACCCGCATCACTTCCCAATCCGGTATCGACTCGGGCACGTCGACGCCAAAATAGTTGCGCAGATTGCCCGCCGTTGTTGGAGGCGAACCCTGGGGGAACGCCAGGCCGACCCAACTGTCCGTCGGTCTGCCGTAGTCGTCACCGACCAGGAAGCACCCCATTCGCCCTATGGCGTAGGCGATGGGCACGCTGAGCGCCGCCACATCCGCCACCTCCCAGAAGGGCAGCTTCTCCCGCTTCAACATGTAGGTGACGCCGATGCTTCCTCCGAGAAGGCCGCCGTACCACACCAACCCTGCGCGCGAGAAGAGCGTCTTCAAAGGCGCCTGCACCAGCAGCGGCCAATTCAAGAACGCGTAGTACAACTTGGCGCCCAAGATGCCGCCGATGAGCGCACCCATGAGCAGCGACCAGGCGACGTCCTTCTTGTAGCCCATCCGGTCGAATTCGAGACTCGCCACCCAGCCGGCAGCGAGGAAGGAAAGGCCGAGCATCAGACCGAAGCTCGTGAACTGCATACCTCTGAATTCGAAGAGTATTGGATACATGTGGCTTCGTTTCTATGTTGCGCCGCTTCCGCGGCCATTTCGCGATCCTACATCCCGCTCAGGTTACTCCCGGCATGGGAAGATCGGCCCGGGCATTGAGATCTAACCCGGATCGCTCGCCTCGCGCCAGACGGAAGCGCGCCGCCTTCGCGACCATCGCGGCGTTGTCCGTCGCCAACCTGGGTGACGGTACGAACACGATTTGACCGGGCGCCAGCCGATCCTCAATGCTACGCGCCAGGGATCGGTTTCGGGCGACGCCTCCGCCCAAGACGACTCTCTGGCTGTCCATTTCAGCGACCGCTCGAACGGTCTTCACCGTGAGCTGCTCCACCGCAGCGGCCTGGAACGCCGCGGCGAGGTGAGGTACCTCTTCCTGCAACCGGCCTTCAGACTCTAACTCCCTCACCCGCATCAGCACCGCGGTCTTGAGCCCGCTGAATGACATATCAAAGTAGTCGACGTCGCCGGCTCTTTGGTTCCCTCGCACCATCGGTACGGGGAAAGGATGCCGCCGTGAGTCACCCTCGCGTGCCGCTTTCTCTATCGCCGGACCGCCGGGATAGTCGAGCCCCAGCAAACGCGCGACTTTGTCAAAGGCCTCGCCCGCCGCATCATCGCGCGTCTGACCCAGCAACCTGTAGTCCCCCCAATCGCGAACGTGGAGCAGGAGCGTGTGTCCGCCCGACACCAGTAACGCGATGAACGGAGGTCGAGCGCGTGGGTCTTCCAGCACCGACGCGAACAGGTGGGCCTCCATGTGGTGCACGCCGATGAAAGGACGTCCCAGCGAGAATGCTGCGGCCTTCACCCAATTCACGCCAACCAGTAGCGAGCCAATCAGGCCCGGTCCAGCCGTCACTGCAAAGGCATCCACGTCACTCAGGTCGATGCCCGCTTCCGCCAACGCCTGGCCCACGACACTATCGATCACTTGCAGCTGAGCGCGTGAAGCGATCTCAGGTACCACGCCCCCGTAATCACCGTGGAGGTCCTGCGTCGCGATGACATGGCCCAGAAGTTCATCTTCACCGCTCAGCACTGCCGCGGACGTATCGTCGCATGAGGTCTCGACTGCCAGAATGGTCGCGTCGGTCATGCCCGTCCCACCAGCCTCGTTCTCGAGGGCCACGCGACTAGATCGTGCCTTCTATGCGCTCGACACGCGCCGAGTCGGGATCGATGGTCACTTGAATGAATGGGGAGGGCGGCGGTATCTCGATGGGCCGCAGGCTCCCGAAATCGGCCGGGCCCGATACGACGACCACCGCCCGGAGAGCTTCCGCCCTTACCGAAGCAACGGCGCTTCTCGGACCTCGAATTCGCACGTCGACCAGTGACGGCTCGACCCTGACGCCGGACGATGGCGCGCCGCTCACCACGACGGGCACGCCGATGAAGACCTCCTCGGCCACCGGCTCCACGGTAACCGATACGCGAACGCTCGTCAGAGACAGGTCCACCTGCCCCGTGGGATCGGTCAGCTCGAGGGGGACCTCCTCACTGATCGATTCGCGCAAGCGCTCACGGACGACCAACCGCGTCAAGATCGAGTCGATGGCGGCTACGGCGGCTGCCGGTCCGGAGATTCGCACTGCGCTCGGTTCGGTCCGGATCGAATCCGCTTGCACGTATCCGTTGTCGAACGTGAAATTCACTTCAGGAACGACCGAAACCAACTTCTCGATCCTCGGCTGGAAATACAGGCGCAGGCGGTCGGGTCGAACGCTGATGGCACGAACATCGACCAACTCGCGATTGCCTCTTCCCCTCACCATCGCCGGCGTCAGCGCGAAGTCGATGCTGTCCGTCTCAACGGTGCCGATCGTAACCAGGATTTGCGGTCGCGACACTGAAAGCGCCGCCAGGTCGCCGGCCCGGCCCGTGAAGACGACCGAGACGGCCTCGATCTCCGGTTCGGTCCCTGTAAGCACATAGTCGGGGTCGGTCTCGTAGACAACCAGTTCAGTAGGGATCGTCTGCTGTGCGACCGTATCTGCGCTCACGGCTACCCATAGGAAGACCGCGATCAACGTCCCCGTGAGCATGTACAGCCAATTGCGTTTCAAATTGGTCTGCCAATCATCCATCGCTAGATCCTGAGCAGCTCCTCGATGAGCGCCTGATTCCCCTTAGAATCCCAATTGGTCGCGCCGATCAGTCGTTTGACGATCCGTCCCTCACGATCGAGCACAAACGTCTCGGGCACACCCACGGTCTGGAAGATCCCCCCGATCCTCCCTTCGGGATCGAGAAGAATCGGAAAATCGAGCTCGTACTCTTCGGCGAATTCGATCACTTTATCACGATGACCGGGCCCGGCGTCGATGGAGACGGCCAGGACGGTGAAACCCTGATCACGGTACCGCTCGTGCACCGCCTGGATCGATGGCATTTCCACCCGGCACGGCCCGCACCACGTCGCCCAAACATTCACCAACACGACTTGACCCAGGTAGTCTTCGAACGACACATCCGTGCCAGCCAGGTCGAGCGCCGCGTATTCCGGAACACGATTCCCGACTTCAACACCCCGGGACTCGATCCGCAGCGGCTTCGCCAGCGCTACTATACCAACGATCACCGCCAGTACGAAAACGCCACCGACGATCTTAGCTCGGTTCATCACCCTCTAATCTGTACGGTTCACCGGTCACACATCGATGACGATCGACTGCACCCCACCCCGTCATCGACGACGTCGACGTCGACGTCCGCGTCCTCGCCCCGCGATCACGATCTATCATAGATCCTACCGCCCACCAGAAGCAGTATCCCTCGACTCCTCCAACGAAGGAGCGATCGCCACGGTCACCGTGATTCGGGTCGCCCGCTCGACCACCCTCCCCGCCCTCGGGTTCTGCGCCAGCACGGTCCCCGGCGCGGCCAGGGACGCCGAATCCTGTCGGATCGTTCCAAGCCGCAAGCCAATCCGCTCCAGCGTCTCGCGCGCTTCAGCCAGCGACCGCGTGACCAGATTCGGGACCTGTACCTCGGGAGGGCCCGCGCTGACGATGAGCTGGACACGGCCCGGTAACGGCACCGGAGTTCCTGGGGCCGGTCGCGTATCTACAACTTCGCCTACATCGGTTTCCGCATCCACCCATACGAACTCGCTCTCGTAGCCGGCGCTGGCCAGAGCGATCTCCGCCTGCTCGTGGCCCAGACCCACGACGTCCGGTACCGGGGCCATCTTGGGGCCGAGGCTGAGCGAGACCCTGACCGCCGAGCCCGGCTGGGCCATCTGGCCGCCCAGCGGCTCCTGAGCGACCACGGTTCCTATCGCGGCCGCATGGTGCAGGCCCGACTCCTCTTCATAGGAAAGACCCACGTCGTCCAGCGCCCGACGTGCCTCGTCGGCGCTAGTTCCCACCAAATCAGGCACCTGTCTCAGATTCGCCGCTACGTCGTGGGACGGAAAAACGAAGAGCACCGTGATCAGGTATCCCAGCAGGAAGCCCAGCCCCGCGATCCCCACCGCGGCACCGAACACGTGACGCGGCCGCAGGAGGCGCCACCAAGGTACCGGCGGCGGCTGCGGCGCGGGCGCTTCAGGCGGCGCGACGTAGTCTTGCTGCATAGGCTCCATCCATACCGTGGCGCTGAGGGAGGATCCGAAGCGAACCGTCCGGGGCCACCAGTTCCGCCGCGACCGCGTATACCGGTGGCGGCTCCAGCTTGAAGTCACTTCGCCTGGTTAGGAAGGCTTCCACTTGTTCCTGGTTCTCCTCTGGCTCCAACGAACACGTCGCATACACCAACAGACCTCCCGGCACTACGATATCCGCCGCCGCGTCAACGACGCGCCGCTGCAGCTCGGCCAGCCTCACCAAATCCTCGGGCTGCAGGCGCCAGCGGCTGTCGGGATGCCGCGCCAGAGTCCCCGTCCCGCTGCACGGCACATCGATCAGGACCGTCCGGGCGCGGGCCACAGGCGGCCGGGTCGCGTCTCCACGCGCTACGTGGAGCCGACTCAAGCCGAGCCGTTCGCGGTTCTCCAACAGCCGCACCA
>Ga0209536_100005832_pt1 | contig 19026 bp, 18 predicted proteins | sample DeeMarSeWOR28_12_FD_187461 | JGI IMG/M metagenome (GOLD analysis project Ga0209536, IMG submission 187461) | Marine sediment microbial communities from White Oak River estuary, North Carolina - WOR-2-8_12 (SPAdes) (version 2) | ecosystem: Environmental > Aquatic > Marine > Intertidal zone >... | reverse complement strand
TGCCAAGGCGGAATTCCGCGAACATCCCCTAATGACGATCAGGAAAAGCGACCTCTTTGACGCGAAAACTTTCGCGCAATCACTGCAAACCGGCGAAAATAACCTGCCGGTATTTCGCGCAGCGCTGCGCGAGGGTCGCGAGCAGCTTAAACAGGCCTACGTCGCTGGCGCCGAAGCCGCAGACATAGTCACCAGCAATGCCTGGCTCGTCGACCAACTGATTGTCCGCGCGTTTCAGCAACACCTCTACCTGCTTCCGGAGAACAACCCGGTCTCGCTAATCGCCGTGGGCGGATACGGTCGCGGCGAACTTCACCCTGCCTCCGACATCGACCTGATGATACTGCTTCATCGAAACGCCGGCGAAGAAATCAATCCTTTCGTTGAAGCCCTGCTGAGATTCCTCTGGGATATCGGGCTGGAGGTGGGCCACAGCGTGCGAACCCTGAAAGACTGCGTTCAGGAGGCGAAAAAAGACATCACGGTAGCGACCAACCTGATGGAGACCCGGCTACTGGATGGTGATCCCGCCGTGCTTGAGAAAATGCAGCAGGCTACCGGCCCCGCCAAGCTCTGGCCCAGCCGAAAGTTTTTTGCTGCAAAGTGGGAGGAGCAAATTCAGCGGCATCATCGATTTGATGATACGGCGTATAACCTTGAGCCGAATATCAAGGAAGGACCAGGTGGCTTGCGTGATATCCAGATGATCTCGTGGGTAACGCAGCGTGAATTTGGTACTGCATCACTGGACGAGCTGATCGATCATGGCTTTCTGACCCAGGATGAATATCGCACCCTGATCGAGGGTCGCGACTATCTATGGCACATACGGAACGGTTTGCATTTTCTCGCCGGCAGACGGGAGGATCGACTCTTGTTTGATCACCAGCGCGCACTGGCATCCGAAGCAGGCTTTCAAGACCAGCCCGGTAGCCTCGCGGTGGAACAGTTTATGAAGATCTACTACAGGACGATCAAGGAATTGTCTCTGCTGAACGAGATCTTGTTGCAGCACTTTCAGGAGGCCATTCTCGCCAGAGGCAAACCACGAACGCGCGCCCTCAACCGTCGCTTTCAGGCGCATGGCGAATTTCTCGAAACTGTCAACGATAAGGTGTTTGCACGCTCACCCTGGGCAATGCTCGAGCTGTTTCTGATTTTGCAACAACACCCCAACCTGAAAGGTGTACGTGCCCAAACGATTCGGCTGGTCCGGGAGAATCTGCATCGTATCAACGAGGACTTTCGCAATGATCTTCGGTGTCGCAGCCTGTTCATGGAAATCATGCGCCAACCCCATGGCATCACGCACGAACTAAGACGCATGAACGCGTATGGCGTACTCGGTGCCTATCTACCTGTTTTCGGTCGCATTGTCGGGCAGATGCAACATGATCTGTTTCACGTCTATACCGTTGATGAACATATCCTGTTTGTTTTACGAAACGTTCGACGATTTACAGTTGCGGAGTTTCGCGATGAATTTCCCCTGGCCTCGACAATTATCCAGGGCCTGGTCAAACCCGAGAGGCTATATCTTGGTGCCCTGTTCCACGATATCGCCAAGGGTCGGGGCGGCGACCACTCCGAGCTGGGCGAAAAGGAGACGCGCGACTTCTGCGAACAACACGCCTTGAGCGAGTACGACACGCGCTTCATTTGCTGGCTCGTGCGCAACCATCTTGTCATGTCAATGGTGGCACAGCGACAGGACATTCAGGATCCGGAGGTCATACTTAAATTCGCCCAACAAATGGGGGACAAGGAACACCTGGATAATCTCTACCTGCTTACCGTTGCCGACATGCGCGGCACCAGCCCAAAGGTCTGGAACGAGTGGAAACGCGGACTGTTGTCGCAGCTTTATCGGGAAACGGCTCTCATGATCCGGCGTGGTTTTGGTAATCCGATCGATGCGGACGAACATGTTCGGGAATTGAAACAGGAAGCGTTGGAACTGCTCGCGAAAGGCAGTATCCCGGAAGCGCGCATTCTGAACATCTGGCGACAGATGGAGGATGAATATTTCCTGCGGCACAACGCCCGCAGTCTGGCTTGGCACGCGCAGCAACTCTCCACCGCTTTGGTCGCCGACTTGCCGGTGGTCGGCGTGACGTTGGACCCTGACGTGGGCGGGACGGAAATAATGGTTTACACCATCGATCGCGAAGGACAATTCAGCGTCATTACCGGCGCTCTGGACAAGTGCGGGCTCTCGGTGGTGGATGCGCGAGTTCATCCTACGCGACGAGGCTACACGATTGTCACCTTCATCGTGCTCGACACGAACGGCAAGGCAATTGCCGACAAGCGCGAAATTCGTGAATTACAGAAAACGCTGCACGCTGAACTTTCCGAGGAACGAGAAGCCGCACCGCGCGCTGAAGCAAGATTGTCCAGACAGCAGAAACACTTTCCGGTCGAAACTCGCATCAATTTTTCTCCCTCGGCAAATGGTCTGCAAACCATTGTCGAGGTATCCGCCCAGGACCGCCCCGGTTTACTACATCACATCGCAATGGCGTTGGCGGCGTGTCGATTGACCATCGTCACCGCCCGTATCGCGACCTACGGTGAACGTGCCGAGGATATTTTCTTTGTCACAGACCGCAACGGTGACCCGATTGAAGACGGGGAAAAACAACGAGAGATCGAGGAACAAATTCGGCAACGGCTCGACGGCTAGCCTTTCCCGATGTGAATCACCCCGATAGCATTGAGAAACACCACCACCACCGCAACCGGTGTAATGTATCGCACGAAGAAGCGCCACAACCCATAGAGCAGTGGATTCCTGATTGCCAGTTCGTCACGGGTCGATTCCCTGGACATGATCCAGCCAGCAAAAACCGCAATAGCGAGTCCGCCCAATGGCAGCATGACATTGGTGGTGAGTATGTCGACGAAGTCCAGGATGCCCCACTTGATGATCTTGAAGTCCTGCCACAGATTCAGCGACAACAAACTGCCAAGACCAAGGGTCCAGGTAATACCACCGGCCAACACCGTGGCCTTGATCCGGGTTAGTCCGCGATTTTCGACCAGCCAGGCGACGATCGGCTCGATCAACGATATGGCTGATGTCCAGGCAGCGAAACTCAGTAAAATGAAAAACAGAAATCCGAAAAACGCGCCGCCCCACATTTGACCGAAGGCGATTGGCAAGGTCTGGAATATCAGGCCCGGGCCGGCTGCCGGTGCCAGGCCATGGCTGAACACCAACGGGAAAATCGCGAGGCCGGCGAGCAAGGCCACCAGCGTATCGGCACCGGCGATAATAATCGTTGTTTTGGCAATAGAGGCGTGCCTCGGCAAATACGATCCGTACACCATAATCGCACCCATGCCCAGACTCAGTGTGAAAAAGGCATGTCCCATCGCTACCAGTACGCCCTCCCAGGAGAGCTTGCTGAAATCAGGCGCGAACAGGAATCGGACGCCGCCGGCAAAATCTGCAGTGCTAAGTGAATAGCCGACCAGAACCAGCAGCAGCAGAAACAACGTTGGCATCAAAACGCGTACCGCCTGCTCGAGCCCGCTCCTGACACCACGAGAAACAACAATCATGGTAAGACCCATAAACAAGGTATGCCATGCCAGCAGTCGCTCCGGATCGCTGATCAGATCACTGAATATCGTTCCAACTTTATCGGGCGACGCACCGTTAAACATGCCGCTCGCAAGGCGTGGTACGTACGCCATGGCCCAGCCTGCAACCACGCTGTAGAAAGACAAAATCAGGAATCCGGAGAGCACGCCTGCCCAGCCCAGGTACTGCCAGAGCGCGTTCCGCCCCTCTTCTTCTGCCAGTGTGCGCATGGTGTTGACCGGACTCTGGCGCCCGCGTCGACCAATCAGCACCTCAGCCATCATGATCGGAATACCGATAACGGCAATGCAGGCAAGATACACCAGCACAAACGCGCCGCCGCCGTACTGGCCAGTGATGTAGGGAAATTTCCAGATATTGCCGAGACCGACAGCTGAACCGGTCGCTGCCAGAATGAATGCCACGCGTGAAGACCACTCGCCGTGTATGGACTGGCGTCGTTCAGCCATTTCTTCCAACCTCCCTTATTCTTGTTTTTACCGGTTAATTCCTGTCATCGTATCAGGTGCCGGGAATCTGCAGGCGTTCGCCGGCCCTCACTCCACTGCCGGTAATATCATTTTCCGCTCGCAAGTCCTTAAGTCTGACGCCGTACCGCTGGGCAATCCCGGAAAGGGTCTCTCCCCGGCGTACGACATGCACCTTTTTGGCGGAGTTGGCCCGGGCAGATCCGCGCGGTACAGCACTCGGCGACGGTCGCATGCCTTTGCGCTTTACGTAACGCTTCACGCCGGAAAAGATTCCCTGGGCCATCTGTCGTTGAAACCGGCGAGTACGCAAGCGCTTCTCTTCTGAAGGGTTTGAGATAAACGCCGTCTCCACCAGCACCGACGGCATAAACGGTGACTTCAATACAGCGAAACCCGCTTGTTCCACGTTGTGGCTGTGAATATGTCCAACCGATTTTATTGAAGACAATATGTCACGTCCCAGCGCCAGGCTATCAACAATGGTTGATGTCTGATTCAAATCGACCAGTACCTTTTGAACCATAGGATCCTTGTTTTCAAGAATACCGCCTATGTAGTCAGAAGCATTTTCCTGGTCAGCCAGCCGCTTTGCCAGCCGACTGGTAGCGCCCCGCTGTGATAGCGCGTAAACCGATGCGCCTCGCACGCGCTTCTTCGGAAGAGAGTCGGCGTGGATGGAAATGAAAATATCTGCCCGGGCATCCTGGGCCATATGCACACGCTTGGCCAACGGCACAAAGTAGTCACCCTTGCGCGTCATCACCGCCCGCATATTCGGTTCACGATCGACCAGCCGTTTCAACTCTTTGGCAATACTCAGCACCACCTGCTTTTCCAATGTACGATAGCGCCGGCCAATTGCACCCGGATCTTCGCCGCCGTGACCGGCGTCAATGGCCACGACAATTTCACTTCGACGTGGCGGCAATGCCGGTCTGGACGGCTCACGAACCGGGGCTGGATCGGCGACTGCAGGTTTGTCTTTTTCAAACTCCGGATCATCTGCATCGGGTGTATGGTCCAGGTCAACGACCAGGCGATAACCGTGGCTCTGAAACGGCTTTAGCAGGAATGAACGGGGCTGGGTGACGCGTTTGAGATCGAGCACGATACGCAAATCGCCCTTGCCGCGATGGCCAATCCGGATACTTTTAACTATCGGTCCGTTGTAGGTCATCGCCGGTAACGGCTTGCTGAGACTCGCCGATTCAATGTCAATTACGACACGATCAGGATTTTTTAGTTGAAAAATCTTGTGGTTGAGCGGCCCGCTAAGATCCAGAACAAGACGTGTATTGTCCGGTGCGCGCCACATGCGCAGGTTTTGCACCGAAACGGAAGCCGCCTGGCCAGGCATGGAAAGCAGGCCAAGGATAGAAACAGCCACCAGGACCAGGGCAGTCCTCACTGGCTTCGCACCTCTTGCTTCAGTTTCAAACAATCCTTCAATTCATCGGCAAGCGCTTTTGCACGATCGCTGAGCAATTCAAATGTTACCAATCGACCGCTATTCACCTTATTAATAGTAACGTTTACATCAGGTTCTGGCAAAAATCCTGCCCCGTTCTCCGGCCACTCAACAAGACACAGGCCATCGCCGCTAAGATATTCGCGTGCACCAACAAATTCGAGTTCTTCCGGGTCATTCAGGCGATATAGATCAAAATGGTAAATCGGCTGATCGTCCAGCGCATAGGGCTCCACTAGCGTAAACGTCGGGCTTTTCACCGGGCCCGAAAAGTTTCGACCGCGCAGCACACCGCGCACCAGAGTGGTCTTGCCAGCACCAAGGTCACCGCTAAATGTCACCAACCTGAATTTTTTCAGCCAGGGTGAAAGCGCTTGTCCCAAGGCAACCATTGCTTCCTCGCCTGCGACCCTGGTTTCGTAGGCCTCAGCATTCATCGACTGATATCTCAAGACGGTGCACTGCATCGCGCATATAAGGTAGAAATTCGCTGGCAAGCCAACCTCGCTCGCCACTGTGCGCGATCGCGTCTGCCGCATGTCCATGAACCCAGACCGCGGCAGCGGCGGCATCAATGTTGCTCATGCCCTGTCCAACAAACGCCGCCACGGCGCCCGTGAGCAAATCTCCACTTCCGGCAGTCGCCAGTGCCGGATTACCGCAGGTGCAAACATACCGGGTCGCTTCCGTCGCAACGATAGTGCCGGCACCTTTCAGAATGCAGACACCGCCATATCGTTTTGCGATGGCATCGGCGTGATCGAATCGATCAGCCTGCACAGCCGCCGTTGCGGTCGCCAGCAGAGTCGCCGCCTCCCCCGGATGCGGGGTTAATATCCAGTTGCCATCCTTCGTCGGCTCCTGCGCCAACAGTTTCAATGCATCGGCATCCAGCACTTTTGGCAACTTGTTCTCAAGCACTGCTGGTACTAGTTTTTTAGCCCAATCGGACTGACCGAAACCCGGCCCGGCCGCGATTACGTCGGCTCGTTCGATTAGCTGACGTAACTCACGGGAGTCACTGACACCGAACACAATCAATTCAGGCCGGGAGGCATTCAGCGTACTCACATGATCTGGATGGGTTGCCACCACGACCAGCCCAGCACCGCAGTGCAATGCGGCTTCGCCGGCCAGCCGGGCCGCGCCAGCCATCCCTGGCCCACCGCCCACAATCAGCACGCGACCGTTATCTCCCTTGTGGCTATTACGTCGACGCCGGGGAAACAACGGCCGCAGATTCGCCTCATCGATGCGGGTCGCGCAGGGTTCAACCTGTGCGTACACCGACTCCGGGATATTCAGCGAATGAAACCGTAAGTGCCCGCAATAATCAGGGCCATCGGCCGTCACCATGCCGGCCTTGATCCCGATAAAGCAGATGGTTTCACTTGCCCTGACCGCCTCGCCCAGAACAACTCCACGATCGGCGTGGAGGCCGGACGGAATATCGAGCGCCAGCACCGGGAGACCGGAACAATTAATGGCGCCAATCGCCTTGGCAAACTCTTCCGTCACCTCGCGTTCCAGCCCAATGCCAAAAATGCCATCGACCACCAGATCACACTGGTCTAGGGCCGAGGCAGCGAACGGGCTGGTCACACCACCGGATTGCTCGAACGCCTTGCGTGCAGCCTGCGCATCGCCCTGCTGTTTAAGCAAATCACCGAGCGAAAGGAGTGAGATCGACAGACCGTCAGCGATCGCCAGCCGGGCCAGCACATAACCATCGCCGCCATTATTACCCGGCCCGCATACTACGGCGAGGCGACGAGCGCGCGGCCAACGGTGTCGCAGAAGCGCGTAAGCCGCCTCCCCGGCACGTTCCATCAGCCTGCCCTCTCCCAGATCAAATTGGCGAATTGCCAGGCGATCCAGTTCCCGGGCTTGTTCAGCGTTGTAGAGGCTGGCAGGTAAAGACATGTTTATTCGAGTTGCGACGGTGATACGTACCTATATGATAGGGTCATATGTGCTCTGAGCGAAACTATTCCGTTGATTTCACCGAACTGGGCGAGCGTATCAAGCATTGGGGAGAGTCGCTTGGTTTTCAGCAAGTGGGTGTCAGTGACGTAAATCTTGGTGAAGCCGAGTCCCGGTTGCAACACTGGCTCGAGAACAAGTTTCACGGCGCCATGGATTACATGGCAGAACATGGAACCCGTCGCAGCCGCCCGGCAGAGCTGGTGCCAGGAACAATACGCGTGATTTCAGCAAGAATGGACTATCTCCCCCCGGATGCGGCCGATAGCGACGCAGTGATGCGAAACCCGGCGCTGGCTATGATTTCGCGCTACGCGCTCGGTCGCGATTATCACAAACTCGTGCGCAAGCGATTGCAGAAACTGGCCGACCGGGTTGAGCGTGAAGTAGGCGAATTCGGTTACCGTGTATTCAGTGATAGCGCTCCGGTACTGGAAAAGGCCCTGGCAGAAAAGGCGGGGCTGGGCTGGATTGGCAAGCACACGAACCTGATCGCGCGCGATGCAGGCTCATGGTTTTTTCTAGGAGAGATTTACACCGACCTGCCGTTGCCTGTTGACAGTCAGCAGGACAATCACTGCGGCACCTGTCAGGCATGTATTGACGTTTGTCCAACCAATGCCATCGTGGCGCCGTACGAACTCGACGCTCGCCGCTGCATTTCCTATCTCACAATCGAGCTGAAAGAATCCATCCCGGAGGAATTCCGGCCTTTAATTGGCAACCGCATTTATGGATGCGATGACTGCCAACTGGTCTGCCCCTGGAACCGGTTCGCGAAAAAAAGCAATGAAGCTGATTTTCATGTCCGCCACGGCCTGGACCGTGCCGGACTGATAGAGATGTTTGGCTGGTCCGAGCAAACGTTTCTTCAAATGACCGAAGGCTCGGCTATTCGTCGTATTGGCCATGAACGGTGGTTGCGCAACATTGCCGTGGCGCTGGGGAATATGCCGTCAAGTCCGGAGGTCATTGATGCCTTGCGCCATCGTGAACGGCATGATTCCGCGATCGTGCGCGAACATGTGGCATGGGCGCTGGCCCGACAATCTGCCTAGCGCACGGCAAACTTGATAATAGTTTCGCGTAACTGTCGCTTCAGCAATGCGTCGGCCTTGGTAGCAATACGTTGTTCCGCATCGCCTGTGCTGTGCCCCGCGGCCTTGATCGCCCAACGTACATTGCCTCGCTCCTTGCCGGTGACCCGCTCCCTTAACGTCACCACCAGAACGCCGCGCGACCAGAACCATTTGTCCTTGTACCCGATATTTTCGAGCTCCAACCGGGTATCGAGGATGAATTCAGCAGTGGTGCCGTCACCGGCCTCGAAACCGGTCGTGGAGAGTGCCGCGCTGGTCGACGTGCGCAGCGTGCCGGTCGGGTCATCCGCGACCAGGGGGGCGATTCGTACGCGACGCAATAGCCGTTCCAGGTCACGAATAAGCGCCTTGATGTCCCAATCTGATGATGTGCCTCGATCACTGGCGTCGACTTTCTGCAGAATTCCCTGATAACCGAGGCGTGCCACCTGGGCATCAACAGCAACACTCGCCGCACGAACCTGCTTGAGAATATCACCGCCGGTTTTCGAACGGCGCACGTAACCACGTGTTGCATTGTCGAGACGCACAATCTCCTGTTTAAGATTATTTGATGCCTGCAATCTAGGCTGGATCGCCAGCGCATAATACGCTTTGGTCTCTGGCCCCTGCCAGGTCTCGGCTATCCTGGCGCCGGTCAGCACCTGCCTGGTGCGATTACGTATAAGCTGTTCTACCCTCGACTGGTTGATATATTGCACAAGACCGGCATCGGCCTTGCCCACAGTACGGGCAACACCTGCTTTCACGTCGTCAGTCTTCACCGAAAAGAATTTAGCCAGATTGGCGCGGGCACGATCTTTCGCTGTCTCGAGCTCGGTAGCGGTGCCAACACCCGTGAGATACCGGTTTTCGGGATAGGTTTTGCTCTTGCCGCCATCTGCCCAGTCGGGTCGACCACCAGTGGCGCAACCGCCCAGCAACAACGTCAGCATCAATATCACCGAAAACAACTTGTTCATTACCAGCTCCTGAGAAAAAACGACCGTGGGTACTGATGTGACGCGAGGTATGGGTCAGCCCTTTAGAGCCCCTCGCTGGCTCTGGCGCGACCGACAAAACGGTGAGGCAGGCCAACCCTGATCCTGCGTCAACGATACGGTCTACCCCTGATCAACCTTCGCGATAAAGTGCTCGCGATAGTATTTTAATTCCTCGATCGACTCCTGAATATCATCCAGCGCCTTATGCGTATTTTTCTTGCTAAAGCCCGGCAAAATTCCGGGATTCCAACGGACTGCCAACTCCTTCAGACTGCTAACATCAAGGTTCCGGTAATGGAAATAGGCCTCCAGGGCAGGCATGGTTCGCGCCAGGAATCGACGGTCCTGACAAATGCTGTTGCCACACATTGGCGACCTGTTTTTTGCCACATGCTGCTCGAGAAAAGCAATCGTCTGGCGTTCGGCCTCGGCCTCATCAAGTGTAGAGGCGCGCACGCGTTCAGTTAGCCCGGTTTTGCCGTGGGTCTTGGTGTTCCAGTCATCCATGCCGTTAAGAATATCATCACTCTGATGCACAGCGAGTACCGGCCCTTCGGCCACAATGTTGAGTTCAGCATCCGTAATAATGGTAGCGACTTCGATAATGCGGTCGTTGTCGGTATCCAGCCCTGTCATTTCCAGGTCAATCCAGATCAGGGCGTTGGGGTCTTGCGGCATGATGTGCTCCGGAATTATCTGTTTTTCTTTAGGGGATCCGCGCCTGCGGAATTTGCTGTTTAAATGATAACATTGGCGAACTATGAATACTTTCTCTATTGTCTTTATTGTGTTCCTTGGTGCCACCCTGGCGACACAACTATGGCTGGCCAGACGCCAGATTCGCCATGTCCTCGCACACCGCGATACCGTTCCCGATAGCTTTGCAGGAAAAATATCGCAGTCGGCGCATGAAAAAGCCGCTGACTACACGATCAGCCGGAATCGCCTGGCGATGTTCGACGAAGTCTATGGCGCCATTTTGTTGCTGGCCTGGACGCTTGGCGGAGGCCTGCAACTGCTTGATAGCAGCTGGGCTGCGGCCGACTTGGGACTGATTTGGCATGGAACTGTTGTGCTGCTGAGCCTGTTCCTGATCGGCGGGCTGCTCGAATTGCCTTTCTCACTCTACAGCACCTTTGTCATTGAGGAACGATTCGGCTTTAACAAAACCGGTGTCAAAACCTTCGTGACCGACTTGATAAAGAATAGCATCCTGATGCTGCTTATCGGCGGGCCGCTATTGTTTGCTGTGCTCGGGATCATGAACCAGATGGGCGATCTCTGGTGGCTCTACGCCTGGCTTCTGATCAGCGGCTTCAATCTGATAGCCATCTGGGCGTACCCAACGTGGATCGCCCCGTTGTTCAACAAATTTAAACCGCTTGAAGAAGGTAGCGTGCGCAACCGTGTACAGTCCCTGTTGGAGCGTACCGGCTTCAGAAGCAAGGGTATTTTCGTCATGGATGGCTCCAAGCGTTCCGCCCATGGCAACGCCTACTTCACCGGGTTTGGTCGCAACAAGCGCATTGTCTTCTTTGACACGCTGCTCGACAGTCTCAATGAGTCCGAAGTTGAAGCGGTGCTGGCTCATGAGCTGGGTCATTTCAAACTGAAACACATTACCAAGAGAATTGTCGTGATGTTTACCCTGAGTCTCGCCGGACTCGCGCTACTGGGTTGGCTGGCGAAGCAGGACTGGTTCTATCACGGTCTGGGCATCGCGACGGCACCGGAGCAGATCAACCATCTTGGTCTGGCGCTGTTCCTGCTGGCGCTGCCGGTGTTTACCTTTTTCCTCAGCCCACTGATGTCCTGGAGTTCACGGAAACACGAATTCGAGGCGGACGCCTTCGCCAGCCAGCAGGCCAATGCCAGCGACCTGATCAATGCTCTGGTAAAAATGTACGAAGAGAATGCCAAAACGCTGACACCGGATCCGCTACACTCCATTTTCTACGACTCTCATCCGCCGGCACCGGTTCGTATTGCCCACTTACAGGAGCACCAGACATGAAAACTGTATTGGCACTGACCTTGATAATATGCAGCACCACCGCCCATTCAGCTGAACTGGTATTGGGCGATGCAAGCAAGGGCAAACAGCTTCACAGCCAGGATTGCGTCGCGTGTCATGACAGCAGTGTTTACACGCGTCCCGATCGAATCAAGTCGCTTAGCGGCCTGGAACAGCGCGTGCAGATGTGCAGCACCATGTTGAACAAAGGTTACACCGAGGACGACCAGGCCAATATCGTCCGATACCTTAATGACACTCACTATAAATTCTGATCAGCTATCGACATGTCTTCCGATCTGAAAAGCATGAAATGCAAGGCCTGTGAGGGCGGCGTTGATCCGCTGTCGCTGGATGACGCCGGTGTTTTTCTCAAACAAACTCCCGGCTGGGAAATCGACCGCGAGAAAATGGAGATTCGGCGAACGTTCGCCTTCAGTAATTTCTACGAGACGATGGCGTTTGTTAATGCCCTGGCATGGGTCGCTCACGTGGAAGACCATCATCCCGACTTTGAGGTTGGCTACAAGACCTGCGATGTACGCTATTCGACGCACGCTATTGGCGGCCTGTCGATCAATGATTTTATTTGCGCGGCGAAGCTGAACGCGTTGTTAGGCCAGTAACCACACACCGGCCGGCCTTCCTTTATTTTCCAAACACCCGCAACACCCGAACACCCAGGGCCTGCCACCACGGCGCGCTGTACCGGGCTTTTGGCCGCCGCGCCTCGACGGCCCTGACTATTTGACGCGCAATATTGTCAGTATTTTTCCCCTGCAGACGAATATTACCGAGCTCGAAGAATTTCAGCAGTTTGGCCTTGTGGCGGTATGCTGAATCCTCGCCAAGCCACTCGTATTTTTTTGCGTGCATGGCCTCGTTAAAGCCGGTGGCGTAGGCGCCCGGCTCGATGATGCAGGTCCTGACGCGGAAAGGTCTCAGTTCAATTCGCAACGCATCGACGGCCGCTTCCAGTGCAAACTTGGTCATGATGTATGGCCCCATGTAGGGCATGGAAAGTCTCCCGCCCAGTGAACCGACAAAAATGACCTTGCCACTCCTCCGTTTAATCATGGGCTTGATCACTTCCTGGGTGATTTGCAGGGTCGCGATCACGTTGGTCTCGTGGTTGGCGCGAACACGCTCAACAGGCACTTCTGCCAACGGGCCTGTCTCGCCAATCGCCGCGTTGTTGATGAGCACATCAACATTGTGCGCAACTGCCTTTTGGCGATCGACAGGGTCCAGGATATCGAGCTTCTCGACCTTAATAGCGACGCCGGCGTTATCGGCCGCTTTCTGCACGGTGGCAATGCTTGCTTCACGGTGAACGGTCGCGATGATCTCGTGGCCACGTGCTGCCAGTCGAATCGCGGCATTCAATCCAATGCCGCCCCGACAGCCGGTGATCAATATCTTCTGGGGTTGAGTCCGCATGCCCAATCAACGCCTCCCGGCAACGCTATCAATCTATTGATTTAATTGCTGGCGAGAGTAAACACCGCTTCAGCAGTATCCCGATCAATTTCCACCAGCACCTCGCAATATTCAGTAGTCTGATCTACTGGCGATGGATCGTCGGTGCAACTACAGCCAGCGATCACGCCGGTGTAGAAGATCCCTGCTTTCGCGATAATCCGGGCCTGATCCGCCGATGCACTAATCATCATCACTTGTCGCTTCTCGTCCATGGCATAGCTCGCAGTCGACAAGGCCTCTTGTAGTGGCAAGTCGTTACTGTCCAGCTGCTCCAGCTCCTTTTGCAGGGCCAGGCCAAAATCCGGCGAGCCCCAGTGGTCAAGTGCATAGGTTAGTCGAGGCATAATGTCGCGGACCGAGATAATCGAATTGGCTGTTACAGATTATATCTGCTTTCTTATCGCGTGACGGCTTATCATCCACAAAGTATCCGGATTTTATTTCCCGATGTTAGCGCCTGTGCCTGGTGGGATATCAAGCAGACAGATACGGCCTGCTCTTGCCGCCAATGCCAGGTGCACGACACAATTGGTAACCACGACGCACCACAACCGCCGCCTAAAAAAAGAAAAGGCCGTGCCAGCAAATCGCGGGCACGGCCTCTCGTTGCTCATGTAGCTACTTGTCTTTCTTGAACGGGTTGTAGTCCTTCAGACCTTTCTTTGGTGGCGCTTTCTTTGCTGCCGCCTTGGCAAACGCAGCCTGGGCGCCTGCCATCTTCTTCTTCACCTTGCTGCAACCCTTTATACGGTGGCGGCTGGCGATATAGGAAGGATCATTATAGCTGACATAAACCCGGCCCTTGCTGTCTTCCCAAACCAGCATTTTCATCGGCAAGTCGATACCAGCTGTCTGGCCACACTGCATTAACAACGTTCCGACTTTCGGATTTCCGAATATCACTACCGTTGTCGGGCGCAGTTTGAGACCTACACCCTCGGCACCCTTGGCATGATCTACTATTTCAAAAATTGTCATACCCTTGTCTTTCAGGGTCCTCTTCAATTGTTTGACCGTGGTTTTTACATCGTTGGCGCTGGATACAGTTACCATGCCGCCCTTGCCTGCCATCGCCGACAGGCTGAACAATGAGAACACAATCGCAATGAGCAATCTTTGCATTTTCTCCTCCGTAGAGTGTTATTAGGTTGTGTTATTAAACTTTTGAAAGCTAATTCAGGATAACACTAATACTACGGATTATGGGAAAAGCGCGAGTGCGGATGGTTCCACAGGGGGCGGGAGGCAGATGCAGACCGACGAATGGTGGCAGCCTGCTGCCCGGGGAAACACTAGTCGTGAGTCAGGGGTTTATCTGTAAACAGGAAGTCTCTCAGCTCATGGTCGAAGGTCTTGTCCTTGCGACGAATCCACTCAAGGACCATCGCGGCATGCTCTTTCTCCTCGTCGCGGTTGTGGGCGAGAATCGCCCTCAACTCATCATCGTGGCAGGCGTCAACGCGCTGGTTGTACCAGTCTACCGCTTCCAGCTCCTCCATCAATGAGCGAATCGCCCGATGCATATCCTGGGTTTCCTTACTCAGTACTTTCAGGTCCTCATGATAACCGTCAGTCATTTCCGCTTCCTCACTTGCCAGTTGAATCCAGCTCAGGTCTATCGAATAGCCCTGAGCTGTTAAATAATTTTGGTAGCCCGATCCTGCCTGACCAGCTTTTTCAGTTCTTTGATCTGGATTAACTACTGCACAGATGCGGCATCCCGATTACCAGAACTCCAGCAACAAGGATGCGTTAGCACCCTCATATAAAAACATCAGCCGGTGCGCGTGCTAGTGCCCCATATCGTCTTCTGGATTGGCACCGATTTTATGGATAGCCAGATCAGCACCCATATACTCCTGCTCCTGGGTCAGACGAATACCGACCACCCGTTTAATGATTCCGTAGACGACGTATCCACTGATTAGTGCCACGGCAATGCCACCAATGGTTCCGACTACCTGTGCCCAAAACGAGACGCCGCCCTGACCGCCGAGTGCAGTGGATCCGAAAATGCCGGCTGCGATCCCTCCCCAGGCGCCGCACAGACCATGCAAAGGCCAAACCCCGAGCACGTCGTCAATCTTCCACTTGTGCTGACACAGGTTGAAGGTAAAAACGAACAGGCCGCCCGCCACTGCACCGACGATTAGTGAGCCGCCCGGGTGCATAACGTCAGAACCTGCGCACACCGCAACCAGACCGGCCAGCGCGCCATTGTGCATAAAACCGGGATCGTTGCGACCAACAAACAATGCACTCAAAACACCGCCCGCCATCGCCATCAACGAATTCAGCGCAACCAGCCCACTGATATCAGCAAGCTTTTGCGCACTCATTACATTAAAACCAAACCATCCGACTGCCAGTGTCCAGGAACCCAGTGCCAGAAACGGGATGCTTGACGGCGGTATCGCATGGACATGCCCGTCCTTGCCGTATCGACCCAGGCGCGGCCCCAGCTGCATCACCGCAGCCAGCGCTATCCAACCGCCGACAGCATGTACAACGATAGAACCGGCGAAGTCATGAAACTCTTCACCAAAGCTTGAGCTGATAAGCTGTTGAATTCCAAAATTGCCATTCCACACGATACCTTCGAAGAACGGATACACCAGGCCAACCAGCACCGCGGTAGCAATCAGCTGCGGGAAAAATCGGGCGCGCTCGGCAATGCCGCCTGAAATAATCGCCGGCACCGCCGCGGCGAAAGTCATCAAAAAGAAAAACTTGACCAGCTCGTAACCGTTGGCCTTGGTCAACACCTCGTGATCGGTAGCAAGACTGGTTCCATAGGCAACAACATAACCAACAAAGAAGTAGGCTATGGTAGAAACAGAGAAATCGGCCAGGATTTTCATCAGGGCATTTACCTGATTCTTTTTTCTTACCGTACCAACTTCGAGAAAGGCGAACCCGGCATGCATTGCAAGCACCATCACCGCACCGATCAGCACAAATAAAACGTCTGCTCCTGAATTTGATTCCACCGGGAATTCCTCCTTAACTGCTGGTTTTATTGTTTTCGGGCAACTTGCTGCACACGATTAGTTGAGCGAATGTTAGCGGATCGCCTGCCGCAGGTGAACCACCTATTGATTATACGTCCTGCCGGCCAGTAAACGCGCGCGCGAGTGTTCCGCTGTCTACATACTCGAGCTCCCCGCCCACGGGTACACCGTAAGCAATTCGGGTGGAGCGTATGCCGCGCTGCCTGGCGAGCTCACCGACGAAATGGGCCGTTGCCTCGCCTTCTACTGTCAGATTAGTGGCCAGCACAACTTCTTTTACCTCGCCCTCATCGAGCAACGCTTCCAGACGCGAAATTCCCAGTTCCTCAGGACCGATTCCATCCAGCGGGGACAAATGCCCCATGAGTACAAAATAGGTGCCGTTGTAGGCTCCAGATTGTTCCAGCGATATCAGGTCGGCGGGTGATTCGACTACGCATAGCATTGCGCGATCACGGCGTGGTGACTGGCAAATATGGCACAGCACTTCTTCGGTAAGGTTGTTGCAACGCTGGCAATGGGTCACGCGCTCCAGCGCAATCGTTAACGCGCTGGCAATCTGGCTGGCCCCCTTGCGATCACGCTCAAGCAAATGGAGCGCCATGCGCTGGGCACTCTTGGGACCGACGCCCGGCAATCGCTGCAGCGCCTGTTTGAGTTCCTCAATCGCCGGGCTATCTGACATCGCGCTATCGGTCAGAATGGTAAATTGAGGCCGGGGATATTCAGGCCGCCGGTCAGGCCCGCCATTTTCCTGCTTGTTTCTTCCTCGACCTTGCGCACCGCATCGTTCACTGCCGCCGCCAAAAGATCTTCCAGCATCTCCTTGTCGTCGTTCATCAACTCGGGATCAATATCTACTTTGCGCACGTCATGACGACAGGTCATCTGAATCGTCACCATACCGCCGCCGGCACTGCCGGTAACCTCAATGCTGGCCAGCTCTTCCTGGGCCTTTTTCATGTTCTCCTGCATGGCTTGCGCCTGCTTCATGATATTACCTAATCCACCCTTCATTTAGTCGCTCCCCGTATCAACGTTGGGCCGAATCGAATCCGGTTTTACCCGGGCGTTAAACTGTTCCTGTATTGCGGCAATATTCGGATCGTTTTCAATGGCGGTCACCGCTGCCTGTTGCTTTTCATCGAGATGGCGCTGTCGCTCTGCCGCAGGCGTTTCCGCATCCGGCTTGCCAATACGCAGCTCCAGCCTGATTGCTTTCCCGTAGTAAGTGTCCAGCGCTGCTTTCACGGCGTTCTCGCGTTCTCGACTATGCAAGTTGGCAAAGGTTTCATCCAGGGTCAACACCAGGTGGGTGCCATCAAAAGATACTTGTGCAGTATTGTTGGCGAGTTGTTGATTGATACCGGATAGCGACAACTGGGTTACGACCTCGGACCATTCGCTGGAGGGTGTGCCAGGCGTTAAGGGGTCCGGCGCCTCGCTTGTTTTGGCGGGCGCTGGTTCTGGGTTGACGGAGGGTGCCGGTCCTTCGCTGGTCGTTCTTGTCTGCGGCGACGTGGCCGGTGCGCTATCCGCTCCTGCGGTAGCCGGCCGAAACGCCAGCATTCGGAGCAAAACCATCTCCAGTCCACTGCGCGGATTTGGTGCCAACGGAAGATCTCTTCTACCGGTAATTCCGATCTGGTAGAAAAGTTGTGCATCCTCCGGGGCCATCGCCGATGCAGCGGATTCAATATGCGACTTTTCATCGGTGGCCAGGGATGCCACCAGTGTGACATCCACTTGCGCCATGGCGACGCGATGCAGTGCGATAAGCAATTCTTCCAGAACAGAGCGATAGTCCATGCCGCGTTCCGCGACATCGGCAACGGTCTTCATCAAGGCCGGGGCATCACTGGTCGCCAGCCCGTTCAGCATGCGCCAGACAGTATCGCGATCGATGGTGCCCAGCATTTCGCGGATGGCGTCTTCACGTACTTCGCCACCACCGTAGGCGATGGCCTGGTCCATCAGACTCAAGCCGTCTCGCATACTGCCTTCCGCGGAACGGGCGAGCAGCGCCAATGCCGGTTCGTCGTAGGCAATCGCCTCGGCATCTAGAATCTTTTTAAGCTGGGTCTCGATCTGATCCGGTTGCAGGTGCATGAGATTGAACTGCAGGCAGCGGGACAACACCGTCACCGGCAGCTTTTGCGGGTCTGTTGTCGCCAGCAGGAATTTTACGTGAGGTGGTGGTTCTTCCAGTGTTTTTAACAGCGCGTTAAAGCTATGCGCCGACAGCATGTGCACCTCATCGATCAGGTAGACCTTGTAACGACCTCGTGTCGGTGCGTATTGCACGTTGTCCAGCAGCTCGCGGGTCTCGTCTACCTTGGTACGCGATGCAGCATCGACCTCGATCAGGTCAACAAATCGCCCTTCATCGACCTCGACACAGGAGCGGCACTTGCCACAGGGCTTCGAGCTAACCCCTTCTTCACAATTTAATGACTTCGCGAGTATTCGGGCGATCGTGGTTTTACCCACGCCGCGGGTACCCGTAAAAAGAAACGCGTGATGCAGGCGATCATTGTCGAGGGCATTGACCAGCGCCTTCACCACATGCTGTTGGCCCACCAGTTCTTCAAAGGTGTGCGGCCGCCACTTTCGGGCCAGAACCTGATAACTCATGTATGCCTACTCACTGATGGAATTGCCTGTGCGACCGCTGAAGCATCGTTTGTTGTAAATAAGGGTGGCGGATCCAGTCAGCCTGACTCAGGCACCCGAACTGGCTGCTGCGGCTGCTTCCTTCCGGACCTGACCGGGTTCACAGCCTGTCGTCACCTGGGGGACCGGCCTTCACCGCCATAAATCGAAAGCGAGAGTCTAGCATGGCCGTCTGTGCCGGTAGTAATCGGGCCTCGACCCTGAGAACGCAATAAAAAAGGGGCCCGAAAGC
>Ga0209536_100005831_pt1 | contig 19027 bp, 16 predicted proteins | sample DeeMarSeWOR28_12_FD_187461 | JGI IMG/M metagenome (GOLD analysis project Ga0209536, IMG submission 187461) | Marine sediment microbial communities from White Oak River estuary, North Carolina - WOR-2-8_12 (SPAdes) (version 2) | ecosystem: Environmental > Aquatic > Marine > Intertidal zone >... | reverse complement strand
CGATTATGATTCAGGAAGTCGACCGCCTCAACCGGGTGGTGGGACAGCTGCTGGAATTTGCCAGGCCCGTCCCGGTAAAGCCCAAACCGGTTTCGTTGCAGAAGCTGCTGGATGATTCCGTCACGCTGGTAGCAGAGCGGGCGGCCGACAAGGGCATATCGATCCAAACTCAAAATAACGCCCGGGTAGATGAGGTGCGGATCGATCCCGATCGCACCAATCAGGTTCTGTTAAATCTATATCTGAATGCCATAGACGCGATGGAAAAAGGCGGTGAATTGAATGTGGAGATTTCCGCCAATGGGCAAGGTGGCGATGTCGTTATTTTGGTTTCAGACACCGGTCATGGGATCCGTCAGGAGGATTTATCCAAAATTTTTGAACCTTATTTTACCACAAAATCAACCGGCACCGGGTTGGGTTTGGCGATAGCGCATAATACCATAGAAGCAATGGGCGGCAAAATAACCGTAGAGAGCGATAGGCAAGCCGGAACCACTTTTACCGTTACCTTGCCGGATTCGGAAGAACATAAAAATGATCAATAAACAACATACCGTTTTAGTGGTCGATGATGATAGCGCCCATCGCACGATGCTCAACACCCTCATCAACGGCTGGGGCTATGCCGTTTCAGAAGCGGATGACGGGTCCACAGCCGTCGATAAAATCAAAGAAACCGCTTTTGATTTGGTTTTAATGGATGTTCGCATGGTCAAGGTTTCCGGTCTGGAAGCCCTTGAAGTCATCAAATCGGTTAATCCGGCCATACCGGTGATCATAATGACCGCCTACTCATCGGTGGAAACCGCGGTCGAAGCGTTAAAACAGGGCGCGCACGATTATCTCACCAAACCGCTCGATTTTGACAAACTACGGCTGACCATCGAGCGTGCCATGGAGCATAACCGGCTCAAGGAAGAAAACCGGCTGTTGCGCCAGACACTCGGTCAGCAATTCGACAGCCAAAACATTATTGGTAAAAGCCCCGCCATGCTGAAGCTTCTGGAAACCGTAGCGCAGGTCGCGGCCTCTGAAGCCACCGTATTGATATCGGGTGAATCCGGCACCGGCAAGGAGCTGATTGCCGGCGCCATTCATTATAATAGTCTGCGAAAAGAGGGTCCTTTTGTGAAGATTAACTGTGCTGCCATAACGGAGACGCTTCTGGAATCAGAGCTCTTCGGGCACGAGAAAGGCGCCTTTACCGGAGCCGATCGCCGCAAAGACGGGCGTTTTTCACAGGCTCACGGCGGCACGCTGCTATTGGACGAAGTCAGTGAAATGTCGCTCATGATGCAGGTAAAACTGCTGCGGGTCCTCCAGGAAAGAGAACTTTGCCGCGTCGGCGGTGAAGATACGATCCAGGTTGACGTGCGTGTGATTGCCGCCACCAACAAGGACCTTTTGAAGCAAATCAAAGACGGCGCCTTTCGCGAAGACCTTTACTACCGCTTGAATGTGGTCGAATTAAAGGTTCCGCCGCTATCGGCCAGAAGGGAAGATATCCCGCTGCTGGCCCAGTATTTTCTTGAAAAGTTTGCCACCAAGAATCGCAAAGAAATCAAAGGGTTTACGCCCAGCGCCATGGACAATCTGATCCGCTATGACTGGCCGGGAAATGTCCGCGAATTGATGAACGCCATCGAACGCGGGGTTGTATTGGCACGAACGAATTATCTGGACGTCAGCGATTTTCCGTTTATAAAAGAAACCATGGGCTCAAATAACCCGGATGCGCACGATTCTGCTATGCTCGCCATGCAAGGGGATGTGCCCCTGGAAGAAGTCGAAAAAGCCGCCATCCTAAAAACACTAGAAGCTGCCGGTGGAAACAAAAGCGAGACCGCCCGCCGTTTGGGGATCACGCGCAAAACCCTTCATAAAAAGCTGAAGGCCTATGGGGTGATGGATTAAAAAACCGGAGTGATGGAGTACTGGAGTTATGGAGTAATGGTTTTTGAAGCTGTGTCCTTTTCATTTGATCTTACCCAGCACTCCAATACTCCACTACTCCAATACTCCAAATAAAGCTAATTTGAACTTGCACAATAATTCCAATGATCTAATCTAGAAAGTTACGGCGATGTCGTCCTTTACATGAATGTTTGAGTCCTTATCATTTAGAAAAATTTTTAGATCAAATGGGGTCGTTGATGAATCAAACAAATTTTCATATTGTTCATTGTTCTGAGTGCGGAGCGGCCAATCGGATACCGGACGAAAAAGCCGGCAGCGCCGCCAAATGTGGGAAGTGTCATACCCCGCTGCCGTCCGACCAACAGAAAACCGCTGCTGGTGAAGCCATCAAAATGCGCTGCACGGAATGCGGGACCAAAAATAAAATTCCGGCCGATAAAATTGATGCCGGTGCCAAGTGCGGCAAATGCGGTGTTGCGCTAAAAACCGAAGCGCTATCCGAGCCCCAGCCGCTGATGATAACCGACAGCAATTTTGCGGACAAAGTGATGAAATCCCCGCTGCCGGTGCTGCTGTTTGCCTGGGCGCCCTGGTGCCCGACCTGCGGGGCCGTCACACCGATTATCGATGAATTTGCCGCCCAGACCAAGGGCAAGGTTCGGGTGGGCAAAATAAACGTTGACGCCAATCCCATGCTGGCAAATAAATATAATATCATGAGCGTGCCTTTTCTGTTTATTTTTGATAACGGACAGATGAAAGAAAGCATGCCCGGGGGATTGCAGAAGCATGAGCTGATGATGAAACTCGCCAGATATGTATAGAAACGGTTTTATTATCCCCATCTTTTGCCCGACAGCGGTGTTGCTCGTCTTCGAAATTCGCTTACGTACTAAAAGTACGCGGCGCTCTTTCTCATCCTCCCGCCTTGCTGTCAGACAAAATCTAAGGCACTAAAACCGTTTCAAAAAAATATTTTAATAGGGTGACATCAATATATGATTTGTCTTACAATTCTTTTTTGAAGTAATATCATCTTTAAAAATAACGCTCACCTTGAATCAAAAAAATCTAAAGGTTTTACATTATTTAAAAAAAGTAATTCATATGAGTTCAAAAGATAAACATAAGCAGATAGCAGATAAGATTATTGAAATTCTACAAAGGGGATTGGCGATCAATGCGGATACGCAGCATTATATCGATTCAACCTTTTCAAACCCGTCCATTGAGGCGCTTGACAAATTGTTGCAGGATGAGTCCAGCTGTGAGACCGATTCGCTGATGGAGCTGCTCTTTTATCCGGATGAATCCGTACAATTACAACTAGAAGGCCTGCTGGAAGATGCGCAACTCCGACCAGAAGATGAAAACGCAATCCAGGCGCAGGTCTGCCGTCAATTGTTTCAAGCCCGTTTTCATTTTCGTGACGGCCGAGGCACTTTGAAAATAGCGGTCAATTCTGACAATGTAGACGCATTTATCCAACGCCTGAATCTATCAAGGTCTCTTGATCCGAAAATCAGAGCCGCCATTGGTCAGCATGTCCGCCGCGCCCTTCAAACCCGCTGCCAGGTTAGACTTCGCAACGCCAAACCGATCACCGCACCCGACAGAATATTATTCCTGCAATCGTTTTTAGAAAAAATGTCAGTCGATGAAGATGAGTTTTTTGAGTATCTCGATTTTATCTTGAGTTTTCTGGGTGATCTAAGAAAAAAAACGGATATTTTCAAAGTGCTGATGACCTATAAAAAAATTTATCTTCAAGGTCTGCAAAAAGCGGCTAAATTGGAAAAGCAGATGACAAAACACAATGTGGAAACACTTTTGCTCGGTGGGACCCGTCTGATTTACATGGATAAGGTCGACGCCCGCAAAAAGATCCAGATGATTGATCGCATCAGCCTGGCGGTTTTTGGCAAAACCGACTTTTTTGATTGGATACCCGCAAACGGTCATTCCATCACGTTGAAAGGCACAGAAGATATCAACAAACTTATTCAAAAACTGGGATAAGCAGTTTATTCGGATAGGAATAATGGAAGGATAGATAGGGGGAGATGTGATATGAGATCAGCCATTAGAATTTTTATGTGTGCTGCAGCCGTTATGCTCACTGCCATAGTGCCAACGCTTTCTTCCGGACAAAGTATATCGGTAGCAGCAACCAGGGGCAGCGACCTTACCGTGGACCAGATTCTGGAACAGGTCGAAGCCAAATATGCGAATTCTAAATTCAGTGCTGATTTTATCCAAAAATCCACCATCAAAGCCATGGACATCACGGATCTGGCCAACGGCAGGGTATATATCAAATACCCCGGCATGATGCGCTGGGAATACGAAAAACCGGAAAAACAAATCATTATTACCGATGCGGATAAACTGTGGATCTATCGGCCTGAGGACAATCAGGTCATGACCGGCAAAGCCCCCACTTTCTTTCGAGACGGCAAAGGCGCCAGTTTTCTATCAGACATCCGTGTGATCCGGCAAAAATTCGATATCTCCTTGGAGCCGGGACCACCGGAAGAAAGTGACCTATTTTATCATCTGAAACTGAAACCGCGTGAACAAACCTTAGACATCTCTGAGATTCGCCTGCTGGTGTCCACACAAACCTTTAACGTGCTGCAGGTCATTACCCTCAATTTTTACGGTGATGAGACCCGTATCGATCTGCTTAATTTCGTTTTCGAAGGCAATCTGGATGATTCGCTGTTCAGCTTTGAAATTCCCGAGGGGGTTGATGTGCTTCAACTCAACGAATAAGTTTCCATTTATAACTGGCCTTTTTCCAGATCAGCTGCGTTCTCCGCGGATTTACATCCTCGACGTACTCTAAGTACGCCTCCTCGTAAATCCTTGTGCGGCCTTGCTGATCAGAAAAAATTCTCAATTATAAATTGGAAACTAACATATATAAAAATAATTTGAAAAAATTTAAAACGCCGTCTTTTGTTTGAGGGCAAGGCGTCGATTCAATTCAAAAGCGGAGCGTACACGATAGTACGTGAGCATTTTGAATTGAAGCGCAACACAGCCATCGAGCAAAAGACGGCGTTTTATAGGCTATTGACGATTTCTTCGGGGATATCCGCGTTCGTATAAACCTTCTGGACATCGTCGCAATCTTCCAGGGCCTCCATCAGTTTGACCATCTGTTCGGCTTCCTTGCCTTTTAAAAAGGTGGTCGATTGCGGCAGCATGGTCACTTCAGCAACTAAATAAGGAATGGATGCACCGTCAATGGCCGTTTTAACCGCTTCAAAATCTTCAGGCGCGGTGATGATTTCAAAATTGCTGTCGTCCTCGCGAATGTCCTCGGCTCCAGCATCCAATGCTGCTTCCATCAAAGCTTCTTCTTCCACGGCCTTATTTTCAACGGCGATGTATCCTTTTTTGTCAAACATCCAGGCCACACATCCGCTTTCACCCATGTTACCGCCGGCTTTGCTGAAGATGTGGCGAATATCGGCCACTGTTCGATTTTTATTGTCGGTCAAAGATTCGATCAGAACAGCCGCTCCGCCGGGACCGTAACCTTCATAAATGCTTTCATCATAATTAACGCCCTCCAACTCGCCGGTGCCCTTTTTAACGGCGCGTTCGATATTATCCTTGGGCATATTTTCGCCTTTGGCGGCCTGAATAGCCGTTCTAAGACGCGGGTTGGCCTCGGGGTCTCCACCGCCCATGCGCGCGGCCACCGTAATTTCTTTGATCAGTTTAGTAAAAACCTTACCCCGTTTGGCATCAGTAGCGGCCTTTTTGTGTTTGATGCTTGACCATTTGCTATGACCCGACATGGTTCCTCCTATACGAAACAAGCCAAATTTAATTTGACTTCAGCTTTGTGGGCATAAACTTGTCCCAAAAATTGTAAATCTGAAGCATGCCTGATTAAATTTCATATTTTGAAAATTAAATTTTGGTATAGTATCCTCTGTAACCCTTCCCCACCACAAAGATTTCCTTGCTTTCCCGGCGACTGCTGCGCGGTTTGAAAATCCGATGTTTCCGGAATCGCTCCCCTACGGATTCCGAAAACTCTTCAAATTCTTCACCCTGAAAAATCTTACATAATAAAGACCCGCCCGGTTTCAAGGCCATTTCAGCTATTTTCAGGGCAGCCTGACACAACTGAAACGATCGGGTCGCATCCACCATTTTATTACCCGTGGTTGCCGGCGCCATGTCGCTGAGAACAACATCAAAACGGTTTAGCAAATCTTGTTCTTCCAGCCAGGTCCGATCAATTGCCATGACATCAGCTATAAGCGTTTTGGCCTGGGGCGGCATTGCATGGGTAACCGCTTCGCGATCGATGCCCAGTACCTTGCCCTGTTTGCCGATCAGTTTGGCAGCAAACAGCGTCCAGGAGCCCGGCGCGCATCCCAAATCGAGAATCTGGTCGCCCTTTTTGATGAGCCGATATTTTTTTTGGGCCTCTTTTAACTTGTACACCGATCTGGCTGGATACTGTTCCAGTTTGGCCCGCTTTGAGTAGTGATCTCTCCAACGCGGCATGTGTTGTGATCCTCGTTTCAGGATTTCGGGTTGCAGGTTAATTGTCCAAAAGACACATTTATAAAATCTACCACGAAGTTCACAAAGGACACGAAGTGAAAAAAAGTGACGTTAATCTTCGTTTTCCTTCGTGCTCTTCGTGGTAAAAATCACATATCAAAAAAGCATTTCCGCAGCTTCGGAAACAGTTTTTACCCCGCTTACTGTGATCCCGTCGATATTGCGAATGCGCTTTATATTTCCATCCGGCACCAGGCAGCGCTTAAAACCCATTTTTTTGACCTCGGCAACTCGGGAATCAACTTGATTGATGGCTCTGACTTCACCGGTAAGGCCCACCTCTCCCAGAACAACCGTTGCATGCGCAATGGGTTTATCCAAAAAGCTGGAAGCAATCGCCGATACAATTGCCATATCCACCGCCGGTTCAACCACCTTGACACCACCGGCGACATTCATAAAAATATCATATCCCATCAGATGCATGCCGAGCTGTTTTTCCATGACGGCTGCAAGCAAAGCAACCCGATTGGGATCCAGACCCAGAATCGTGCGTCGGGGCGTACCAAAGCTGGTGCTGCTGGCCAGGGCCTGCAGTTCGACAAGAATCGGCCGCGTGCCTTCCAGGCTGGCCGTAACGGCAGATCCCGGCGCATTGGCAGGCCGCTCTGACAAAAAAACCGCCGACGGGTTGGCCACCTCTTCCAGACCCTGATCTTTCATCTCGAAGACACCAATTTCGTTGGTGGAGCCGAAGCGGTTTTTAACGGCACGCAGGATGCGAAAGATGTGATTGCGATCTCCTTCAAAATACAAAACCGTATCAACCATATGTTCAAGGAGTTTTGGACCGGCGATGGCACCATCTTTGGTGACATGACCCACCAGAAAGGTGGGGATGCCGGTCTTTTTGGCCATTAACATCAATCGAACCGCTGATTCCCGCACCTGACTGACGCTTCCCGGTGCTGAGGTGAGTTCAGCGTTGTACACGGTTTGAATCGAATCAATGACCAAAACCAGCGGGGGCTCGGATTGGATCGTCGCCAGAATCGAATCCATATCAACCTCAGACATGACCATGAGCGCGGGTGAAACCGTTCCCAAACGCTGACTGCGCAAACGAATCTGCTGCTGAGACTCCTCACCGGATACGTACAAAACCCTATGGCCCTGGTTGGCAAGCCCATATAGAGCCTGTAGCATTAGCGTCGATTTTCCGATCCCGGGATCACCGCCAACAAGTATCAGCGTTCCAGGAACCAGCCCCCCTCCTAAGGTGCGGTCGAGTTCCTGGATATGGGTCAAGAGGCGGTTTTCCATTTCCAGCTCAATTGAATCGATGGCCACGGGCACCAGGTGCGTGTTTGACCGCTTGCGATGGACATCTTGAAAAGATACCGCTGTTGCCCGCTCTTCTATAATCGAGTCCCAGGTGCCGCAATCGGGACATTTGCCCATCCATTTCGGCGCCTGGTAACCGCAGGACTGGCAGCTATAGATAATTTTAGCGCTTTTTTTCACAATAGAAATAAACCCGTAAATATGATATATTCAATGAAAATCTGGAAGTGGTTTAAAAACCTCAGGTCAGGTTAATGGGCAAGGCGTTACGCGCATTGGAAGTGGAGTCCGCCACACATTCTGGCGGATGAGCATTGCAATGCGGGCCTGCGGCGAGCTCAGCCGAGCCGGAACAACGCAGCCATTGGGCCATAGATGGGGTTTTGAAACCACTTCTAAATAGCATGGGATACAAATGCAATCAAGCGGCTTATATCCGTCGCAAGGATCATCAATTTTAATCATGGGAGGTTTCAGCGGTGTTTTTTAGAATGCGAAGTGGTTTTAGATGGAGCCCAAAATGGATAGGACTTACAGCCGGCCTGCTGATCGCCGGATTATTCGCTTTTATTGAGGCCGGTGCAAGCGTTGAATCCCAAAGTCAACCATTTGCGTCTGTTCAAAAACGATTGATCGCCGACGGTTTTGAACCGCTGAAAATAAAACAAATTTACAACCGACCGCAGGTGTCCTTTGAAGCCGATGGTGTCATCCTGCTTTTTACCTATAAAGAATCACGGGTCAATTACGGCCAATTTACGAATAAATGGTCCATTCGCAAGGCCAATCAATATCTTAAGGAAAATAAATCCGATCTGACGCGTATCGAAAAAGAATACGGGGTCGACAAAAAAATCATTACGGCGATTTTACTGGTTGAAACCGGGCTGGGCGCCTCGGTGGGGACGCGCTCAGCACTGAACACGCTTTCCACCATGGCAGCTCTCAAAGACCCGATGGTACGAAATAGGCTGTGGGACTTAATCCCGGACTCAAAGAAAATTTCCCGCAAAAAATTCGAAAAGAAGGCCTCCTCGCGATCCAACTGGGCGTATAAGGAGCTTAAAGCCTTTTTAGAATACACCAGCCGCGAAGGTTTTGATCCGGTATCGATCCCGGGCTCATTTGCCGGAGCGGTGGGCATCGCCCAGTTTATGCCCACCAGCATTCTGGCATACGGCCAAGACGGCAACAACGACGGGATGGTCGATATGCTCAACCACGCCGACTCGATGGCCAGCATCGCCAACTATCTCAAAAGCCATGGCTGGCGTCCGGGGCAAAGCCGTGAAAAGGCCGAGAAAATCATCTATCATTACAACCACAGCAGCTATTACGTCGATACCATATTGAAAATTTCCAGTAAATTAAAAGCTTAGTGATTTAATTTTACGCGAGAAAACCATTAATTTTCATGCAAAGCTAAAGTAAAATGACGTTAAAACTACTGGGCATATTTTTGGCCTTGTGTATCCCCTTCTTTATCGCCACCGTATGGTCCATCATCGATGTTGCCCAAAAAGATTTTGGTACCCCCAGTAAAAAAGCGCAGTGGTGGATTATTGCCTCGGTGCCCTTTATCGGGTTTATTGTTTACTTGATATTCGGATTTCGGAAAGGGAAAAAACCAGCGGCCGGCGTTCAATAGGCTGGCGCCTGTAAATAACGATTGACAATCATACACTTGTTTTAATAGATACCTTTAAGAGCAATTAGAATACAAACTAATTAGAATCCATCTCAAAGATGTGAATCAGGGTTCATAGCAAGGCGCGGTTCGGCGAAAAAGCGAAGCATACACGATAGTATTTGAGCATTTTGAGCCGAGCCGCAACACAGCTATGGGCACTGAGGTGCATATTTGAGATGGATTCTGAATGGTCCCATCGTCTAGTGGTTAGGACGCCGGCCTCTCACGCCGGTAACGGGGGTTCGAATCCCCCTGGGATCACCATAAAAATATAGCGTCTCTTTGAAGGGACGCTTTTTTTGCGGGTGGTTAGGACGTCCCGCATCACATGCGGGATAACGGGGGTTCGAATCCCCCTGGGATCATCCCGCTTCGCTTGCAGCTTCGCAGGACAAGCCACTATAAAAAAGCGTCTCGGTTGACGGGGCGCTTTTGTTTTGAGAGTGGTTAGGACGTCCCGCATCGCATGCGGGATAACGCGGGTTCGGCAGATGAATCTTTCCCGTCTGCAATGTAACAGGCTTTGCCGCTGGCCTCAACGTAGCATCCATTTTAACCATCATCGCATATGGTGGCGATAACTCCTTGACAAATAACAACCTTTTGCAATACCATATCCAAAGATATCAAGTTCTTATCCGTATCCTGCAGTGCAGCAGCCTTCTAACACGTTCAAAAGCGTATTCAATGCCCGGGCAATCTGAAAACGATATTACCATAGCCAAGAAAAGGGCCCAAAAATTAAAGGTTCCCTTTGTCGATCCGCTGCGGGCCGCCATTGAACCGTCTGCGCTTAGCTTGTTGGCGCCGGAAATGGCTTTACGACGCCAGGCCTTACCCATCCGCGTGGTTGACAATTCTTTATTGGTCGCCATGATGACACCGGAAGAGCCGGTTGCCATCAAAAGCCTGGAATTGCTCACCGGGTTTAAGATTCTTCCTGCGGTCGCCCCCCCAAATTCGCTCGCTGTGGCTTTGAAACGGTATTATGGAAACGGGCATGACAGCGAGCCCGAGGTTCCCAAGGCCATCCCAAAAGATAGGGTCAAGCCTGCTAAAGAAGAGCAAAACGAGCCCCGCACGATTTCTGTGATCTCAAACAAGGGCGGTGTCGGCAAAACCCATGTGGCCATCAACATCGCTTATTGTCTGGCTAGAAAAGGCGCCAAGGTTCTGCTCATCGATGCTGATCTGGGCAATGCGGATATTTCCAACAAGTTGGGGATATTTCCAAAATACCATTTGATGCATTTTCTGGAACATAAAAAAAAGTTGGAGCAGCTTGTTTTCCCCACCAAGTACAACTTTGATCTAATCGCCAGTTCGTATGGAGAATTTAAACTGGCGAACCTGTATTATGCCCAAAAAGTAAAGTTCATCAACCATTTTAAAAAAATAAGTCAACGCTACGAATTCGCCATCTTTGACCTGGGTGCCGGCATATCCCGTATGGTGATGGATTTTGCTTTGGCCGCCGATCACACGGTTATTGTGACCACACCCCAGGACTTCATCAGCGGCTATGCCTGCACCAAAGCCGCATTTTATCGATTTAAAGAGATCGAAGAAAGACTGGATGCAAAGCATGCCAAATATAAGCCGCAGTGGACCTTTGCGCCGATGCTGCTGATCAATCAGGTGAATCATCTTCGCCAGGGATTCAAACTTTTTGATAACCTCACCAAAGCAGCCGATCAGAGGATCAATTCTCTTGAAGACGCATTTCGCATCAAACCTGAATATCTGGGGGCAATCCCCTATGAAAAAGTCGCTCTGCGAGCGGCGGAAACGAAAAAAAGACCCCTGCTTCTCACCGCCCCCCGCGTCAAGGCCGCCCAGAGCATCCAACATATGTCCACGCGGTTTTTTTACCCTGAGGCGGCCTACGATCCGAAGGTCAAGTTCAAACAACCGCTGGCCCGTTTTGCAGCCATTCTCTCTCAAAAAAATTAGGACTTTTTGCGTTCCGAAAAGGAAAGGACAAGACATATGAAAAAAACAGACAAAGATATTCAAATGCTGGGACCGCAGACGGTCTTAGAGGGAAACCTTGTATTTGAAGGAACATTGTTTATGAACGGCCATGTTAAAGGCGCCATTGAAAGCCGCGCCGGTTCGGTCGTTATCGGAGAAGATGCCGTGATTCAAGCCGACATTTTTGTCCGATCCGCCACCATAAATGGTGAAGTAAAAGGAACGATTCGTGCCCTTGAGCGCATCGAACTTAATCCTCCGGCGCACATGTACGGCGACCTCAATGCGCCTGTCGTCGTCATTCATGAGGGGGTTATTTTTGAAGGGAACTGCACGATCAGGCCCAGAGAAGATAAGGCTTCGCAAGGAGAGCCGAAGTTGTCAATAATCGCAGAAAAAACCACAGAGCCGAAAGAATCATCCCAGAAGTCACAGGTATCATTGGGCTCTGCCAAAGTGACGAAATAGACCTGCCATCCAGAGGGGCTGCACAAGTCATTTGCGACCCATCCAAATCAGGATAAAAGGGTTCATTCGATTCGAATGAACCCATTTGTATTTTCTAAAAGCCTCAAGGAACTTATTAGAATCAGACGGACGGTCGGTTTTCATTTTTTTGTCTTTTTTTAGCATGGGGTCTCCTTATTAAATAAGGGCATTTAGGTCGTCATGATATTTAAAATCTTCCGAAAACTTTGACGCAGTTTCGGTGATTGATCGTAGATGGAGTTGATCTGGCTAACCGTTAAGCCATCCAGAGTCATCATGTCTGAACGAATACGATCTTTGGCTTCGCCACGGATAAGCTTTGTTTTTTGCAAAAGCTCAGCACCATTGGCGCCGTTTTCGTGGTCCAGCAGAATGGCCGCCAGCATCTGATGAATCACCTTGCTGGGCTTCGATCGCGGATGGTCAACGATGATCGGCGTAAAATTGCGCGCCGCTTTGCGGGCAAGCTTATCATATGGAATCGTTCCCAATACACCGACATTCAGAAAGCATTTTTCTTTTAAAACCTGCTGCATCGACTTGGCAATATTAAAATCTTTACGATGGTCGGCCATGTTGACCACCAGTGAGACGTGGAATTGCTCGTAGCGCTGCTTCAAATTCATATAGGCCTTTATATCTCTCTGACGGACTTGCTCATAAAAATAATCCATTGAAAGATTTTTCGCCTGCTCCAGCGAGCCGTCCTTGATTTGCCGGCCCAGATCTTTAAGCGATTTGTATTCTGAAAAAAACCGTTCCAAAAAGCGATAGAAGGTCACTTTTACAAAACTGTAGCTGTCCAAAATCGAGGCCGGCTCAGAGCCGCTAACCACAATCTTGTGATCGGCAAAAAGGAAGAAATCCAGTACATTATAGGATGAATTGCCCCCCAGATCGAGAATGAGAAAGTCGCCTTCCAATTCTCGCAGGTGTCGCAAAATCTTTTGTTTCTGGGAATAAGGGAGATTTTCACTGCCCAGTTTGGAAGAATCGCCGCCGATCAATGACAAACCTTCAAAAGCAGTCGGGGTCAGAATGTCTTTAATGGAAGCGACTTTTTTGTCCAGAAAGTCGTTCCAGGTTTTGGTTAGCGATTTGACACCCACATACAGATGCACATCGGCACCCCCCAGGTCGAGATCTGCCAGCACCACTTTCTGGCCCAAAAGGGATAGGCCGACAGCCAGGTTGGCCGCAAGTGCGGATTTGCCCACCCCGCCCTTGGAACCGCCGACAGCGAAAATGGTCTTATTTACCTTTTTGCTGTCAGGGGCGTCAGTTTTGATGTCCGCGTCGGAAGCGTCATCTTTCGATGTAAGCCTTTTTTGCGGCTGCGGCGTCTCCGGCATATTCGCCAAGCGGTTTGGATCTTTGTCTCTGCTTCTGCCATTTGCATGCTGTTCAAATGTCATACATTGTGTCCTGAATTTGGGTTATGCGAATCGAAAGCGACCCCCACTGAAGCGTCTGGTCGATGGGTAGGCGAGCGTATGGTTCTACCGCTGCACCGTTGGGGTTTTAGGACTGCAAACCCTATGCCATGCGGCAAAATTATTATTAGCAATAATATCAAGTGACTGTGATTTAAAACGCAGGAAAAAATTTCCGGTGTGGCCGCCCGGTGGGTCAAAAATTTGACAAGTCACAAAATTGGAAATGATCGCTTTGATACCGACGTCGATGCGGCCTGCAAAGCTGCCTGTTTAGGATGATGAAGACATATCCTAAAGCATGGATCTTCAATCTACTGGCAGTGGTTATCTTAGCCGTCGCTCAAATTGAATGTTCATATGAAAACAAATGAGGTTTGCTGACGTGTGGCTTAAAGAGGTAAATCAGATGACATGCTTTTTCGGAAATTCAAAAAATTTCATTTTGCCGCATTGCGCATCGATATCTCCCCAGGATGATATGTCCAATTCCGCACAAAATATGCCGCAGGTGGGAATGTTGCTGATCGACTGATCACCGATATAATTTGCCAACCCGTTAATGGCCGGGTTATGGCCGACAATCATGGCCTTTTTGACGTCATCGGCAAATTGTTTGACAACTTCGATCAAGGCATTTTCGCTGAATTCATATACAGCTTCGCTGTATTGGATATCTTCAAGAGGATAATCGATCGCGGCAGCAATGATCCGGGCGGTCATGGCCGCTCGGTTGGCCGGGCTGGATAGAATGAGGTCCGGTTTGACCTTTAGTTTGGCTAAAACGTTGCCCATAAAAGGGGCGTTTTTGCGTCCCCTTTTGTTTAAAGGCCTTTCAAAATCGTCCAACTTGGGATATTTCCAACTCGATTTGGCATGCCGCGTCAAATATAGCGTTTTCATTTTTCGCCACCACCCGCAGAAAAGCAAAAATAGTATACCTTTTAAGCGCATACCCGTTAACGTTTAGCAGCGCTTGCGATATTCGGTTAATACTTCATTGCGGATCGTTTATGCAAGTACATTTTTTAATAGCACAGAATCAATATGCTGCAGGCCGCCAGTATTTTCTCCGCACAGCCAATCTGGCCTGCAACATCATATTGCTCGATTATGTTTTCAGTGTGGGGGATTAGCCATGCGAAGAGAGTATGTTATGTTCAACTTTGTCCCATAAATTCTGGTATGACTTGGAAGCGACGGACTTCGGCGCAAAGGCCGGCACAGGCGCCCGGTGAATTCCCATTTTTTCAATCTGCGCCAAATAAGGAATAAAGCTTGGTAAAACACGCCTAAAACCCTTTAAGACGTTCAGCATCAGCTCGCGGTGCATCTTTTTGTGCCGATCCACCATCGAAAAAAAAGGGTAAATTTTGGCGGCATCATATCTTTTCTTTTTAGCGAAAGCCAGCAATTGGTTAAACGTTCGCACCGAGAGCGTGGTGGGAATCATGGGCACAAGGATGTAGTCAGCAGCGGTCAAGATGTTTTCGGCTAAAATGCCGATGGTCACTGGACAGTCCAGGATAATTAAGCGATATTCACACGCAAAAGGATATAACATGAGTTTCAGCTGCTTTTTTGAATTGCCAAATTTACTGTATAAAATATCTAACTTGCGCAGCGAAAAGTCCGCCGGCAGAATATCCAGGTTGTCAAAATCAGTGCCTTTAACACTTTTATAGACACCTTTGGCCCCTTTGACGAATCCTTTGGGTCCGGATTTGAGTTTAGGCTTGACGCGAAAATAATAGGTCGCCGACCCCTGCGGATCCAAATCGCAAATGAGGGTTTTGGCCCCTGCCCGGGCTGCCAAATAAGAAAGGTTTACGGCCGCAGCGGTTTTGCCAACCCCGCCTTTATTGCTGAAAATCGCCAAGGTTGTCATGAATTGCTCTTTCTGGCTTTTGGGCTGAAAAGTTCTTTGAACAGCTGCTGATTTTCAGGCGCTGCAAATTGGGTGAAGATACTGGCAAACGCTTTTTTAACGGATTGTTTGTTGTGGTTCAATGTTTGTACCAGGCTGCCGATGGCCACTAGCGCTCTTTTGATGTTCTCCTGGTCTGCGGGCAATTCCGTGCTAATATCAAGAAGATAGTCCTGCTGCACGCACAGATCGTTGAAATCACCCAGATTGTCCTGCAATTTTTTGAGTTGTCCGATCAAAACATTGATCTTCTTGCGCGGAAAAAGAGTGGCGAAGAACTCCATCAGGTAGCGTAATTTTTTGCATTCAATTCTAAGGGCATGCAACATCTCATCTTCGGTGTTGGCCAGAATCTTGTTGCCTGTTTTAACAATCGCCCTGTATCGCTTATAAATTCTCTGACGCGCCAAAACGACTACGGGAAGCGTGGCATTTTCTACTGCAGCGGAGTCCGGCGGGGGCTGATTTAAAAAGGCCTCCCAGTCTTTGATAATTTTGGCATATTTTTTAGTCTTCAAGCCGCGCCTGACTTGCTGAAATGCTTTTGTTCGTTTTTGGTGCAAATGCCTGAACAACGGATCGATGTCGTCCCGCAAGTCATGGGGGAGCATGGTCTTATAAGCATCCTGGGAGAGCAGATAGACGTCCAAGTCCCTTAAAGCGTTGGAGAGTTGACCCACATATTTAAAGTCCTTTTTAAATCGATTCGTCGTCCGGGCGGGAAAAACATTTTTTATCTGAGCCAGCGCCGAGCGTGTCCGGCGAATCGCCACTCTGAAATCGTGTAACACTTCGGTGTCCAGATCCTTGTCAAAGATGGCTTCGTTCGTTCGCATGACATCCAATAAAAAGTGCAAAACTTCTTTAGCGGCTTGATCCGAGCGCATCGCCGGGTCCAGTTGGATATTCACTTTAGCCGAGTAGCTGCCTGGCTGTTTGCCTGCTGACGCCAGCGCCTTTATAAGAAGCTCTTTTTCGGTGCTGACGGTCAGCCCTGCTGCCTTGATGCTTTTGGCCAGTTGACGAGCGTATTTGGGATATCCCCTGACGGGTTTTAACCATAAATGATTGGCCAGTGCCGGAGTGCTTCCTTTGCGCGGCAGGTACAATGCTTCGTAAACCAAACGCGCCACTGTTTTTTCAGCCGCGTCTAAAATACGGTAAGGCGTCGTTCGGGAGGAGACTTCCACAAGTTTTAAAAGGGCGCGCATCTTTATGATCGGCGCCAACTTCGTTTTTAAATGACTGTCTACAAAATCCCAGATGAAAACAGGCGCCTTGCTGAATTCAATGCTTTCCAATGGCTCGTTTTTTGACAGTTTGCGCAAATAAAGCCTGTTATCCGACGAGTACAAAACGAGTGATTTTTGAAACAGGCGCCAGTCAAAGGTATCGTAAAACGCTATCTTATCGGCAACGGCGGGTGCCTTTTTGATGACGTACTGATCGGCCAATTGGCGGATGAATTGTTTTTCATCATGGTCGTCCGGCAGATGGAATTTCAGGTTTTGGATCATGATAGGATTTTTAAATACCTGTTTTTTTTCCGATGAGATCGATAAAAACTTCTTGAGCGGCATGTGGCTTTTGGTTATTGTGCGGGCGCCGTTTTACGTAGCTGTCGTCGGGCTGCATATCCCAGGCAGAGCAGTTATCGTTTTCGTAAACCTGTATGGTCTGCTCCAACTCCAGTTTCAGCTCCGGATCGCTAACCGGCACGATGGTTTCCACGCGGCGGTCTAAATTGCGCTGCATCCAGTCAGCCGAACCGATGAAAAATTCCGGTTCTCCAGCATTTTCAAAGCGATAAATCCGTGAATGCTCTAAAAAGCGGCCCAGGGTGCTATAGACCCGGATGTTTTCCGACAATCCGGGCACACCGGCGCGCAGGCAGCAAAGCCCGCGAACATTTAAGCAAATGGGCACACCGGCTTGACCGGCACGGTAAAGTTCGCGAATGATTTTTGCGTCCTGGAGCTGATTCATTTTGGCCCAAATACCCGAAGGGCGGCCTTCCCGGCTGTGCTGCACTTCACGATGAATCAGTTCGGTGAAGCGATCGCGCAAATTGTAGGGCGCCACCAAGAGTTTGCCATAACCGTGAGACGGTGTGGCACTGGTCAGTTCATTGAACAGGGCGGCCACATTGGACCCCAGCTCCGGGTCGCAGCTCAAAATGCCCATATCTTCGTATATACGGGCCGTGACGGTGTGATAGTTGCCGGTTCCGACGTGGACATAGCGGCGGATGCCGTCCATTTCTTCGCGGACCACCAAAGCCAGTTTTACGTGGGTCTTGAGCCGCTCTACGCCATAGGCCACGTGGGCACCCTCCCGCTCCAGCCGATTGCCCCAGGCAATGTTGGGTGCCTCATCAAATCGCGCTGTTATCTCCACCAGCACCGCAACCTGCTTGCCTTGGCGCGTGGCTTCCATCAGCGCCTGAATGATGGGCGAATCACTGCTGGTGCGATAGATGGTCAGCTTGATAGCCAGTACCTGTGGGTCAACTGCCGCACTTTTCAAAAAATGTAGGATGGAGCTATCAAAGCTATGGTAGGGATGGTGCAACAAAATATCGCCTTTGCGAATCTCGGTAAATATGTCTGTAGAGTCGCGAGGATCCAATTGCCGCAGACGGGGATGGGTTATGGGATGATGGGGTGGATCACGTAATTCCGGGTAACCTTCCACCCGATACTTCATGAGGTCCGCGACACTCATCAGTCCTTCTACAGTTTCCAGTTCATCGGTTTCCGCTTCAAGTTGCTCGCAGAGCCAGCGCTGCATCTTTTTGGGCATGTCGGCACCGACCTGAAGGCGGGTGACACCGGCGAATTTGCGGGCGGTTAGTTCTCTGGTGACCATGCCGATGATCCGGGCCGGAATAAGTTCAGCTTCGGGATCTTCTAAAATGTTTCCTTCCCACGGGTCATCCTTGGCGGCGCGGGTGACGCGGAAAAAATAACATTTAAATTCAGCTGCCTTAGGAAATAGGAGCTCCAGATTAGAGGCGATCACCTGCTCTAAGGGCACGAATCCGTCACTGTCGCGCAACGGCACCCAGCGCGGACGGTTGGCCGGCACTTTAATGCGCACGAAGCGGTTGTGTTTCTTTTTGGATTCTGTGACCTCCACCGCAAGATTGAGCCCCAGGGAGCTGATAAAAGGAAAGGGATGTGAGACATCCACAGCCAGCGGTGTCAGAATGGGCTCCACCGATTCAATAAAATAGCGCTGCATCTGTTTTTGCTGTTTATCACTTAACTGGGCATATTCCAAAATGGGGATTCCGGCGGCAGCCAAATCGGGTCGAATCGTATCGGCCACCAAACGCGAAACGAGGCGCGCCTGTTGATGCAATTCCTCCCGGCAGGCCTGCAGTTCCTCTTCGGCCGTAAGACCGTCGGGTGAGCGTTTGGTTTTCTTTTTGCGTTTCCTTTTCTCTATCTTGCGTTTGAGCCCTCCCATACGCTTCATGGCAAACTCATCATAGAGCATACCCATAATACCGGCAAACTTGACCCGCTCAAGTAAGGGCAAATTCGGATCTTCGGCCAGCGCAAGCACCCGGCGGGCAAAGCTCAGCCAGCTTAACTCACGGTTGATAAGCGCTTCGGGGGCGTCAACATCTATTGCGACCGTCTTTTTCTCGGTGGCAGCCTCATTTTCCTCGAGACCATCCTTTTCGGCGGGAATGCCTGGCACCGAGTCGTT